>Ga0265295_1004057_pt1 | contig 20205 bp, 15 predicted proteins | sample Munlansysbiofilm_FD_192503 | JGI IMG/M metagenome (GOLD analysis project Ga0265295, IMG submission 192503) | Leachate microbial communities from a municipal landfill in Southern Ontario, Canada - Methane capture system biofilm | ecosystem: Engineered > Solid waste > Landfill > Unclassified ... | reverse complement strand
GTGCGATGTAGTTATCAACACAGTAGAGAATTCTGGGGGGAAGTGGCAATTATTCAGTTGCCCATAGCCGGCAAGTTTTCTGTTGACTCCCAGTGGAAAAAATTCAACTGACTCTTACAATTTTCCAGACGAAGGGCATACATTGCTTTTTCTGTCATGCTGAATAGGGAAACAAACGATGATCTGTAACGAAACTTGAACTTCTCTTTGAACCTCCAGTCCGAAGAGACGACGAACAGTGACATAATAAACTCCTGAATCAATAGTACTGGGAAGTAGGTAGGATCATAGAAGTTCAATAGAAGTTTCCCTGATAGCAGTTTCAAGGGACAGCAACGAGACCAGCTACTCTATAATAAAGAGGTGTACCGGTTTAGTGACGTGATTCCGTCATGAGCACTTGCAGGGCAGAAAGTGCATAGATTCCTGCTGTCTCACTTCTGAGGATATTTGTTTTCAGGAGCACTGCAGTGAACCCATGGTCTTCCAGAAATTCACACTCCTCGTCGCTGAAACCACCTTCCGGACCAATGAGCACGGCAATGGGAGTTTCGAACGGTAGTCTTCGTACCAGAGACGCAAGGGTCTGCTGCGTATGTGTGCGGCTGCTTTGATGGAAAAACAACCCCAAGCCGCGTCCATTCCACCATGAGGGAAGTTCTGAGAGAGGGATGACCGTTCTTTCGAGTTTGGTAGGCACAGGTGACCCGCTTTGCTGGATAGCTTCCTTGATATGGGCCTCCAGGCGGTCGAAACGGGAGGAGAGGGCACTCTCTTTTTTATCTGAAAGATCGGTAACGCAATATCTGCTGGATACCAATGCAATGGTATGAACACCGATTTCCGTTGCTTGACGGACGATCTGTTCCTCTTTCTTTCCCTTGCACAGGCACTGCAGGAGGACAAGATGGGGATACGGACCTTGGAAGGAAGGAAGAGTGTCGGTGGATTGCACCTGTTCTTCCCCTTCTGCCGCTATGCAGGAAAGCGTACAACTGTGCCGTGCAATAGAAGTGAGCGTCAGAACGTACCGATTGCCTTTTGCATCACGCCCAAGGATCTGTTGCCCGATTCTCAGGCGCAGAACCTTGGTCAGATACTGGCTCTCCTTTCCCTCGAGTACCAAGGAGTTTTCTCCTTGGTAGCCGGGGGGCAGCAGGTATTGTCTCATCGGCCGGTCCTGATGAACTGTACAGCCCGATTGAGCGTGGTGTCGAACAAAGGATCGGCAATCGGCCGCTTGTCATACGGCATCTTGGAAAGGTACTCGTTTCTCACCAACAAGGTGAGAATGGCCTCATCGATGCCTTTCTCCTTGTTCAGGGAAGCAAAGCGTCGGATGTTCTCCTCGCTCGGATCGGGATTTTCCTTCACAAAGGTGCTGATGACCTGATCGGTCATCAACTGCTCGAAGGCAGGAATCTGCTCATCAGAGAGATGAATTTCTTCCACTGCGATATCCGGTTCGATTCCGAGCTTATGAATATTCTCCCCATTGGGTGTGTAGTAGTGGGCAGTCGTCACCTGGGCAAACCCCTCACCGAAGCGGAAGACATCCTGAACGATGCCCTTGCCGAAGGTTTTGCTTCCGATCAGGGTGGCACGACCGTTGTCCTTCATTGCTGCAGCAAAGATTTCCGCAGAGGAGGCTGATCCTCCATTGGTAAGGATGACAATGGGCAGCGATGCGGGAACTTCAGCCTTGCCTGTGGAGATGTAGCGTTGGTCGCGCATGGTACCTTTCTTTCCTTGGATGGTAACCAGCGTCTTTCCTTCATCAAGGAAAATGTTCGCAGATTGCATTGCCCCGTCCACAGCGCCACCGCTGTTGTTGCGCTCATCGATTACCAAGCCAACGATGCCCTCTTTTTGTAGCTTCCGTACATTCTCAAGCAGTTGAATACCTGTTTGGGGGGTGAATTCGGAGAGCTGGATGTATCCGATGTTTCCATCTATGACACCACTGTCAACCGTTGGGGTCGTGATGCGCTCGCGTACCAGGGAGAGGTCGAAGGATGTCCCGTTACGGTACACGGTGATGGTAACTGCGGTGTTCGGTTCACCCCTGAGCTTCATGCTGGCTTCGTAGCTGGTCAGATCATCCACCTTCTCCCCATCAATATGGCTGATCAGATCGCCTGCCATCAATCCTGCACGTTGGGCAGGGGAACCGGGGAAGGGGGAAACGATGGTGATCATGAACGTAGACGGATCGGAAAGATCCTTGTTCTCCGGAGCTGGTTTGTTCAAGTACGTTCCGATACCCCCATACACTCCGATGTTTTCTTCTTGGTACTCCTTTGCCATGGAAGGTGGTACATAGAATGAGTAGGGATCATCAAGACTGGCGATTAGGGCAGAAGCGAGGTCGTTGAACATCTTCTGCTTATCCACCTCGTCGATGTAAATGGAATCCACATATCGATACAGCCGCTCCAAGCTAGCGACATCGATAGAGATCTGGTCTGCCTCTGCTGCCCGAGTGTACGTATTGGAAACCGGTGCAGCAAGTATTTGCTCCACGGAACCACCGCCAAACACGGGAAGGAGAATCATCAATGTTATCATGCTGAGGCTAAGCCTGCGTTGTAGTGTTCTTTTCATATGACAAATATACTGTATCAAGGGAAAAACGGCTAGCTTTAGCCGTATTGACCACACCAGTCTTGCACATTACACTTGCCGCATGACGTTTTTTATTGCCTTTCCCAGCTGGATTTCCCCAGAGATCATCCCTGGTCTTCCCCTGCGGTGGTATGGCCTGATGTATGTGATAGCGTTTTCCTTTGCCTATCTCATGATCCGTGTGCAGGCAAGGAAGGGGGAGATTGACCTTGATGCAGATCAGAGTCTGAATCTGGTGCTTTATTGTGTCATCGGTCTTATTGTCGGAGCACGCCTTTTCTCCGTCCTTTTCTACGACGGGTCCTGGTATTATTGGACTCATCCTTGGATGATCTTCTGGCCCTTCCAAGGCGGTAGGTTTGTCGGGCTTCCCGGTATGAGCTACCATGGAGGGCTGGTGGGGGCTGTCATCGGGGCATGGACCTACAGTAGGCGATACAAGGTCAATTTCCTGACGCTTGCCGATACAGTAAGCTATGCAGCACCTCTGGGCTATACGTTCGGAAGACTGGGCAACTTCATCAATGGAGAGCTGTTCGGCAGGGTCTCAACACAGAGTTGGGCAATGATTTTCCCCAATGCCCCCTCCTTTTCCACAAACTATGCTTGGGTACGGGAGACAGCGGATGCAGTTGGGCTTGCGTATGAGTCTGGGGCAATGATTAATCTTCCCAGGCATCCCAGCCAGCTGTACGAGGCACTGTTTGAAGGGATTCTGCTTTTCTGTTTCCTCTGGTTTATCATTCGAAGGAAACGGGAGAAGCTCCCGCAAGGCTACGGATTTGCTTGGTATGTGATCGGGTATGGTCTTGTCAGGTTTTTCATTGAGTATTTCCGTTCCCCGGACGAGAACCTCGGGTATATCATTGCTTTGGGGAAAGAGTCAGATACCATTGCCTTGTTCCAATCATTTTTCAATTTTTCCATGGGACAGCTGTTCTGCCTTGCCATGATTGTGGCTGGTTTGCTGTTCATGATTTTTCTCTCACATCACAAAGGAGTGAAACATGCATCACATCGATGAACGGGTTGCACTTTTGCGCTCGTTGCTTGCCCAACACAACCTTGATGGGTGGATCATCAACGGTACCGATCCCCATCAAAGCGAATATGTCTGTCCGCGTTGGAGAACCCGTGCCTTCATCAGTGGGTTCACCGGAAGTGCCGGAACTGTCGTGATAACCAAGGATGAGGCTTTGCTCTGGGTCGACTCGCGCTACTTCATCCAGGCCCAGCAACAGATAGAAGGGACTTGCTTTACCATGATGAAGATTGACACTCCTTCCTATCCCGATCCCTATACCTTTCTCAAGGATACTTTGGCTAAGGGCAGCCGAGTGGGCATAGACAGTGCCACTCTTACCGTTACTGGCAAGAAGAGCTTGGAAGAGGTGTTCGGCGATGAATTGGTTCTGGTGGGTTCTGAAGACCTGCTTGACCAGGTTTGGTCCGATCGCCCAGCTGTTCCTTCCGAACCGGTGGTCTCCCTGGATGATGATATCGCCGGCTTCTCCAGAATCCAGAAGTTGACGATGGTTCGGGTTGCCATGGTGCAGAAGGGTGCCAAGTATACGCTCATCTCTTCTCTCGATGATATTGCCTGGCTCACAAACCTGCGTGGCAGTGATGTTTCGTACAATCCGGTTTTCCTCTCGTACTTGCTGGTGGGAACCGAGAAGGCATGGCTCTTCACCGATCCTTCCCGTTTCAGCAACGAAGTTCGCAGTCTCCTGCAAGAGGAGTATGAGATTCTTGGGTACGATGAGGTGGTTACCCATCTGAAAGCAACCATCAAGGCCGAGGATGTGATCTATTACAACCCGGAGAAAACGAATTTGCTGCTCTTCTCTGCCTTCTCGGGAAACAAGACCGTAACAGGAAGGGATTTTTCCACCGACCTGAAAGCTTGCAAGAATGAGACTGAGCTTGAGGGTATGCGCAGAGCACACCTTCTTGATGGGGTGGCTTTGGTGAACTTCCTTGCCCGATTGGACAAGAAGCATCCCAAGTATACGGAGATTGAGCTATCCGATCTGCTGCGCGAGCAGAGACTGCGCAATCCCGATTGTCTTGGCGAGTCGTTTGCGCCGATTTCCGGTTGGGCTGAACATGGGGCCATGTGCCACTATAGTGCTGATGAGCAGAGTAACCTTGAGCTCAAGGAGAGTGGCCTTTTGGTCCTCGATACGGGGGGAATGTATCGCTTTGGTCTGACGGATGTGACGCGGACCATCCTCTTCGGCACTCCTACCGAGGAACAAATCCGTGACTATACCTTGGTGCTGAAGGGCAATCTTGCCCTTGCCTCCCAGAGATTTCCCGAAGGAACCTGCGGATACCAGCTTGATGTGCTGGCACGACAGTATCTGTGGCAGGAGGGCTTGAGCTATTTCCATGGTACCGGTCATGGGCTTGGCTTCCGTCTGGGCGTGCATGAGGGTCCGCAATCCATCAGTCCCAAGCCACTTGCCGTTCCTCTGAAGAAGGGCATGGTTGTCAGTGATGAGCCAGGCCTGTACAAGGAAGGGCGACATGGTATCCGCATTGAAAACATTCTTGCAGTGCGAGAGGATGTGAAAACGGAATTTGGTCAGTTCCTCAGCTTTGAAGTCTTGACCATCTGTCCGTTTGAACGCACATTGATAGAGAAGAATCTGCTTACACCCCAAGAGATAGCAATGGTTGATACGTATCACCGCTGGGTCTATGAGGAGTTGAAGGATTTGGTGGATGAAGAGGCATTGCCCTATCTGAAGGAAGCTACCAAAAGCCTGTAGGCAGCATGCAACGGTTGTATAGATAAGGAGTACACACCAATGGTTGAAGCATTGAAGAAGATGGGAAAGATTTCCCGCAAAGGTCCGGTTGTCCTAGTTATCATGGATGGAGTCGGATTTGGCAAATACAAAGAGGGCGATGCAGTGGCATCTGCACTCACCGGAAACCTGAACAAGCTGTACAAGGCCAATCCTTGGACAAAACTCAAGGCACATGGGCTGGCTGTCGGTCTTCCCAGTGATGACGATATGGGCAACAGTGAAGTCGGGCATAATGCGATGGGATGCGGAAGAGTCTTTGCCCAGGGTGCAAAGCTTGTGGCGAACTCAATTGCAACGGGTGCCATGTTTACTGGCACTACCTGGCAAAAGCTCATCGCCAATGCAAAGGCAAACAACTCTGCGCTCCATTTCATCGGGTTGCTCAGCGATGGCAACGTCCACTCGCACATCGACAATCTGAAGGCAATGATTGTGCAGGCCAAACAGGATGGGGTTTCCAAAGTCCGTGTTCACGCCCTGCTTGATGGTCGTGATGTCGGTGAGGTGAGTGCCCTTGAGTACTTCGACCCGTTTGAAGAGTTCCTCGCAACTCTCAACGATGGAACTTTCGATGCCAAGATTGCAAGTGGCGGTGGAAGAATGGTCATCACCATGGACCGCTACAATGCAAACTGGAATATGGTGCGCAAGGGTTGGGAGACCCACGTGCTTGGTGAAGGCAGACAGTTCGAATCAGCCCACCAGGCCATTGAGCAGTTGCGCAAGGAGACGAAGGCAATTGATCAGGATCTTCCTCCGTTTGTCATTGCCAAGGATGGCAAGCCGGTAGGTACCATTGAGGACGGGGACAGTGTCATCCTCTTCAACTTCCGTGGAGACCGTGCCCTTGAGATTACCAAGGCCTTTGAGGCTGAGGAGCTTTCCGAGTTTGACCGCAAGCGTCGTCCGAAGGTCGAATACGCCGGAATGATGGAATATGATGGGGATCTGCATGTTCCTGCACAGTATCTGGTGACTCCCCCGGCCATCGACAAGACTATTGCCGAATACCTGTGTGCATCGAAGGTGAAGCAGTTCTCCATCAGCGAGACACAGAAATTTGGTCACGTCACCTACTTCTTCAATGGCAACAAGAGCGGGAAGTTTGACGCTAAGCTGGAAGAGTATGTAGAGATTCCCAGTGATATCGTACCGTTCGAGGAAAGACCTTGGATGAAGTGTGCAGAGATTGCTGACCGCGTCATCAAAGAGGTGGAGAGCGATAAGTGGGACTTCATCAAGCTCAATTTCCCCAATGGTGATATGGTCGGACATACCGGCAACTTCCAGGCGGTTGTGTGTTCCATGGAAGGCCTTGACCTGCAGATCGGCAGGATTCACAAGGCAGTGATGGAAGCGGGTGGAGTCATGGTCATCACCGCTGACCACGGTAATGCAGACGATATGTTCGAGCATGCCAAGGACGGCAGTGTACAGTACAAGGAGAACGGGGATCCGAAAGCAAAGACCAGCCATTCGCTCAACCCGGTTCCTTGCATCATCTGTGACAGCAACTATCAGGGTGAATATGCAACCGAACTCAAGACGGGCCTTGGAATCAGCAGCATTGCAGCAACCTGCATGAACTTGCTCGACTTCGAAGCACCTACTGAGTATGATCCGAGCATTATTACCCTGCAGTAAGCAACAATTCATGGTATCATGGACAGGGCCTTCGGGCCCTGTTCGTGTTTCCAAGCAGGAGGTAAGCTATGCAGTACATGGAGTTCGGGAGATCCGGTCATCGTTCAAGCAGAGTCCTTTTTGGTGCAGCTGCGCTGTGGGATGTGAGCCAGAAGGAAGCTGACAACGCTCTTGCCTTGTTGCTTGACCATGGTATCAACCACATTGATACCGCTCGAAGCTATGGAGATGCAGAACTGCGTGTTGGGCCTTGGATGAAACAGCATCGTTCAGACTTCTTCCTTGCTTCCAAGACAGGAGCCCGAACCAAGGGGGAAGCGCTGGAGGAGCTCAAGCAGAGTCTTACTCGATTGAGAACCGATCATCTTGATCTCTGGCAACTGCATTTCCTCGTTGATCCAGCCGAATGGGAGATTGCCATGGGTGAAGGTGGTGCTCTTGAAGCGGTCATTGAGGCAAAGCAACAAGGCTTGATTCGCTTTGCAGGGGTTACCGGACATGGTATCGATGCTCCCAAAGCACACCTGAAAAGCCTTGGTGTCTATGATTTCGATTCAGTGCTCTTCCCCTACAACTATCCCATGATGCAACAGGAATCCTATCGGAAGGATGTCGAGGCTTTGCTTGAGCTGTGTAGGCAACGAAATGTGGCGACGCAGACCATCAAGAGCCTAGCACGCGGGGAGTGGGGAACCAAAGAGAAGATATACACCACTTGGTATGATGCACTTGGGGAAGAGAAGGCCATCCAGATGGCTGTACACTACGTACTTTCCCATGAGCAGCTGTTTCTCAACAGCAGTGGAGACCTGAATCTGCTTCCCTATGTGCTCAAGGCAGCGGATAAGGATATTCAAAGACCAGATGAAGAAGCGATGCAGGAATTGGTTGAACGGGAAGGGATGAAACCGTTGTTTGTCTGAGCTTACGTCCAGATATGATAGGTCCTGGTCACGAGGATCAAAATTGTTGTGCCAGCAACATACAACACAAGTCCCAGGCTGTTGAACAGTGTGTCCTGACTGACGGTTACCATGATGGTTCCTATGATCATCAGGATGAAGGAGAGACAGCGGGAAAAGGTCTGCCTGCTGAAATGCTCTTCGAACATAGCGATGAGAAAGGTTAGTACTGCCAGGGCATTGATCAGGATGCAGACACCCAAAAAGAGCTTATTCGTCACACTTGCTTCCCAGAGGAAGGTTGCGGAACTTGCGGAGACGGGAGCCAAAATCGAAAGCAAAAGCGCACTTGCTGCCCCTACAAACGAGTATTGGCCGAGTTTTGTGGGATTGATGGTTTGTTGGAAGAGTCCTGAGGAGAGAAAGAGAAAGGACCCGAAGAGCAGGGAAAAGTGATAGAGGACCGAGACCGTCAACGGATTGAGGATGAATACTCCGGTAAGGGTGTGGTGCAGGGGGAGTATCTTTACATTGCCCAGGCTTATCATCAGAAAGAGCAAAGGGAGTACCCGTGCCTCTGCACCGATGTTGGCGCGATAGAAGAAACAGAGCAACAATGCAGCAATGAGGGCAACCCACAGGTGAATGAGCGAAGGAAGCAGATGTACACGAGTGGTAACCCACATTCCTGATTGTACGGATGCAATGATGCTATGCACAATTACGGCACTGAGGATGAGGGTTATCAGGGCTTGGATGCCCAGCAGGACGAAGCGTAGATTCTTTCCCATGTTCTCTTACAGGATATCCGAATAGGAACTTTCGATGAGCACACCCATCCTGTGGCAGGTGTAGGTTGCTCCGAACGCTGCTATGTAGGAGTCGATGAGGATACCCAGCCCGTTGAGGATCGGCATCATCGCGACGAGTGTCATCTCGGCACCATACAGATCGATCTTGAGGAATTGCAAGGCGATGATGGAGATGAAAAAGACTTCATAGCCAAGATAGAGCGGACTTGCGAAGGAGAAGAGGGCACTGGATAGTGCAACGAAGAGAATCACTTTGTCGGCTGGCAAACTGCCTGTGGCAGCGTACAGCAGACTGAGGATGCTCAGGGTGGCGATCATGGCCGATCCCCCTCGACCGATGAGGGTGTAAAGCGGTACTGAGGTGGCACTGACTCGTTTCTGGCACCCAAGGTTGTGGCGGGAGAGAGAAATGGTCAACGGGCTGGAGAAGAAGATGCTTCCCGTGAAGAGGGCGGCAGCCGCCGGGGCGAGCATACGATAGAGCACCTTGTACGGGTTGATCTTGAATGCGGTGACAAGGGCGAAGAGCAAGGGAAGCAGCCCCAAGAGGACAATCAGGGTTGCTCCAAGGAGCATGAGCAGGAATCGCTCAGCAACAAAGATGGTGCCCTCAGACTGCAGATGGCTGAAAAAATAGGAAGAGGCGAAGAAAACGAATATATTGCCGGTGGTGCTGAACGCTCTGGCAAGTCGGAACATTGTCTCGCTCAGGGAGTTCATGGTTACATAAGCGGGCCTGATGACATCAACATTGGGCTTGAGAAAATATCCGAAGACCAAGGCGATGATCAGCACAGGAAGCAAGAAGCTCTCTGCATTCGCCAAGGTGTAGAAGGGGTTTACCGGAAGCATCGACTCAAAAAGCGTGGAGAGCGATTGGGGAGCAACCATGGAGAGTACAGAAGCATCAGTACCAGCTGTGGTACTGGCGGGGAAGTTGGAAGGGAAGAAGCGGAAGACAAGAGCGGAAGCCGCTACCAAAAAGATGGTGGTAAGCAGGCTCCAGAGGATGGTTGTTCTTGCAAAGGTGCCTCCCTTGCTGTCTTTGCGCAAGGAAGCGATCCCTGAGGAGAAACCAAAGAAGACCAGCGGAATCAAGACGAATCCACCCAGCTGAACCAGCAAGGCAGTAATCGTATACATCAGTTGCTGAAATATACCCGATTCTCCAAACAAGAGGGTTGCAGCAAGTCCGAGGGCAGTTGCAGCCAGATAACTAATCCACGTCTTCATAGTTTCCAAGAGTATCTTATCAGCAGAGGCAAGTCAATCAAACATCTACCCTTAGCTCAGGAGACGGTCAAGCTTATAGCCGGCATCCAATTCCGCTTCAAGCAGGACATTCACATACTGATCCACATTGGTCATCCCCTTGATTGCTCCAAGCGAGAGGGCTGAGAGATAGATGATCTCCTGCATTGCTTCCTTCGTGTACCAAATGGTCCCTTGGTACTCGTTCACCTGTGCATACATGCGAAGACTCTTGTCCTCCAGAAGAACGGCCAGGATCTTCTTGGGATCCTCCAAGGAATCATCCACCTGGTAGGAGGCGCTAGCGAGGATTGCAGCACTGTGGCAAGCTCTTCTGGAAAGGTCCTTGACGAAGCCAACTTCGCAGAGTTCCTTGCTGAAGAAGCGGGAGAGCAGCAATTTGTCACTGACCTTCATTGCTTGTTCAATCGAGCAATCCTCATTCAGGAAGGGCTTGAGGAAGAAGGAGGCAGCCACCACCGCCTCAAGCTCGTCCATAATGGCAGAGCCGTGGAGGAAGAACCGCGTTTTTGGTGCACTGAAAAGAGTGCTCCACCGCTTTACCTCACTGAGCATTGTTGCAGGATTGATTTCTCGAGGCAGTGCCGGCAACGATTTCTGGGCTGTCGGGTGGAGATTTTCCACCACCGCCCCGAGGTGGGTATATGCTTCTGCGAGGGTGAGGATGAGCTTGCGCTCGGTCCTACTGGTTGCCTCACCACCAAGAATCTGGCGGATTTGCTTGAAGAACTGTTCGGAGTGGAAGTTTTCCATTGCCTTGTACACCGGCTTAAGCCGCAGGGCAAGTATCTCCTGCTCGAAGTTTTCAACACCCTCTTCACCCATCTGCTCATACAGAGCCAAATAGGTATCGTCGACATCCTCAACTTCACGGATATTGAGGTACACTTTGGTCTCAAACCCATTCAGATGCAAACTGAAGCCTTCATCAAAAACCCTGATGGAGGGTTTCATGTACGTCAAGCCTTCAGAGAAGGAGTCATAGATCACATACCGTCTTCCTCCCAGCGTCAAGCCCAATGCTTCTGCAAGGCTGGTGGTTGCTGTCTTTTTCTCATCCCCGGTCTTCTGCAACTTTGGTGAGGACGTCTTGATCCATCCACTGACTTCCTCATACTGGTTGTTGTACAAGATCAAGGCTCGTTCGGTTTCGGTGCCATTCACATAACAGAAAGCAGACTGCTGCACCACACCGTCCCGATAGAGATCGAAAAGTTGGAAATAGTCGACTCCGCTGAACAGATACCGTTTCTTCAGAAGTGGGAAGATCCTTTGGTAGTGTCGGTCAACAAGACCTTGGTTCGGTTTCTCATCCCAATAGGCCCTGCGGTACTCCATCCCGTACTTCTCACGATAGCCTTCGATTTGTCCATGGCCGAACATCGGCAGGCCGGGCATGGTGGCCAAGAGGGTACAGATACCGAAATACTTGTCACCATCTCCAAACTGGGCAATGGCTGTCTCCTCGTCAGGATTGTTCATGAAGTTCACAAAGCGCTTGAGAATCTCAGGCTCGAAACTGATGGTGTTCTTGATTGTCTCGCGGTACTTCTGATTCTCCTGATTCTTGAGCATGTTCATGAAGGCACTGTTGTAGACGCGGTGCATGCCCAGCGTCCTCACAAAGTATCCTTCCATCATCCAGAACGCTTCAGCAAGCAAGAGGGTGTCAGGGAGTTCCTCATTGATCCTATCCACCACTTCTCTCCAGAACTCCTGTGGAATCCTTTGGTTGAATTCGAGCTCATCCATCCCGTACTGGGCGCGACCGGCAATATCCCCGCCATGGCCTGGCTTTGGATACCAAAGACGCTGGATATGCTTCTTGGCCAAGGTCATTGCAGCATCGAAGCGGATGATGGGGAAGTTGGATGCAACATGCTTGATCTGCTGATACACAGCCTCTCGAGTGGCCGGATTGAGGAAATCAAGCTGAGCAGTATCGTTCCAGGGCATCGAAGTTCCATCGTTGCCATGGAAGATATAGCTGGTATTCCCATTTCTCAGATCTCTTCTTCGGAACGTAACTGCAGCATCGCTGCGGTCATAGTAGTGGTCTTCGAGCTTGATCTCTATGTCAGGGTTTTGTGAGAGATTCGGACCATCATACGTATAGGAAGGGAAGGGAGGATAGCTTTGCTGGACGAAGTACTCGCTGTGGTCAAAGACCCAGTCCCCATCAATACCACAGTGGTTGGGAACCATGTCGCTGGCCAGTCGGATACCGAATCGGGCGCAACGTTGGCGCAAGTTGTCCAAAGCGGCCCACCCCCCTATTGCCTGGGCAATCTCATAGTTCTTCAACGAGTAGGCGGAAGCTTCGGCATCGGGATTGCCGCACAGATTCTTGATTTTCTTGCTGGCACCGCTGCGTTCCCAGAGTCCGATCAGCCACAAGGCGGTGAACCCTCGCCCTGCAAGGGTCTCCAACTCCTTGTCGGGAACCTTGTCCAAGGTATCAATGGGGTAGCCATACTCCTTGGTCAGCTGATCAAGCCACACCAAGGTTGACTTTGCCATCATGATGACATTGGGCATCCAATTCCTGTCAGCGGTGAATGCCTCATACTCATGGTCAAAGATGCTGTAGTCGGGCACCACCATCTCTGGGGCAGAGCCCCCAGCGGAGGGGAAATGAGGCTTGTCCTCTTCTTGCACAAAATCGACAGCTCTGAGGAGGAGTGTCTTCAGGTCTTGGGGAATCAAATCCGCCCACGCTTCAAGGATATAGGCAATCTGGTCCAGCAAGGAGTCTGGATAGAGCTTGGCCGGGCGGGTGAGGAAGGAGAAGATGTCCTCATCGCTGGTTCGCACTCCCGCAGAGGCTCCTCCCATCAGGGCCGTCATTGCTTGGGCCGCCTTGGGAAAGGTGAGTCCCTCTGGGGCGATGAAGGGTTTTGCAGCTTTGGTGAGTGCAGGGTTCTCCGTCATGACCTGATGGATGAAGTATCCACGAAGGGACTCTTCATAGAAAAACTCCAGAGGCAATGACTGCTGGATCAGCAAGGGAGAGGGGAACTCCTTCATGTAGAACGCCAGTACCTCTTGAGCCGCATGGTTCTTGTTGATCAAGGCCGTGAGGCGTGTGAAGAAATCCGGCTCATTGTCCGAGAGGTACCGAGAGAGAACACTTTGGTAGAGTTGGTGCAGGACAGCAGTGGCATGCAGTTTTCCCGATGACACCCAATCGTTGCCCCCTTTTGCCTTAACCTTGGAGTTGTAGATATGGGCAAGTTCGGTAGCCTGCTTATACAGTGCTCCAAGATCGGAATCTGAAGCAAACAACGCTGGAAAAAAATCCATTTCAGTCCTGGTACGAACTGAAATGCGAAAATCACGTGTAATCAAGTCACGCCTCCCTGAGGGGGTTCTATCCCTGAACGGTAAGCTCAGTATACCATGAGCGGCCTTGGTTGTAACCCCTTTCTTGGAAATGTAAGGCTGTTAGACTAATGTATTTGTAACTGGAAGTCTTGAAAAATCTCCATTCAGCATAGTTGAAGCAAGGTCGAGCACCAAAGGAAGAGAAATCTCTTCCTCAGAGGTAAACCGTTCAAGCACATAGGATGCCACCGACCCATGGTTCGGTCTTCCGATCCCTATTCTCAGGCGAAGGAACGCATCACTTCCTACATGCTGCTTGATCGATTTCAACCCATTGTGCCCCTGTAATCCTCCGCCTGCTTGCAGCCTAAGTGTACCGTACGGCAGTTCAAGGTCGTCATGGACGACCAGTATATCCTTGGGCTCAAGATGGTAGAAATCCAAGGCCGCACGAACAGATTTTCCACTCTCATTCATATAGGTCTGGGGTTTGAGCAAGCTGACTACTGTCTCACGAGCAAGCTGAGCATGAAATTTTGTTGACCACGAAAGGTTGGGAAAGAGATGGTCACAGACCATCCAGCCAACGTTGTGCCGGGTTCTTGCATACTCCCTTCCGGGGTTGCCCAGGAATACCATAAGTTTTACCATAGCCTATCATACGGGCAATCCGGAGGAGAGAAAAGATGTATGTATTGGTCTTCTATGTACCCCAGTCTCATCTTGAGTCGGTGAAAGAGGCTGTCTTCTCCACAGGAGCGGGAACGATGGGTCGTTACGCCAATTGTTGCTTCCAGACCAAAGGAATGGGGCAATTCATGCCACTTTCCGGAAGTTCTCCATTCCTAGGGGCGGAAGGCCTGCTTGCACAAGAAGAGGAGTGGCGGGTAGAATTGGTGGTCGACGAAGAAAATGCCGCAATGGCTGTACAAGCTCTGCTCGACGCTCATCCGTATGAGGTCCCTGCCTATCATTTGATCCCAGTCTTGACCCTTGAGGGGGTCGAGTACAACGAATAGGAGCATCCATGGCAAAGACGATTGCCCAGATCAACGAGAAAATCAAGGCGGGAAACGTCGTGGTGGTAAGTGCCGAGGCCTTCTCCAAAATGGCCAAGGAAAAGCCGATTTCCACCCTCAGTGAGGAAGTGGACATTGTCACCACCGCCACGTTTGGTCCCATGTGCTCATCCGGTGCCATCATCAACTTTGGGCACTGGTCACCAGGCATCAGGATGGAGGAGATCAGCCTCAACGGGGTGAATGCCTACGAAGGGCTGGCTGCGGTGGATACGTACATCGGAGCAACCGCCGAGTCGAAATTCGATCCTACCTATGGGGGAGCGAATGTGATCGAGGATCTCATTGCCGGCAAGGATGTCCGCCTTCATGCCCGGGGAAAGGGGACCGACTGCTATCCGACCAAGGAAATCGACACTTGGATAAACAAGGATACCGTCAACGAGTTCTACCTCTTCAATCCCCGCAACGCCTATCAGAACTATGCCGCGGCAACCAACAGCACCAACCGTATCAAGTACACCTACATGGGTAGCCTCCTGCCTCGCATGGGCAACATCACCTACTCAACCAGTGGGGAGCTGAGCCCCTTGCTCAACGATCCCTACCTGAGAACCATCGGGTTGGGTACGAGAATTTTCCTTGGGGGTGGGGAAGGCTTTGTCGTGTGGAACGGGACCCAGTTCAACACCCGCCGCGAGCGCAACGACTGGGGAATTCCCAAGCTTCCCGGCGCCACCTTGGCAGTCCTTGGTGATGCTCGGCAGATGTCCACAGAGTTCATCCGTTCCGCCTACTATGAGAAATACGGTGTCTCGATGTTCGTAGGCATCGGCATTCCCATTCCTGTCTTGGATGAACGAATGGCCCAGTGCCTTGCCATCAACAACGATCAGATTGAGACCACCATCCTTGACTATGGCCAGGAGGGTCACCCCGCTGTGGGATCGGTCACCTATGCCCAGCTTGCAAGCGGATCAGTCACCCTTGCTGATGGAAAGCAGGTCAAGACAGCTCCGCTCTCCTCCTTGGCAAAGGCGCGTGAGATTGCAGAGATTCTTGCCGATCGGATCAGAACCAGGCAATTCTTTTTGACCGAGCCGGTATCGATGTTCCCCAAGGACAGCTTTGTCAAACCGTTGGTACATCGTGAAGGAGGTGCACAATGAGACGCAGATATGCACTTCGCTTCTCCCCTGCTCTGGTGGAACAGCCGATCGTCAGCAAGCTTGCCCGCATTTATGATGTTGACATCAACATCCTCAATGCAGATGTTGCCAGTGGGCGAGGAGGCAAACTCATTGTTGAGTTGGTCGGAACGGAAGAGAATCTCGAACGAAGCGTACGCTATCTCTCCGAGTTGGGCGTTCTCGTCTCTGAAATGGTCAAGGAATTGCTTTTCAGACAGGATGCCTGCATTCATTGTGGTGCCTGTACTGCGGTCTGTTCTCCCAGAGCCCTCACGCTGGACAGTTCGGCAAAGCTCGTCTTTGATGTTTCCTTGTGTGTGGTCTGCGGACTTTGCACCCAAGCTTGCCCCCTTCGCCTGTTTGAGGTCTCGCACGAGCGGGAGGCCTAAGAATGTATGAGAAGCGGACCTATCGTCAGAACATGGGAGCAGGCCGCTTCACGAGCATTTCCCTGACCGTTCAGGAGACTGACCTTTGGATTGGATGGACCGGGACTGTTGACCAGGTCCAGCTGGTAAGCACAGCAAAAGCATTGGTGCGTCAGCTGCGGTTGGAGTTGCTTGGTCACCCCGATCCACGCTTTTTGACAAGCTTGGTACCCCTTGAGAAACAGAGTGCTGCAGGCGAACTGTCGAATGTCATGCACAATGCTTCCCAGCGTGCCGGAACCGGGCCCATGGCTGCTGTTGCCGGGGCGATTGCCCAAGCGGTGGGAAAGGCGTTGAAACAGAAGTTTTCTCTTGGCGAGATAGTTGTGGAGAATGGTGGGGATCTCTATATTGATGTCCTGAAACCGCTTTCTGTGAACCTTTATGCACCAACCAGTGCCTTTTCAGGGAAGCTTTCGGTAGTGGTTCCTCCCACCGATTGTCCCATGGGAGTGTGCACTTCCTCAGGCAGAATCGGTCATTCGCTGAGTTTCGGCAGAGCTGATGCCGTGTTGGTGGCAGCACAGGATGCGGCTCTTGCCGATGCCTTGGCAACTGCAGGCTGTAATCAGGTACAGACAAAAAGCGATGCAGCACGTGTCTGTACAGCACTCTCATCCCAGGAGGGAGTCCTTTCTGTCCTGGTTGTTTTTGAAGATACACTGGCCATTGGAGGCCGGCTGGAGGTTTGCACCCACGATGAACAGAACACAGTACCTTGAGCACCTGCTCTCCCAGCGCCTTGTCCTGCTCGACGGAGCGATGGGCACCATGATCCAAAGCCAGGGCCTTGATGCGGACGACTACACTCTGGAAGGCCTTGCAAAGCTCGGATGCAATGAGGTGCTCAACCTTACCCGAGGCGATGTAATCTACCAGATCCACCGCGACTACCTGAACAGTGGTGCGGACATCATTGAGACCAACACCTTTTGTGCCAATGCCTTCAACCTTGCCGAGTACGGCCTTTCTGATGAGGTGGAGACGATTATCCAAGCTGCCTGCGAAATCGCTCGTGAAGCTGCGGCAGACCATGAAGCGAGTACCGATGGCTATGCCTTTGTTGCCGGAAGCATCGGTCCTACGAACCGATCCCTCGCCTTTTCTCCCAAGGTGGAAGACCCTGCCTATCGCCAGAGCGACTATCCCGGATTCCTGGCGATGTACCGCCAGCAGGTGAAAGCCCTGCTTGAGGGAGGCGTGGACCTTTTGCTCATCGAGACAGTCTTCGACACATTGGTAGCCAAGAGTGCCATCCAGGCGTGTGTCGAGGAGATGGAAGCGCAGAATCGCAAGATTCCGATCATGGTAAGCGTCACCTTCAGCGACCAGAGCGGGAGAACGCTCAGTGGTCAGACCCTCTCTGCCTTTGTGACCAGTCTCAGTGCCTATCCCTTGTTCAGCCTTGGCCTGAACTGTTCCACCGGCCCCCAGGAGATGATTCCCCTCATCGAAGAACTCTCAGAAATCTGTCCCTTTTATGTGAGTGCTCACCCGAATGCAGGATTTCCCGACAAGGAGGGCAACTACACCCTCACGGCCACACAGATGGCCGATCAATTGCTCGGCCTCTTGCAGGCTGGGAAGCTGAATATCGTCGGTGGTTGCTGCGGTACCAATGCCGAACATATCAAGGCGCTCAAGCAAGTCTCTTTGCACGGCAAGAGCAGGCCTCTTCCTGCACGAGAACCCATTTTGCACCTTGCAGGATTGGAAACCGTCCAACGTACGACAGGGAACCTGCTGGTGGTCGGAGAACGGACCAATGTGGCCGGCTCAAGAAAATTCGCACGCCTGATCAAGGAAGAGAAGTGGGAGGAGGCCCTGGCAATCGCGCGAGCACAGGTCAATGAGGGCGCCCAGGTGCTGGATGTTTGCATGGATGCATCGATGCTCGATGCGCAGAAAAGCATGCGCACCTTCTTGCGCTATATCGCCAGCGATCCTTCGGTAAGCAAGGCTGCCATCATGATCGACTCCTCTGACTGGTCGGTCATAGAGATTGCCATGGGCGAAGTGCAAGGCAGGGGTATCGTCAACTCGATCAGTCTGAAAGAGGGTGAAGCTCCCTTTCTCTCTCATGCCAGGCAGATAGCAAGCCATGGACATGCCATGGTGGTGATGCTCTTTGATGAGGAAGGTCAGGCGGCCACCTATGAGCGTAAGATAGCTATCGCAAAGCGCAGTCATGAGCTCTTGGTGGGAGCCGGAATCAAGGAAGAGGACATCATCTTCGATGCAAACGTGCTTGCCATAGCAACAGGCATAGAGGAGCACGATACCTATGCGCGCGACTTCATCCTTGCAACAGGCGAGCTGAAACGGCTCTATCCGCACTGCAGTACCAGTGGAGGGGTGAGCAACCTCTCCTTCTCCTTCCGCGGCAATGATGAGCTGCGTACGGCCATGCATGCAGTACTGCTCAGCCTTGCTTCGCTGGACATGGCCATCATCAACCCGTCATCCCTCCTTGAAGTCGATACCTTGGATCCTTCTGTGCGTTCAACTATTGAACATGCCTTGCTGGCTGACTCGGATGATCTCAATCAGGTCAGGGCAAACCTCATTGCCCTGGCGATGGGAATGCAGAAGGAAGAGAAATCGGTCAAGAAAGTGGTGCGGAGTACCGATGATCCGAAGAAGAACCTCTACGATGCGGTTTTGAGTGGAGAACATACCTTCTTGGAAGAAGATCTGGACTTGCTCAAAGAGGAAGACCCTCTTTTCTTGGTTGAAGGCCCCTTGATGGACGGGATGAAGGAGGTTGGCCGCCTCTTTGGGGAAGGAAAACTGTTTCTTCCGCAGGTTGTCAGAAGCGCCCGCACGATGAAAATGGCGGTCGACACTCTCCAACCCCGCATTACTGCATGGTTGGCACAACAGGCCACTTTAGAGAACCAAGCGAAGAAGATTGCGGTGATGGCAACCGTCAAGGGTGATGTGCACGACATCGGGAAGAACATTGTCAATCTCTTGCTCAGATGCAACAATTTCGAAGTCATCGACCTTGGAGTCATGGTGCAACCGCAAGCCATTCTTGAGGCTGCGCGTACCCATAAGGCGGATCTGGTCGGTCTCAGTGGCTTGATAACCCCTTCCCTCAAGGAGATGGAAACCGTCATCCGGCTCTTTGAGGAGCATCAGTGCACCATACCCATCTTTGTTGGTGGGGCCACCACCAGCGCACTCCATACAGCGGTGAAACTCAGCCCGCTTTACTCATCAGAAGTCATTCAGACCAAGGATGCTTCTTCCATGGTGCTTGCAGCCAATGAGGTGGTGGGAAAGGAGCGAGCTTCTTTCCTTGCACAACAACGCACGATGTATGAAAGTTTACGCTCGCAGCACGTGGATAAGGAAGGGAATGGAAAGAAAGCCGGCTCGTACCAGAAATCTCTTACCTTGACCAAGCAAAAAGAGAAGGGAACACAAGCCGCTTCCTACGGTGTATATACCGTCTCTTCTTTCTCTCTGCCCTCTCTGATCGGGCACATCAACTGGAAGATGTACTGTGCTGCCTGGAAGGTTCCCTTTGATAGTGAGGAGGGGAGAAGCCTGGTACAGGAAGCACAAGCCTTGCTTGCAAAAGACGAGATCAGGGCAATGTTTGAAAACGGCTGCAAGGTTGTCTACGGTCTCTTTCCAGCCTCCAGTGACCGTATGTCGGTAACAGTGGGGACTCATCGCTTCCACTTCCTGCGCAATGAGGAGATCGGCCTCTGTCTTGCCGATTACCTTGCTAAGGACGATACGGTAGGTCTGTTTGTCACCACCTCCGGCTTGGCCCTTTCCTCATACCTCGAAACACTGAATGTGGAGAGGGATGGTATGGAAATCCTGAGCCTGAAGCTGTTGGCGGACCGACTTGCCGAAGCGCTTGCAGAAGAAGCGGAGCACTTGATCAGAAACAAATGGGGTGTGGAACACCAAAGGTACCTGCGTCCGGCTCCTGGCTACCCCAGTTGGAATGACCACAGCGAGAAGCGTGTGCTGTTTCAGGCTCTCGGAGCCACCGAGAGCATTGGTGTGCATCTGACCGAAAGCTTTGCCATGGATCCCCCGTCTTCGGTATGCGGTATGCTCATCGGTGGTGATGATCTTCGCTATTTTGCTCTCAAGGGGGTGAGTGAGGAACAGCTGGATCTGTACGCACAGCGCAAGGGCCTTGCG
>Ga0265295_1004054_pt1 | contig 20214 bp, 12 predicted proteins | sample Munlansysbiofilm_FD_192503 | JGI IMG/M metagenome (GOLD analysis project Ga0265295, IMG submission 192503) | Leachate microbial communities from a municipal landfill in Southern Ontario, Canada - Methane capture system biofilm | ecosystem: Engineered > Solid waste > Landfill > Unclassified ... | reverse complement strand
GTCCAGCTCGGCATAGCGGCCACTGAGCTGCTCCAGCTCGGCTGCCGCCAACCCCTCGGGGGTACTCAGCTGGCCGGCAAGGCGGCTCTGTTCGTCCTCCAGCGCGGCGATTTCCTCCTCCACCTGCCGCAGCTGCTGCTGTTCGCGAAAACTCAACCCCTTGCGCTTGCGCGGTGCCACGACCGGCGCGGCCGGGGCCGCGCTGTCGGACACAAGCGGCTCTGGCGCTGCCGCGGCCGCCTGCTGCAGCAGCAGATCACTGTAGTTGCCGGCATAGAGCACGGCGCCACCGGCACCGTCGAGCTGCAGCACGGCCGTGGCTACCCGATCGAGCAGATAACGGTCGTGGGTCACCAGCACCACCGAACCGCTGAACGCCAGCAGCGCCTGTTCCAGCACCTGCAGGGTCGGGATATCCAGATCGTTGGTGGGCTCGTCCAGCACCAGCAGATTGGCACCCTCCAGCATCAGCCGGGCCAGCAGCAGCCGCGCCCGCTCACCGCCGGAGAGGGTTCTGACCGGCTTGCGCTGCTCCTCCGGCCGGAACAGAAAATCTTCCAGATAGCCGATCTTGTGACGCTTCTGGCCGGCGACGCTGACCCACTCGCCCTCGCCCAGCACCTGATGCAACAGCAGATCCTCGTCCAGACCGCTGCGCTGCTGGTCGATGAAGCCGACCTGACTGCGTTGACCCAGAATCACCCGGCCGCCTGCCGGCGGCTGCAGTCCCAGCAGGGTACGCAACAGGGTCGATTTGCCGCTGCCGTTGGCTCCCACAATGCCAAGGCGCTGCCCCGGTCGCAGCTGCAGATCAAGATCCGCGATCAGCAGACGTTCACCGGCGCACACACGCAGCTGCTCACAGGCCAGGATGGTACCCCCCAGACGCTGCTCGGCGACAAAAGCCAGCTCCGGCGCACTGGCCTGGCGTGGTCCGCTTTTCTGTGTCCGCAACTGTTCAACCCGGTCAATGCGGGCCTTTTGCTTGGTGCTGCGGGCCTGAGCCCCGCGTTGCAGCCAGGCCTCCTCGCGCCGCAACAGATTGAGCAGGCGCTGCTGCCGCTGGCCGGCCTGTTCCAGCTCCGCCGCCTTGAGTTCGAGATACTGGCTGTAATGGCCGGGATAGCTGGTCAGAACGCCCTCATCGAGTTCGAACATGCGGCTGACCACGCGGTCGAGCACATAGCGGTCATGGGTCACCAGCAGTACCGCACCGGCATAGCGCAGCAGTTCCTCTTCCAGATAGGCGATGGTGGCGGTATCCAGATGGTTGGTCGGCTCGTCGAGCAACAGCAGATCGGGCTGCTCCAGCAGCACCCGCGCCAGCGCCACACGGCGCTGCTGACCGCCGGACAGCTGGCCGGCCGGCTGTTGCGGATCGGCAATGCCCAGCCGCGTGCAGACCTCGGTGATCCGGTGTTCCACCTGCCAGCTGTCGTGCTGGTCAAACCAGCTGTGCAACTGCTGCTGTTCCTGCAGCAGGGCAGCCGCGCTGCCACCACCGGCCTGGCGCAGCAACTCACCGATGGCATCGTAGCGCCGGCGGCGCTCAAATACCGGCGCCAGTGCCTGCTGCAACAGCTGTTCAACCGACAGCGCCAGGTCCAGATCGGGCAGCTGCGCCAGGTAGCCCACCCGGCTCTGGCGCCGCCAGCGAATTTCACCACCGTCGGCGGCGTCCTGGCCCGCCAGCAGACGCAACAGGGTCGATTTACCACAGCCGTTGCGGCCGATCAGACCGACCTTTTCACGTTCACCGATCCAGAAGCTGACCTGATTGAGCAGTATCCGGCTGCCAATATGTTTTTCCAGGCCGACCACATCCACCACATTCTGACTCACCTGTCGCCATCCTTTACATTTGTGAAAGGGTTGTTGACCCGACCGCCCCGAGCAGACTACCATCGGGGTTCAAAAACGAGACCGTGTCGCCTTCTGCGCCGCAGCCCGCCAGACAGGGATTCATCGCATGCCATCCTCCGCCCGCGCCACCATCGGCCAGAAGGTCACGTCGATTGTCATGCTCACCAGCAGCCTGGTGCTGGTGCTGACCTTGGCCACCTCGGTGGTGATCCAGACCGCGACCTTCCGCGCCAGCATGACCGACAAACTGGCCACCCTGGCCGAGGTCCTCAGCGCCAACACCCGCGAGGCTCTCGCCTTCCGCCAGGGCTGGCGTGCCCAGCGCCTGATCGAAACCGTTGCGGCCGAACCCACCATCGAGGTCGCGGCCATCTTCAACGCCCAGCACCATCCGGTCGCCCAGTTTCTCAACCGCAACCAGACCAGTTTCGCCAGTGAAATGGAACGGGGCATCTTTCAGCGCCAGCAGCTGCTGCAGGCGGGCAGCACCGGACGCACGCTGAGCCTCTATCGCGGTCGCAGTCTGACCGTCTATGCCCCGGTGATCCACGAAGGCGAGCTGCTCGGCGGCATTTACCTGCAGGCCAGCCAGCTGCCCCTGCTGCGCAATCTGCTATGGGTCGCCCTGGCGGCCCTGCTGCTGCTCGGCCTGACCCTGCTGCTGGCCTACGGCCTCACCCTGCGGCTGAAACGGCTGATCACCTGGCCGCTGCACCAGTTGGTCGACCAGATGCAGCGCATCAGCAGCAACCCGGCCGCCGCGCCTGCCCAGGCAACAGTGACCGAACAGGTCACCCCCATCGGCGATGTGCGCGAGATCCGTGCGCTGCAGGAAAGCTTCGGTCAGATGCTTGACCAGATCCGCCGGCATGAAGCGGCCTTGCAGGCCCACAGCAGCAGCCTGGAGGAACAGGTACGGCGCCGTACCCGCGATCTGCTCGAAAGCAACCGCACCCTGCAGGACACCTGCCAGCAGCTGGATCTGGCGCGCGACCAGGCCCTGCAGGCCAGCGCCGCCAAATCCCGCTTCCTGGCCAACATGAGCCACGAAATCCGTACCCCCATGATCGGAGTGCTCGGCATGGCGGAACTGCTGCTGCAAGCCAGGCTGCAGCCCGCTGAACTGGAGCTGGCCCGCACCATCCACAGTTCGGGCGAAACCCTGCTGGCCCTGCTCAACGACCTGCTCGACAGCGCCAAGATTGAAGCCGGCAAGCTCGAACTCGAGCAGCAGCCATTCCGGCCTGTCGAGGTGATCGAGCAAGCCTGCGCCCTGCTGGCCGAAAGCGCCTTCGCCAAGGGGCTGGAACTGACCATCCAGTGCCAGCCCGATGTGCCCGTCGAACTGCGCGGTGACAGTGCCCGGCTACGGCAGATCCTGCTCAACCTGCTGTCCAACGCCATCAAGTTCACCGCCGAAGGCAGCATTCTGGTCAGCCTGAACGGTCATAAACAGCAGCCCGACCGCGCCTGGCTGCAGCTGCAGGTGCGCGACAGCGGCATCGGCCTGTCGGACAGTGCCAAGCAGACCATCTTCCAGCCCTTCACCCAGGCCGACAGCTCGACCAGTCGCCAGTACGGCGGCACCGGCCTGGGCCTGACCATCGTCAAACAGCTGTGCGAATTGATGGGCGGCAGCATCACCGTGGTGGACAACGTCCCGCGCGGCAGTCTGTTCAGTCTGCACCTGCCCTTTGACCGCACCAACGAGCAGCGCGATCTGGCAGCCTGCTGGCGCGCCTGTCTGCCGCCGCTGCCCGCAGCGCGCCAGCTGATCCTGGCCAGCCCTTTCAGTGAGCTGCGGGCGGTGCTGCGGCTGCATCTGGCCAGCCATTGCGAAGGCAGCCACAGTGTCTGCAGCACTGCCGAGCTGTTGACATTGCTCAGTGACGGTGGCCCCGGCGACGCGCCGGGCCTGCTGCTGCTTGACAGTGCCCTGACCGATGATCTGGCCGGGCTGCTGCACCAGCTGGCTGAACAGCCGGGCCATGACCGCTGGCAGCGAATCCTGATCGTGCCGCCCCGGCAGCAACTGAGTACCACAGGCTGTGCCGAACTGGGTATCGCCCAACAATTGACCAAGCCCGTCGGCTGCAAGAATCTCTGCCAGTTGCTGTGCCCGGCACCGGCGTCTGCTTGTGCCTCTGCCGCGCCCGAACCGGACACCCCGGTTGCGCCAGCAGCGGCTGCCAGCCAGTACCATATTTTACTGGCGGAAGACAACCCCACCAACCAGCGGCTGGTTCAGCTGATTGTCGAAGGCGCCGGCTACCGCCTCAGCATCGCCGGCAACGGGGCCGACGCCCTGGCCCTGCTCGAACGCGACCATTTCGATCTGATCCTGATGGACTGCCAGATGCCGGGCACCGACGGCTACAGCGCCACCCGCCAGCTGCGCCGCCAGGGGTACCAGCTGCCGGTCATCGCCCTCACGGCCCATGCCGGTGACGAGGAAATTCTGCTCTGCCAGCAGGCCGGCATGAACGACCACCTGTGCAAACCCTTCCGCCGCCAGCAGCTGCTTGACCTGCTGATCCGGTATCTGGCCGCCAGTTCCAGCGCCGGCACGCGAAAGGAAGGGCCATGCTGAGCTGGCTGCCCGCTGTGATCGCCCCGCGCCGGCGGCGGCTGGCACTGCTGCTTTACGGCCTGCTGTGCGGCCTGGTACTGCTGACCCTGTGGTACCTGCAACCGGCACCGACCGGCCAGGTGCACCGCGTCAGCATCACCTCCAACGGCAGCCATCTGCACATTGACGGCCAGCAGCTTTCAGCCGACTGTCGGGCGGTTCTGGTCGAACGGCACGACAACCCGCAAGCGGTGCTGTTCAACCGCTTTTTGTGGCGCAACCTGTACGATGTCGCCACCCGCGACCAGCACGCCTTCGTCCTGTGCAACAATGTCGGCCTGGTCACCCTCGACCTGCGGCAACCGCGGCAGCCACGCATTGTCGGCGTGGCCCACAGCGAGCGGCGCCTGTGGCACATTGAACTGAGCGACAACAACGCCTACATCGCCTGTGGCAAGGACGGTCTGGTGATCTGCGACATCACCGACCCCAGCCAACCCCTGATCCGGCAGCAACACAGCCTGCCCTACCCGGTCAGCGATGTGACCATCAGCGGTGAGCAGCTGCTGCTCGCCGCCGGCAAAGAGGGCATCAAGGCCTTCGATCTCAGTGGCCGGCAACTGCTGGCAGAACAGGCCCTGGAAGGCTATGTTAACGCCCTGACACAACAGGACGGCTGGCTCTATGTGGTCAGCGCCAGGGTCGGCAATCAGGGTCTGCTTCATGTGATTGATGCCCGCCATGCCGGCCAGCTGCGGCTGGCGGCCAGCGTAGCCTTCGAGGGTGTGCCCTGGGATGTGCTGGTGCACGGTGATCGCCTGTACATCGCCGCCGGTGGCGGCGGGCTGCTCAGTTTTGCCCTCGCGCGGCCCGACAGTCCCCAACTTATGGGCAACGCCGATCACAGCCTGCGCGCCATCGCGCTGCATCACCAGGGCGATCAGCTGCTGGCCAGCAGCAGCTCGGCCCAGCTGGTGGTCTACCGTCAGACCCGTGACCCGGCCCGGCCCCTGGTCGAGGAAAAACGTTTCCACTGTGGCCGGATCAACCGCGGCATTGCCGTACATGACGGCCTGGCGCTGGTGGCTGCCAGCCAGCAGGGCCTGAGCCTGATCGATCTGGCGGCCGATCCCGGTCAGCCAGCCCCCCTCGAACTGGCCCTGCATGCCGACCACCAGACGGCCAGCTGGAGTGTCTCGCCGGCGTTCATCAGCATCCAGAACAAAACCGAGCTGGTGCTGCTCAAGCGGCAGCCGGACGGCCTGCTCCGGCCGTTCTGGCAGCAGGATTTCTCCAGACGGATCTACGACCACCAGATCAAGGACAACCTTCTGGCCATCAATCTCCGGCAGCAGGGAACCCGCCTGCTGCAGCTGCGTTCCAACCAGCCGCCCCTGCTGCTGGCCCAGTTGCCCGCCACGGAAGAACAGGGTCAGAATATCAACCGGCTTTATCTGGAACCCACGTCTCTCTCTCTTTGCGGGCCAAGTGGTCTGCACCATTTCAGCCTGGAACAGCTGCCCGCAGCGCCCGTCAAAACCTGGCAGCTGCCGGGCACCACCGAAGCGCTGGCCCGCAACGGCGATTTTCTGTTCGTTGCCCGTGGCCGCGCCGGCATCGAAATCTACCAGCTTGGCCCAGGCAGTCCGCAACGGCTGGCGCAACTGACCTTTCCCGACCATTTTTTCGACAGCGCCAGCGCGCTCGATCTGCTGTGGCACGATGACGTGCTCTATGTCGCCTGCGGTATCCGCGGCCTGCTGAGCATCGATGTGCACAATCCGCGGCAGCCCCGCCTGCTCGATTCGCTGGAACTGGGGAGCTTCTGCGACCGGCTGAGCCTGGCACAGGGCCAGCTGCTCTGTCACAGCAATGGTGGCTTCTTCATGATTGACATCCACCGGCCCGAGCAGCTGTCGCGCCTGTGCCATTTCAAGGGTCTGCGCGATCTGGCTTTTGTCGATAACGCCCTGCTGCAACTGACAGCGGAGGGCATCCGCCGCACCACGGCGCCGTTGCTGCTGACCCCGCGACAGACACGGCGCCGCCAGCTGTCTTTTGAGCTGCCGCAACCGACAGCACTGCCGAACCGGCCAGCACAACCGCGCTTTTTCGACCTCTACCTGAGCCATCTGGGAGTACCCTGCAACCAGGTCGCCGAACTGACCTTCACCCGCAGCGGCCGCTGGCAGCTCGGCCAGAAGCCCCCCATCAGCTGCGATCCGACCACCCTGCCCGACGGCGAGCGCTTCTAGCAGGATGTTGAAAAAGTCCCATCCGGGGCTTTTTCAACGACGCAAGCCGAAAATGCGATTTCCGTCTTGCTCACAAAATCAATCCATTACGAAGTAATGATTGATTTTGGTCGCCCGTCCATGGGCTCCAGCAGGCTGTTTTTCAACAGCCTGTTAGCTCGCTTCCCCGAGTCTTTTCGGCCAATGCTCAAAACGCCCAGTTGGCCTCGACCCACAGCTGGCGACCGGGCTGATAGACCCCCGTCTGGGCGGTATAAACCTTCTTGTTGAACACATTGAACAGCTCCAGCGTCAGGGTCAGGCGCTGGTGCGCCACCAGCGGGCTGTGCCATTGCAACGCCCAGTCGAACAGGGTGGCGCTGGGCAGGGAACGCTCCTGGTAGATATCGATTTTGCTGCCGTCGGGCAGTTCGTAATTGTCTCCGGAATCGACGATGGCGTTATAGCCGCTGCGATAGCGGGTGGTATTGGTGAAACTGAAATGGGCCGGCAGCTCGACGCGGTAGATCAGGTTCGCGCTCCATTCGCGGTTGTAATCGCTGCGCGGCAACCCGATACGCTGGGTCACCTGACCGTTGTACCAGACCAGCTCTTCAAGCTCTTCGAGTCTGAGCAGATCATCGTAGTCCTCGTTGCTGGCCTCGCTGTCCTGCCAGGTGGCGTCAAGCAGCAGATAATGCCGCGTCCACTGGCGTTGCCACGACAGCGTTACCTCCCGATGGCGGCTTTCGCCGTTGTTGTTCCATTCGGAATAAATGGTATTGCTGTCATCCTTGTCCAGCTGGGACATACCCAGCAGATCCTCGCCGTTGCGATCGATATAGGCCAGACACAACAGACCGCCAAGCAGCTCCTGTTCCAGCCCGAGCGTCAATTCATCGACCCGGGGTGTCTTCAGGCTGGCCAGCCGGCTGGCGGTGACGATGCGCTCCGACGGACTGGCGGGCCAGGGCGCCGGCGTGCCGTCGGCGGTCAGCCTGGTGCTGCGATTCCAGCGATCGTAGGGCGCGATTTCCTCACGCAGGGCGTAGGTCAGCAGGGTTTTGCCGTAATAGCGGTTGATCCCGCCGCTCAGCAGGGTGCTACGGTCGCCGAACAGATCGTAAAACAGGGCCAGCCGGCCGGCATAGTCGTTGTTGCCGGTCAGATCGTTGTAGCTGTAGTTGAGCCCCGGCCGCAGCGTCCAGCGACCCCGTTCGAGGCGGTCCTCCAGATACAGCTCCAGCAAAGCGATATCGGCATCGGCCTCGTCGGCGGCGTAGTCCTTGCGGTAGTAGACAAACTGCTCGCCGGCCAGACATTCCACCGACGGCTGGGGACAGACCAGGCCAGTGTCGGCCCGATAGTAATAGTAGCGGTGCGGCTCGGTCCGTTCATAGCTGGCCTGGGCCTGCTCCAGTCGCAGGCCGGTGCTGAAATGGTGAGCGAAACCGGCAAACTGCCAGGGCACGAACTCACTGTGCAACGCCAGGCTCAGGCTGTCCTGCAGCTGCTCGATATCGCCATAGCCGCCCTCTTTGCTGATCTTGCCGCCCACCAGCGTGCCCCAGTCCTTCGACGGCGTCAGCGCCCAGGCATAGAAATCGGCCGGCGCCCGACGGCTGTTCTCACTGCGCTTGAAGCCCAGCTGCACCTCGACCTCGGCCAGCCGCAGGCGCTGCTTGAAACGGGCATTCAAGGCCAGGCCGCCACCCTCGATATCAAAACCGCTGTTCCGCGTATCCTTGAGAAAATAATGGCCCTGGTACGGCGTCCACAGACCGGTCAGACTCAGCTCCGTACCCTCGTGCGGCTGCAGGCGATATTTGACGAACAGATTTTCCTGACGGCGGTACTGGTTCTGTGTTTCCTCCAGTAAATACAGCGGAATGCGTGAGTACTGCTGACCATAGGACAGCAGTACACCGCTGCGTGGCCCCAGGGGCAGATCAAGCAGCAAGCGGGCGTTATGGCGGGTAAAATCCGGCTGCTGGTCGGCGCTGGTCGAATGTTCGAAATCCTCGCGCTCAGCGGCATCGACATGGAACTCGGTCCAGCTCGACCGGGTGGTGCGGTAGTTAAGTTCAGCGGCGAAAACCTGGCCCGGGTCACGCGTCTCGACCTCGACCACGCCGCCGGTAAAACCGCTGTAACGCGCCGGCACATTGCTGCGGTACAGGGTCAGATTGCCGAGCAGGGCGCGGTCAAGAAACAGCTCCTGCGAATGACCGGGCACGGCGCTTTCATCATCGACCGCGCCGGCCAGTGGATCGAGCAGGCTGTCGTTGCCCAGCCCATCGATCAGAAAACGGTTGTCGTACACCCGCCCACCACTGATCGAAATCTCCGGCGGCAGAATCTCGCCGCCATTGTTGGCGGTATAGGCGTCCTCCGCCAGCTGCACACCGGGCAGCAGCCGCAGCAGGGCCGTGATGCTCTGGTCGGGCGCCGGCAGCAGCGCCAGCTCCTTTGCTGTCAGGGCCGTGGTGCCGGCGCTGCGCTGCTCCGGCCGATCCCGTACCAGCAGCTCTTGCAGAATCTGATCGGCGGAGGCACCAGCAGCCGTTGCCAGCAGCAGGGTCGTCAACAACAGACACAGGATCGCAGGCATGGCCACACCTCCTTACACGGTAAAAAACACGGTTAAATCGCTGGTCGTCTGGCGCGATTTCCCCTACAATCGCCTGCCAACCCCGCCGGCGTTGCCGTACAGCGCAGCACCGGCCAGACCAGCCTTCCCGCCCCAGGAGTGCCGCCATGAATGATCTCGACACCCTTGTCGCCGGTTTCCGCCGCTTCCAGGAAAACTATTTCACTGAAGACACCGCCCTGTTCGACCGTCTCAAACAGGGGCAGGAACCCCGCACCCTGGTCATCTGCTGCAGCGACTCGCGGGTCGACCCCTGCCTGTTGACCGACGCGGCGCCGGGCGATCTGTTCGTGGTACGCAACGTGGCCGGTCTGGTACCGCCGTACGAGCCCGACTGCCATTACCACGGGGTTTCCGCCGCGCTGGAATACGCCGTCAAGGTGCTGGAGGTGCAGCATGTCCTGCTCATCGGCCACAGCCAGTGCGGCGGCATCAACGGCCTGATGAACCAGCGCGCCGGTCAGGCCGACAACGAATTCATCAACCGCTGGGTGCAGATCGCCCAGCCAGCCCGCGAGGCGGTGGAACAGGCGCTGGGCGACAAGCCACAGGAGCTTAGAGAGCGAGCCTGCGAGCAGGCGGCCCTGCTGTTGTCGCTGGAGAACCTGCTGACCTTTCCCTGGGTGCTGCAGCGGGTGCAGCAGCGTCAGCTGGCACTGCATGCCTGGTATGTCGACATCCAGTCGGGTGCCCTGCTGCACTACAACGCCCGGCGCGGCCAGTTTGAAACGCTGGTGCAGCAGCCGGCTCCCTAACAGGCTGTTGAAAAACAGCCTGCTGGAGCCCATGGACGGGCGACCAAAATCAATCCATTACAACGTAATGATTGATTTTGTAAGCAAGACGGAAATCGCATTTTCGGCTTGCGTCGTTGAAAAAGCCCCGGATGGGACGTTTTCAACATCCTGCTGAAGAAGACCACCCCTCAAACACGCGCCGACGCCGGCAGGCGGATAAACTGCACCGCCAGCAACGACAGCGCACTGAGCAGCGCGCCGGCAACAAAGGGAATACGGTAATCCACCATCCACAGCAGGCCGCCGATCAGCGGCAGCACCACGGCGGCCACATGATTGATGGTAAAGGCCACCGCCATGCTCGGCGCAATATCGCGCGGATCGGCCACTTTCTGAAAATAGGTGCCGATGGCCATGGCAAAGTTGTAGAAGATATGGTCAAGAATGTACAGCGCCATCACCAGCGGTAAGGACCGGCTGGTGGCGTAACCAAGAAACACCGCGATCAGACTGGCGTATTCCAGACTGAGCATGGCCCGTTCGCCAAAGCGCGCCACCGCCCGCCCAATCAGGGGGCTGAGGAAATAGTTGATCAGGTTGTTGACGACGAACAGGGCGGCGATCTGCGGCAGGCTGCAGTGAAACTCCTGCACCAGCAGAAAAACCGAGAAGGCGATAAAGATCTGGCGGCGGGCGCCAGCCAGAAAGGTGAGCACGTAGAACAGCAGGTAACGACGCCGCACCACCATGTGGCGATGCTGCGGCACCACGGCCGCGCTGGTCGGATTCTGCCGCAGGCCCCAGGCGGCCAGCACCAGCACGAACAGGCCGATCAGGGCAAAGATGGCGGAATAATCGCAGACAAGCGCCAGGCCGAACACCAGCACGCCGACCAGGATATTAACCGCCGCGGTCAGGCTGCGCAGCCGCCCCAGCACCAGCGGCGCCTGGCCAACCGGGAAATACTGCAGCGTCAATGACTGGTTGGTGGTCTCGAAATAATGAAAACCAAAACTGATCACCAGCGTCGACAGAATCAAACCAGCGTAGCTGGGCAGAAAACCGGTCAGCACGCTGCCCAGCCCCACCAGCACCACCGACAGACTGGCCAGCCGATGTTCGGCGGTCAACCGCAACAGAAACACCACCAACAGCGCCAGCAGACCGGGAACCTCCCGCACCGAGCCCAGCACGCCGATCTGCTGACCGTTGAGTCCGGCCACCTCGACGGCAAAATTATTGAACAGGATCATCCAGCTTTGCAGGCCGGTGGCCGCCGCGATGGTCAGCAGCGCCAGAAAGCGCAACATGGCCGGCTGTTCCACCGCCAGCGTCTGCCGGGTCACAGTCCCTCCCCTGGCCGGATCGGCACCAGTTCAAAATGCAGCGGCAACCCATGCCAGGGCCGCAGCAACCGACCGGCGACAGGCCGGCCGGCAGCATCCAGACGCAGTTCCAGAGCGTCGCAGCCCAGCGTCAGAGGTGGCCGTTCGAAGCGCAACTGCAGCGGCGCGGCCGGCGCCGGCCGCCCCAGCCGCACCGTGATGGTGCCCGCCGGATCGACCAGCCGCGTCCGCAGGGGGGCAACGCCCGGCGGCGGACCATGCCAGACCAGCCAGGCCAGCAGACTGAGCAGATCGGTCTGCGTTGCGGCATCAGCGGGCAGCTGGCGCTGCTCCACCACCGCACCCTGCCACTGGCGCTGGGCCAGCAACCGCGCCCCATCGTCGGTCCGCTGCCATAGCCAGCCATAACGCAGCAGACGCCCTTTGCGCCAGAGTTCCACCTGCTGATAATGGGCCAGACCGCGCGGTGCGTCCCCATCACGCCAGCGCAGCCAGCTGATATAATGCTGGCGCCGCTGCCCACTGAGCCAGCCGGCCAGCCCGACAAAGCGCAGCTGCGCCTCGGCCCGCACCTGTCCGGCAGCGACCTCTTCCAGCCGCAGCTGCAACAGACCACAGCGACCGGGCCAGACACTGGTGGTGAGGGCATAGTGCTGTTGCCAGGGCAGCCCCGGCAACGGCTGGGCCTGCACCAGAGCCGGCACCAGCCACAACATCAGCCCGATCAACCTACGCATCGCAGCTTGCCCCCACAGCCTGCCGGCACGGCCGAGAACGCCCCCTGGCGGACACGGATCGTCCGGCGCCGTCACGCACCGCAAGTGGTCATCCCCGCGGCCGACAACCGCAACAGCGCCGACCGGACCGGAACCCCACTGGCCCCGGCGCCAGCTGGACGATACGCACAAGCATTCGAAAAGGCAAGAAAAAGCAAAGCTGCGACTTGACGCGCCGGTCACCTCGGCCTATAGTCCTTCCGATCCATATCCATATATTGCGTTTTGCTCTACCCGATGTGACGAACGGTCATTCTTTCCGGCTGCCGGCGCAGCCCCGAACCACCGAGGCGAGGTTGAAATGGACGAGATTCCCTTCGACAAGAACGAAAGCTATGCCCGCGAGGCCGAAATCCTCAAGGTTCTGGGCCATCCAATCCGGCTGAAGATTGTTGCCGGCCTGATTTCACAGACCTGCAATGTCAAAAAGATCTGGGAATGTCTGCAGTTGCCCCAGGCCACGGTATCGCAGCATCTGGCGCTGCTGAAGAACAAGGGCATCATCGAGGGCCGGCGGGACGGGGTGGAGGTGTTCTACCATGTGATTTCCGACGAGGCTCGCCGCGTGGTGCTGGCCCTGTTCCGCACCTCGCCCTGTGGCAAGCCCTACGCCGATCCGCCAACACCAGGCGATCCGGCCTGAGTGCCGGCGGCTGACAGACTCTGGCCAGACCAGGCCGGCAGCGGGCGCGGCAGGATACGCAGGCTGTCAGCCTCAGCCAGAATCTCAACCTCGACACCATAGGCCCGCCGGATATTCTCCGCCGTCAGCACCTGCCGCGGTTCGCCCAGGGCCAGCACCTGACCGGCGGCCGACAGCAGCAGCACCCGCCGCGACAGCTGGGCGGCGGCATTCAGATCGTGGGACACCTGGATGATGGTCTTGCCCTCGCCGTAACAGAGCTGCTGCAGCAGCAGGGCCACCCGGTCGCGGTGGCCCATGTCGAGCTGACTGGTGGCCTCGTCGAGCAACAGCACCGGCGTCTGCTGCACCAGCGCCCGCGCCAGCAGCACGCGCTGTAATTCGCCACCACTCAGCCGGGCGCAGGTGCGCCCCGCCAGATGACCCACATCACAGCGCTGCAGCGCCTCATCCACCAGCAGCCAGTCACGCCGGCCCGGCGCCGCCAGCCCCCGCCGGCGGGCGTACAGCCCCATGGCCACCAGCTCCCGCACCGGAAAGCCGAAGGGCTGTTCCAGCTGCTGCGGCACCACCGCCACCAGTTGCGCCATGCGCAGCCGACTCAAGCGATGGGCTTCCCCCTCGGGCCAGAGCACCTGGCCCTGTTGCGGCTGCAGCCGGCCGCGCAACAGACGCAGCAGGGTGGATTTGCCACTGCCGTTGGGGCCCATCACCGTCAGCAGATCGCCGGCGGGAATCACCAGATCGAGCTGGCGCAGCAACGGCCGGCCATTGTAGGAAAACCCCAGCGCTTGCAGCCGGATCATGCCTGCCCCCGCCAGCGCAACAGATAAAGAAACAGCGGCGCGCCGATCAGGGCGGTAAACACCCCCACCGGCACCTCGGCCGGCGCCAGCAGACTGCGAGCCACGGCATCGGCCAGAATCAGAAAGGCCGCCCCCAGCAGGGCCGCCGCCGGCAGCAAACGGCGATGCGCCGGTCCCCACAGCAGCCGCGCGGCATGGGGCACCACCAGGCCGACAAAACCAACCAGCCCGGCCAACGCTACCGCCGTGGCCACCAGCAGACCGGCAGCGCAGAACAGCTGCAACCGCGCCCGACCGACATCCACCCCCAGATCGGCTGCCACATCCTCCCCCTGCGTGAACAAATCGAGCAGCGGTGCCTGCCGCCACAGATACAGGCCACAGAGCGCACAGCCCGTCGCCGCCCACGACAGCCAGCCCGGCGGCGCATGGGCCAGATTGCCGGCCAGCCAGAACACGGCGCTGCGCAGGGGATCGGCCGGAATCAGCCACAGCAGAAACAGCAGCACCGCCGTGGCCAGACTGCCAACCATGACCCCAGCCAAAATCAGCGTTGGGCCAGAGGCCTGCTGGGCCTGCGCCACCAGATAAACCAGCGCCAGCGCCGCCAGTGCGCCGACAAAGGCGGCCAGCGGCAACGCGGCGAAAAACCGCAGTTTCAACACCAGCGCCAGCACCGCCCCCAGGGCCGCGCCGCCGGAAATCCCCAGCAAATAGGGATCAGCCAGCGGATTGCGCAGCACCGCCTGAAACACGCTGCCCGACAGCGCCAGCGAAGCCCCCACCAGCCCGGCCAGCAGCAGCCGCGGCAGGCGCACCTGCCACAGCACCACCTGTTCCACCGCCGTGCCCTCGGGCGCCAGCAGCAGCCGCAGTACCTGGGCCGGCGACAGATCGAGGGTGCCGCTGACGAGCGAAAACAAGGCCGCCAGCAGCAGACACAGCAGACACAAGGGCAACCAGGCCCGCACCAGAGAACGCCTCATGGCTGCACCGGCGCCGCCTGACGCACCACCGCCGCCAGTGCCTGCAGACCCTCGATCAGGCGCGGACCGGGGCGCTGCAGCCAGTCGGCTTCCAGCTGCACCAGCCGACCCTGGCGCACGGCCTGCAGCACCGGCCAGCGCTCAAAGAAGGTTTCCGGCCGGGGCTGGCCCGGATGGGCCGACACCAGAATCAGCTGCGGATCGGCCTGCAGCAGGGTTTCCACATTCCACTGGGGAAAACGCTGGCCCGGCGCCACATTGCGCCCGCCACACAGCCGCAGCATCTCGCCCATCAGGGTTTCATCTCCCGCCACAATCAGTGGTTCCACCATGACGCAGAGCAGCACCCTCGGCCCCAGGACCGGCGCCTGCCGCGCCACCTGCTGGCGCACGGCGGCAAAACGGCGACCCAGCCCGGCAGCGGCCGCCTCACGGCCACAGAGGCGGCCCAGCTGCTCGAACTGACGCGCCACGCCATCGAGGGAACGCGGATAGACAATGTAAACCGGCAGCCGCAGCGCCTCGAACCGCGCCAGCGCCGCCGGATTGGACATATCGGCCGACAGAATGACCAGATCGGGCCGCCGCAGCAGCACCGCTTCGAGATTGGGATTGTCGTAGGCCCCCACCGACGGCAGCTGCAGTGCCGCCGGCGGATAGGTACAAAAATCCGTCCGCCCCACCAGTTTCCCGCCCGCCCCCAGCGCAAACAGGGTCTCGGTGACACTGGGCACCAGCGACAGGATGCGGCAGGCCGGCCCGGCCAGCTCGACCCGGCGACCCAGATCATCGACCAGCGTCAGCGGCGTCGCCGCCACGGCAGCCGGCAGCCACCACAGCGCCAGCAGCCACCAGATCAGGAAAGGGCGTGACAGACAGGGCATGGATTCCTTTCCACGGTAACGGAGCGAAGCCGCTGAAAAAAACGGAGACAGGCTCACCAGACCTGTCTCCGCCGCGTAATGCCGCAGGCTGGCAGGCGGTTGAAAAACAGCCTGCTAGAAACGCAGCCGCGCACCGCCATAGAACGACTGGCCGGGCGTGGCGTAGCTCCAGGCCTCTTCGTAATCTTCATCGAACAGGTTGTCGACGCGGCCATAGAGTTCAACAACCTCGGTCAGCTGATAGCTGGCCGCCAGATTCACCAGCACATAATCATCCAGTGTCGTGACCGGCTGGCCGTTGACATCGCGGGCGCTGCCAATGGCGTCGCGCTCGTCATACCAGTAGCCATCGAGCTGCAAGCACAGGGCCGTCAGCGGCTGATAGCGCAGGCCGGCATGGACCTGCTGCAGCGGCCGCCGCACCAGCCGGCGACCGTCGGGATCGCGCGTGTCGGTGTAGCTGTAATCCAGCACCAGCTGCCACAGGGCCGCCGGCCGGTAGCGCAGGCCCAGTTCAACCCCCTCGCTCTCGCTTTCACCGGCAAGCTGGTTGTAACCACCCGGCCAGGGATTGCCGGCGATGACGCGACTGTAATCCCAGTCAATCCGATCCTTGAACCGCAGGCGGAACCAGCTGGCCGACAGCTGCAGGCGCTCGTCAAGCAACAGCTGGTCGATCCCCAGCTCCAGGCCACGGCTCTTTTCCGGGTCGAGGTCGCGATTGCCGTACTCGGAATACAATTCATAGAGCGAGGGCGCGCGCAACCCGACGGCGTAGCTGGCCCGCAGGGTGGTGCCGGTCGCGGCAATGCGGTAGGCCGGCGCCAGCCGCCAGCTGTACTTGCTGCCGAACCGGTCATGGTCATCAAGCCGCACACCGCTGACCAGATCGACACCGTGCCACAGCCACTGGTGCTGTAGCCAGGCACTCAGGGTGGTGGCATCCTCCTTGCTCTGGGCCGAGCTGTCGGCCGTTTCGGTCTGGTGGCCGATGCCGCCGGTCAGGCTGTGGCCGCCACCCAGTTGGTACTGGCCCTGCCAGCGCCACTCGCGGGTCTCGCCCAGATAATCGTAAAACGGCTGACCATCGTTGTCGTAGGCGTCACGCTGCTGGCGCGCCTGACTGAAATCGACATCCGACAGCAGGCGACCCGCCAGCAGCACGCTGTGCAGGTTAACGCGGCCAAACAGGCGCTCGCTATCGATGCGGCTGTGGGTGCGGCCGGTCGGATCGGGCTGATACTGCCAGGTGGTCCAGTCCAGCGCGAAACGGTCACCGGCGTAGCCGGCACCCCAGTCATCCAGGTCCATCTGGGCATCACTGTAGTGCACCAGCGCCGTCAGCGCGGTGGACGAACACAGCTGGGCATTGACCTTGCCGCTGAAGCTGGTGTTGCGCCAGCCATCGTCCTCGCTGGTGTTGCCCCCCTGGGCAATGGCGTTGTTGTCGGCGTTGGCCAGGGAATAACCCTCGCTGTCGAGATGCGACAGGGCCAGGGAATAACCCAAAGGCCCGACCGTGCCGCGCACATCGCCCGCCACCTTGCGGCTGTGATAGCTGCCCGCCTCGGCGCTGAGACTGCCCTGGGTCTGGTCTGTCGCCTGGCGGGTGATGATATTGATGACCCCGGCGCTGGCGTTGCTGCCGTACAGCACGCTCATGGGGCCCTTGACCACCTCGATACGCTCGATGTTATCGAGGCTCAGGTTGGCCAGATCGGCGCCGCGGTTGGTGTCCGTCGGATCATTGACCACCACGCCATCGAGCAGCACCAGGGTATTTTTTGAATCGGCGCCGCGCAGAAACACCTTGGTGGTCGCGCCCAGCCCGCCCAGCGGCGAAAGATTGACGCCCGGCACCAGCCGCAGCGCCTCGGCCACCGTCTGCACCTGACTGGCGGCGATATCCGCCGCGCTGATCACCGCCACCGAGGCGCCACCGACCTGCTGCACCGCGCTAGTGCTGCGCGTCGCCGTCACCACCAGATCCTCAAGGGTCTGCTCCGCCGCAGCCGTGCCGGCCGCCGCGCCACCTGCCAGCCCCACCAGCAGCGCCAACGGCGCCGCCTTGCTCCACAACCTCATGTTCCGCCTCCAGAACGCTTGCGTCCGGGGCGCAAAAAACCCCGAACCGATAGTGAAAAATCGATTCGGGGTTGTCCCATTCTGCCCACAAATCGCCGTCCGTCTTCGCCACGAAGACCAACCAACAAGGGTTCAGGCAGGTCTTCTGACTCCCGGCTCAGCCGTCCGCCGCGCCTTCCCGGCAAAAGCCAGTGGCCTGAAGCAGCGTTCGTCCCCGGTTACAGCGGCGGGCCCGTTCCTGATTTGCACAGGATTCCCGTTTTAAGCTCGCAGGCGAGCACCTGAAACCATCTGGCGCGCACCATAGAAAGTCGGCCCGCGGCTGTCAAGGCCAAAGACCGGACAAGCCCGTCGGCCGCGTTTTTTGCGTTGTATCGCCGGCAACCTTCGGCTAGGGTAGATGCCATGCTGCTTTGACCAGAGGGTCAAAACATTTCACCCCGTGATCCCCCTCCTTCACGGGGTCTTTTTTATTCCATCAGGCCGGCGGCGCCAGCACCTTCAGCAGATGCGGCAGCAGCTGCTTCTTGCGCGACAGCACCCCCTTCAGCTCATACAGCCCCTCCTCCAGCTGGGGATAGCCCATCGCAAAGGGCAGCGTGCTGTCGTGCGACACCAGCAGCAGGCTGTCGCCGGCGACAATGTCCGTCACCAGCAATCCGGTCAGGGCCAGATCGCGCTGCTGCCGCAGCCGTTCCAGCTGCGCCGCCAGCTCGCCCTTGAGATTGTGAAATTCGTGAAAGCCGACCACCTCCACCTGACCGATGCCGAAACGGCCGCCACCAGCCTCGAACTGTTTGAAATCCGACAGCACCACCTGCTCCAGGCTGCTGTAGGCGCTCATGGCGCTGGTGGCGCTGAAGATACGCTGACCGAACTCCTGCGGATCGAGCCCGCTGCAGCGCCCCAGCCAATCGGCCATGTCGCGGTCGATGGCCGTCGCCGTCGGTGACTTCAGCAGCACCGTATCCGACAACAGCCCCGCCAGCATCAGCCCGGCAATGGCCGGCTCCGGCGTCAGCCCGGCCTGCTGGTACAGCGTCGCCACCAGGGTACAGGTACTGCCAAGCGGCTGATTGATGAATCGGATGGGTTTTTCCGTCTGCAGACTGCCCAGCCGGTGATGGTCGATGATTTCGAGAATCTCCACCTTGTCCGCCCCCGCCACCGCCTGACCCAGCTCATTGTGATCCACCAAAATCAGCTTGCGGCGCGACGGCTGCAGCAGATTGCTCTTGGTCACCACCGCCAGCAAACTGCCGTCATCATTGAGCACCGCCGCCCCCGGCACATCGCTGTGCAGCAGCGCCGCGCGCAGCTGCTCAATACGGTCCTGCGGCCGCAGACTGGCAAACTCCGTCTGCGCCAGCGCCCCCACCGGCGTCGCCAGCCGGGTCAGCCAGGTGCTGGTGGCCGTATCGAAGGCCGTCGACAGCACCGTCACCTGCTGGCGCCGCGCCAGCTCCAGAATCTCCTCCGGCACCGGCAGCGACCCCACCACCACCAGCACCCGCACACCGTTTTCCACCGCCACCCGCAGAATCTCGCTGCGGTCGGCGGCAATCAGCACCATGCGCCGCATGTCCTGATTGTGCATCTTTTCGGCAAAGGTCGGCGCCGACATGGCCGCCACATACAGATTCAGATCCTCCAGCCGGTCGGCCTCCACCGCATGCAGCGCCGTCGCCTTCAGACAGCGACAGATCGACGCCGGCGAAGCGTACACCCGGCGCAGTTCCCGCTCCTGGCTCGGCACCAGAAAACGTTCCGACACCTTCTTCAGATACAGCATGCCCAGCGGCCGCTGGCGCTCGTCCACCACCGGCAGCAGGCGGATATTGTGCAGATGAAACAGCTCCAGCGCCCGCGACAAAGGCGCATCGGCGGCAATGCTCACCGGCGGCTGATCCGACAGCACATCGCGGATACGCGGCACCACATCGGCCAGCAGCTGCGGCTGCGGCACCGCCAGCTCCTGCAGAATGAACTCCGTCTGACGGTTGAGATTGCCGGCCCGCGCCGGCCGCACCGACTCCAGCCCCTGCAGCTGCCGCAACCGGGCATAGGCAATGGCACTGCAGATGGAATCGGTATCGGGATTCACATGACCAATGACAAAGATTTCCTCCTGCGCCATCCAACTCCTCCTGTGGGGTCAAAGCAGAACCTTCGCGGCCCAGGCCGCCATGCGCCGCCCATGGTAACCGCAGACGGCCAAAAAAGCCACGGCGAGTGCAAACGCAGGCCAGTGATTTCCCCCTGTGTGGCCGGGCGAATGCCGCTGCCGAAAAAACGCACGTAACGAACAATTCATTGACAATAGGCCCGCCCTGTACGATAAGCGTAAGGACAATATCTCATCGCCTAACGAGCCCAGTCTAATAATTTCAGCTGCGGATTTGGACGGAACCTTGGCAAATTAAACAAAGGTGGCAAGGGTGTCAGCAGCCCTTTGGATGAACTTTGACCCGGTATAGGCAGATCTGTCTATCCCGGTGATGGTAATGAATGTGGCAATCGTAACATTTTGAAATATATGGCGAAGATGGATTTGTCGGCATTTTGATGGGAAATTATAGACAGCTTGGGCTTTCTGTGTTTTCAGTTTTATACAGAAACTGTCTATTTATTGTTG
>Ga0265295_1004053_pt1 | contig 20215 bp, 15 predicted proteins | sample Munlansysbiofilm_FD_192503 | JGI IMG/M metagenome (GOLD analysis project Ga0265295, IMG submission 192503) | Leachate microbial communities from a municipal landfill in Southern Ontario, Canada - Methane capture system biofilm | ecosystem: Engineered > Solid waste > Landfill > Unclassified ... | reverse complement strand
GCGCGCGGCTGCCTCTCCTAATACAGGTCTACCGAGATGTCGCTGGCGATGAAAAAGTAAAAAATCAGTTTGATTGAGACCGATGATCTCGCCTTGATCCAATGCCACGTTGACGACCAAGTTGTCAGGATAAAGCAAGATTCCTTGATCGATCGGAACAAACGTGTAGATGGCATTCGTACCATACCGTTCTGTTTTCACATTTTCGAGTGGCGGATAGTTACGGCTCTGAAGTGCACGGAGAGCAACGACATATCCTTGTTCCACAGTATAACGCGGTTTACCCAAAGGACGTGCATTCATCCACCACAAAACACGCCCATCAGAACGTGCGATTTCTACTGTATACCGCGCCCCATTGGCACCATCACCCGAGGTTACATCGATCGATACATCATAAAGATGGACGCCTTCATCTTCGACGGGAATGACATCGATGTGTGCTGGCTGTTTGATGCCCACAGCTTTAAGGGCAATCTCTTTTGCTTTTGTTTCATCAATAGTAGGTTCACCCAAGGATTTTAGACGCATGATACGAAGCGCTTCGCTCGTCTGCGGTAAATTGCCAAAATCAATTTCTTCGTACCCTTCAATACGTTTGGAAACCTCTTGAATACCGTCGATGATACCTTGATCGGCTTGTATTTCTGATTGCGCAAGCGCTTGTTCCACATCCATCCAGCGCAGTTTATGGGTGTAAATGTCTTCTTGCATTTTCCTCAATGTATCGCGTACATCACCGCTTGCCCGATAAAGCTCCTGGAACGTCTTTCTTTCTTTCGCAGTCGGCGGCTCAGCATGGAGATCACGGCGTAACATTTGAAATGAAAAATCACCAATACGTGAGAGAAACTGTTCCGTTTCTGTTAGCGGTAAAAGTGTTAAAGGGAGTTGTCCCGCGGCGTTTTGAGCATTATAACTTAATCGCCAGATGGTAGCCATCGTCGGTGCAACCTGAGCCGCCCCATTTAAAGCTAGGCTTTTGCCAAGTTCACGATGGAGTTGATCGATGTTGTAGACGAGATCGGCAAATGCGCGTTGGTACTGGTTTTCAGCACGTATTAAAAGAGCATTTTTCTCCTGCGTCTCACGATATCCCCAGTATACACCAACCGTTAATAAAAGAATCGCCAAACCATACCCCAACACATGGCGCAGTCGCATCGCATTCCCTCCTTCTTTGAATCATAGTGTGCACAAATGACGCGCACCTATGCCTATCCAATCAGTCAGCAAGCCATGAAGCATCAACCTATGTGGCATCAATCCATGAATGTAGCATCAATCCATCACGCATCAACCTACGAACGATCTACCCATACACCTGATAAGGGCCTCAAAACGCAAGCAACCGCTACCAAACAGGTGCGGTTGCTGAGTTAACGATTTATGATGTCATCGTATGATGTCATCGACCGACAAGTTCAGCCGATTCTTCGAGCATCGTAATTGTAAAATCATCTTGATTCCCACATACACATTGTACAAATCCGGTCTCAATATGACCATCGCGCATTCTGCGCCCTCGTAAGATGTAGACTTCGCCACATTGATTGCATGTAATTTTTACTTTTTCTCGGCGCATGATGATCCCCCTCTCTCTCGTTCAGCGTATCCTTCTTGCCTGACTTTCATACGTGCATACGCCATATCTTAAAAGTTCTTTACACAGTTCATATCGCCAACCATCAGGCCGGTAAAAAAAGGCTCAAAGATCTTGGACGATCTTCTTGAGCCTTATGTTTTATGATAAACGTAACAAACATCATGCCCCACGTCAAGTGAACTGCTTAAACCCAGCCCCGATACCGCACCGCTTCGGCCATTTTACGAACACCGACCATATAGGCAGCAAGGCGCATGTTCACACCACGCATCTCAGACATGCGAACGACGTTATGAAAAGCCTTTACCAACGTCTGCTCCAGTTTGGCCATCACTTCTTCTTCCGTCCAGTAATATCCTTGATTGTTTTGTACCCATTCAAAGTACGATACCGTAACGCCGCCCGCACTGGCCAGTACATCGGGAACGATCAGAACACCGCGCTCCGTTAAGATATGGGTCGCTTCCCATGTGGTCGGCCCGTTGGCAGCTTCAACGAGAATTTTGGCTTTGATATTCGGGGCATTTTGAGCGGTGATTTGATTTTCTACTGCTGCAGGGATCAGAATGTCTGTATCAAGCTCTAGCAACTCTTGATTGCTAATCGTATTTTTAAACAGTCGTGTTATCGTTCCAAAGGAGTCACGTTTTTCTAAGAGGCTGTCAATATCAAGCCCTTTTTCATCGTACAGACCACCATAAACGTCAGAGATAGCAATGACTTTGGCGCCTGCATCATGCATAAATTTTGCAAGATAACTTCCAGCATTTCCAAAACCTTGAATAACAACACGAGCGCCCTCGATGGAAAGTCCGATTTTACGTGCAGCCTCTCTGAGGACAATGGTCACACCACGAGCTGTAGCCGTCTCGCGTACTTGTGATCCTCCCAAAACGAGCGGCTTTCCTGTAATAAAACCAGGAGAATCATGTTCGCGAATTCGACTGTATTCATCAAGCATCCACGCCATAATTTGTGAATTTGTCGCCACATCGGGCGCTGGGATGTCTTTGTTCGGCCCGACAATCTGACTAATCGCCCTCACATATCCACGGCTTAGACGTTCAAGTTCACGGAAGGAAAGTTCTGCCGGATTGACAATGATCCCCCCTTTAGCACCTCCATACGGGAGATCGACTATCCCAGCTTTTAAACTCATCCAAATTGATAGCGCTTTCACTTCGTCCTCAGTAACATCAGGATGAAAACGAATGCCGCCTTTTGTAGGACCGACTGCATCATTATGCTGAGCACGATAGCCTGTAAAGACACGCACCGAACCATCATCCATGCGCACAGGTATGCGCACCGTGATCATCCGAATCGGTTCTTTGAAAAGCTCATACATCGCTTCTCCATATCCGAGCTTCTCCAAGGCCTCTCGAATAATGGCCTGTGTCGAAGTGAGCACATTAAGATTTTCTGTGCGCTCTTTCTTCTCCTCCGACGGTGCCCCCGACGGGCTTGTTTGCATGTGTTGGTCACCTCTATAATAAAATAATGTAATAAAATAATGTTGGTAAAGATGTATGGTCAGAAACCATATTCAAGTATACACGACTTCTCTTGAGAAGAAAAGTCGCAAAAAAACATACCGCTTCCTTTTTGGAAAAAAGAAGCGGCACGAACTTCATGAGGAATGGAAAAGACGCAGTAATTCAGCTATTGCCGATGTTTTAAAGACCGTTTTCCCGTATTCTTGAAGAACCGCACGGGTCACCGGAACAATCTCTCCATATTCGGAAAGAAGTGCTACGAGCCATTGAAACTGCTCAGACGATAATTTCAGCGGTTCAAAATACAACACATAATGATCCTTATAATAATATAATTCACCAGCATCTTCGACGTACGGATAAACTCTTTCTGCTACTTTCAGGACATCTTCAAAATCCCGAATGGCACAGGCGATATCTTCCCGTTCATCTAGGGTAAGTTCCATTTCGATGGTCTCCTCACCCAAATCAGCGGTCATATCTTCACCTTCATCGCCCTTCGTTACAACGATCACCATCCCTTGTGTAGGAAGGGCAAAGACCTCCACAGCAACCGGCCCGTTCACTTCAAACCCAACTTCATAATAGGCTTGCTCCATCATATCATTAAAGAGCTCATGCACCTTTGGTATGTCTTTCCAAAGATCTTCTTTATCAATATTACGCTCAGTGAGATCGTCAAACGTAAGGAAAAAGCGAACTTTATCTGAAGTAAGTCGTTCGATTCGCATCTAGGATCCCCCTTTCTATCTTGAAAAGAGAGGTGCAATCCATATATTAAGAAGAAAGACGCGCTTCCTCCCTTGCCTGATCCGGCCAAACAAATGATCTATTGCATCTCTAAGTTATACATTTCCACTCTCATTATACCAGTAAATCATGGCGCGATTCAATAGTCCCCCATGATTTAGGCAATATTTTATCCACGAGCGTTTAGATCACCCTGTCAACATCATACCAAAAAATAGCAACCGTGAGACGTCTTTTCGAGAAAAAAGGCTATAAGTATGACCACCAGGGACCTATGATGGCCATCAATCGCTCAAAAACATCAAAAACGGGGTTATCCATCGGATAACCCCGTAGCATTCAAGACGCCTCTTACGCCTCATGCGTTTGCCGCATTCCAAAACTTTCGTTAACGTGCGCTTAAGCTTTAAGCGCCACTGCCGCTGGCTTGTTCCGCTTCTAGCGCTTGTTGACTTTGTTGCAAGTTGACATTACGCGCAGGCGCAAACGTTGATATCGCATGTTTGTATACGAGCTGTTGCCGGCCTTCTGTTTCGATCACAATCGTGAAGTTATCAAAACCGCGGATGAAACCGCGTAGTTGAAAACCATTGACAAGATAGACGGTGATCGGAATGTTCTCCTTACGAACCTGATTTAAAAAGGCATCTTGAATGTTGATTGACTGTTTCATTGTCTATAGGTCCCTCCTCATGACGACTTAATGAGTATCATTCGACGTCGTCTTTAAAAATCCTGCTACATCTTCGGCGATCTTTTGAAAAATTTGCATCGTATCCTTCTCATGAACCTCATACCACCTGACATCTCCAAGCGCTCGGAACCAGGTGAGCTGACGTTTGGCATATTGCCGCGTTCGTTTTTGAATCATGCGGATGGCCTCATCCAATGGACGCTCTCCGCGCACAACTGGGACAAGTTCTTTATAACCGAGCGCTTGCATGGATTGCGCATCTGGATCGACACCTGCTTGTAGGAGTCGATGCACTTCTTCTAAAAGCCCTCTTTGCATCATCTCCTCGACGCGCGCATCGATACGTTTGTATAACACGGATCGTTCCATCGTCAGACCGATCATCATCAACCGAAAAGGACTTTTTTTGGGCGCGCGCACTGGAAGACGAGGTTTGTTCTCCCCAAAATGATAAAAAGGATAATACACAAGGGCGCTGACATACAGACCCGTTCCTCCAACGACGATCGGAAGTTTACGACGTTCATAAAGATGCGCGATGACCTTTAAAGCATCGTCTTGGTACTGCTTGACGGTGTAAGGTTGATGGGGATCGACCCAATCGATGAGATGGTGTGGCATGCGTTTTTGAATCTCAGGTTCGACTTTAGCCGTACCGATATCCATGCCACGATATATTTGCATGGCATCGGCAGAGACGATCTCACCATTCAAACGTTCCGCAAGATACAACGACAGAGCTGTTTTTCCGACAGCTGTCGGTCCAACAATGACAACAAGCGGTCCTGAAAGGGTCACAGTATCTCTCTCACCCCGTATGTAAAGGAAGCCTTCCGGGCATAAAGACGAAATCCATAACGCGCAAAAAGTGGACTTCCCGGTCGTTCCTTTATCATAACGTTTCGTCGCGCAACACGCAAGGCCTGTTCGATCGCTTCATCCTGTATAGGGGTGCTATCTCCCAACACACGCAACGTATCGACCGTACCATGCGACGCGTGAACCGTTCGTTCAAACATCGGATCAAAATACACAGTATCGACACTCCGATCCGGTAACTTGCTAAGAACCTGTCGATGGTCACCGTGCAGGAACTCGATGCGATGTGTAGCTTCTGTGATGCCTTTCCCAAGCGGGTGGTCGACACCGATCGTAGAATCAGACGGTTTGCTCCAGAAAGAGGCACTGGTTTGCTCCGCCCACATCTTGAGCCCCTCTTTAACAAGCGCATACAAAAGATAAGACGCCTCAACAGCAACCACTCGCCCCGCTGATCCGACCACGAAGCTGGCGACGAGCGCGTCACCGCCCAACCCGGAAGTTGCATCGAAAAACGTATCCCCTGGACGGAGACGCGCGATTTCGACCATTAGATCATTTTCCCCTTTTACCAATCGTTTTATACGGAGGTAAGCCATCCCCGGCGTATACCGAAACGCTTGTCCCTCACTACGGTAAAAGGTCAAGCCATCTTGGGCAAAGATGAAAACACCTTCCGCTTCGTACTCTAAACAAAGTCGAGCAAGAGACTTCCCAGCGCGCGGCACATAGCGCCAACCATGTGCTTGGGCGAAACGTTGCGCACGATGTGTGAGCCCATCTTTTGTCTTTTCTGCTGTCGTAACAACGATCGCCATGGTATCTTTGGATGATACGCCGTTTGGACCCTGTCCCTTCATCTTCACCCACCGTTTCCAAAAACACTGTTTATCATCAACGATCCTTGCACTTGATCCATCCTCATACAGTTCGACGAAACATTTTTTCTAGATCACGAAGTGAAAAATGCACCACAACTGGCCGACCATGCGGGCAAACATAGGGTGTTTCACAACGGGCAAGTTCTCGTAACAAATAATTCATCTCTTCCATCGATAGCCGTTCCTGGGCTGTCACAGAGCTGTGACATGCTTGTGTCTTTAGTTTTTCCGCTAAACGCGTAGCGATTTTTGTTAAAAACACACCGGTCGCATCCAAAGACGCTAACGTCCCGTTTGATCCATCTTCAGCTTGATCGTTTTTATCGTTCAATCTGTCGTATGGACGTGTCTTTGAGCTCGCCGGATCACACGCCGATGCAAGGAATGATCCTAAGAACGCTTCATCCAGCAAATCTTTGATAACTTGCGGAACTTCCTCGGCATTTAACATCGCAGGATAGGCAGTGACGGATAACGTTGACCCATCTGCGCTTAATGTTCCTTGAAAATGAAAGGCTTCTAATACTTGAAGAACACACGCCGGATCAAGTCCTTCATTGGTTGGTAAAGTGAGTTCGATCGGCCAAAGTAAGGTCCGCACTTCTTCCCCCAGCGGAGCCTGTTGATGGGCACGAAGCAATGTTTCGTAACGAATACGCTCCGCTGCTGCATGTTGATCGACGAGATACAGTCCGTCCGGCCCTTCAGCAATGATATATGAATCGTGTAACTGCGCGAGCGGCATAAGCACAGGAAAGCTGCTCCCCGCATTGTTCTCAACCGATCGCTGATGAACATTTGGATTCGATACCCTTTTTTCTAAGCGATCATCTACCGAATCATCTACATCGATAAGAGATGAGGGATCTCTAACCGCTGGCGCGGTCGGCGTCACCCGCTTACGATCCGTCTGTTGAAGCGTCGAAAGAAAAAGTTGCGTGGCGCGCTTGATTCGATGAACATCTTGGGACGCTTCGGGAAAGAGGTTCGGTTGCTTTCCATCTTGGGACAGGCGCTTTTTCGATGCAGGAACGCTGGGAAAAGAACCTGTATACTCAAAAGATGGCATCTTTGACGATGGGGCTTCTTCACGTAAAACATGTGCGCTGGGTATGAGCGGTCTGCTTGCTAAAGCGCGCGAGGCTGCATGTGTCACCAGTTCAATGAGCTTCTGTTCCTTAGAAAAACGTACTTCCCATTTCGCCGGGTGCACATTGACATCCACCAGTTGGGGGTCTAATTCGATAAATAAAAAGACATAGGGGTAAGCGCCACGCATCAGGCGCGTTCCGTACGTATCTAGAAGCACTTTTTGAAGAAGGGAAGAGCGGATCGGACGACCATTCACAAAAAAATAAAAGTTACGCTGACTGCGGGCACGATGCGGTTCACCGAAACGCCCTTCCACGCGCATGTCGTCGCTCTCAGAAAAACCATACAAAAGATGTTCGCCAACTTCCCGCCCAAACAGATGGACAATTGTATTATCGAGGTCATCATCCCCAGGCGTTACAAAAACATTTCGCCCATCAAGCGTCAGACGCATATGCACACGTCGATGTGCAAGCGCGAGACGCTGCATGATATCCGTCATATGCTTTGTCTCTGTGGTCAGCGACTTTAAAAATTTAAGCCGAGCCGGTGTGTTGTAAAAAAGGTCGCGCACCTCGATGGTCGTCCCTTCGTTTGCTGCCACGGTGCGCAGTGATTCGCGTTTACCGCCTTCTATGACCAGCATGTTTGCGGTGCTTGCCCCGCGCGGTCGACTGATCGCTCGTAAGCGCGACACCGAAGCAATGCTGGGAAGGGCTTCGCCACGGAAGCCCAGCGTGCGAATTTGAAACAAATCCCGTTCGTTTTTCAATTTACTAGTCGCATGACGTAAAAACGCAAGTTCTAATTCTTCTCCGCTCATCCCTTCACCATCATCCACAACGCGCATCAGACGCAATCCAGCCTCTTCCACATCGACAGCGATATGTCGGCTTCCAGCATCAAGAGCGTTTTCGATCAATTCTTTGATGACGGAGGCTGGACGTTCGACGACTTCACCAGCAGCAATTTGATTGGCCAATGTCTCCGGCATGAGCGCTATTTTACTCATCATCATTCACTTCCTTTGCGCAAACGTTCCTGCGCTCGATACAACCAGTTCAAAGCGGCAATAGGTGTCATCTCAGAAAGATTGAGATGCGCGATCTCTTCGACAAGCGCCACACAGGCAGGCGGGACACTGTTGTCTTCATCTATCTCCTTTTCGTCTGAGGCAAACAGTGTCGGCTGATCTTCTAAACGATACCCAGCGTGTTGTTTGACCAAAGTCTCAGCGCGTTTAATCACTTCTGCCGGAAGACCAGCCAGACGCGCCACATAGATGCCATAGGATCGTGACGTCGCACCGCTCTTTAGACGGCGCGTAAAAAGAATCTCGTGTTCTTTCTCTTCCACTGCCAGATGCATATTTTTAAGGCGGCTCAGTTTGCCTTCCAACGCCGCAAGCTCATGAAAATGTGTAGAAATGAGGGTTTTCGTACGAAGCCTTTGATGAATATATTCAATCACAGCTTGGGCAATGGCCAAACCATCTTCCGTCGATGTTCCACGTCCCAATTCATCAATCAATATGAGACTGCGTCGAGTGGCATCCTGCAGCGCGACATTGATCTCCTTCATCTCGATCATAAACGTGCTTTCTCCCCGGGCGAGATCATCAGCTGCACCCATCCGTGTAAAAATACGGTCGACAATCGGTAGACGCGCTGCATCGGCCGGAACAAAAGAGCCCATTTGAAATAAGATCTGTATGAGCGCGACTTGCCGCATCACTGTACTTTTCCCAGCCATATTCGGGCCAGTAATAAGCAACATATCTGCCTCTCGATCAAGGATCACATCGTTTTTCACAAACATCCCTTCAGGGAGCATCGTTTCCACGACCGGATGCCGGCCACCACCAATGTAGAGTGACCCGTCGGGTGCATAGTCCGGACGCACATATCGTCTTAAGACCGCCACTTCCGCCAGAGACTGCAAAACATCGAGTAAGGCCAGTCTTTTACCCCATTCAATCAAAACGTCAGTATGCGCTCTAAGGTCGTGGATCAATGCCTCAAACAGCTGTATTTCTCGTTCTTCGAGGGCAGATGCGGCTTGACTCACCGCTTCTTCCCACGTTTTTAAGGCTTCTGTTGTATAACGCTCGCCATTGGCAAGGGTTTGCTTACGCATATAATCGTCTGGGACGAGGTGAACGTTGGCTCGCGTAACTTCCAGATAATAACCAAAGACTTTATTGTAACCGTACTTAAGAGAACGAATCCCCGTTCTATCACGTTCTGCCTGCACATACGACTCGAGCCACGTTGTGCTGGATGCAACAAGATGGCGCAAATGGTCTAGCTCATCATCAAAACCCTCACGAAACGTTCCACCACGTCCTGGCTCCTCCGGGTCATCACTGAGTGCTTGCGCCAATCTATCTCGAACTTCTATCAGCTCGTCCACTGAAGCAGTGGCGATCTCTTGCAAGAGGGGTGGAAGCATCTCCTCTTGGGTCAGTCTATCAACAATATGCACCGTTGCCAAAAGCGTTTGATGAAGGCGCATCAGGTCATGGGCACGAACGGTCCCAAGTGCAAGACGTTGAGCAAGACGCATGAGATCGAAACTTTTTTTTAATAAACCGACAATCGCTAGACGCATCGCAGCGCGACGCGCGAATATTTCTACCGCCTGCAATCGTGCTTCAATCCCATAGGGATCGGTCAGCGGTCTTTCCAACCATTGTGCCAAAAGTCTCCGACCGGGTGCAGTCACGGTGTGATCGAGATGAATAAACAAGGATCCTTCCCGACGTTCATGATACCGTGTCTCAAAAAGTTCCAAATTACGACGTGTAAAAGGATCAAGTGTCATATAAGGGGCGCGTGTATAGTGCTCTGCAGGTCGGAGAACAGATAAAACGGCCGGATTGTGTCTTTCAATATATTCCCGAAGTAAACGGGAAGCCGCCTGCACCACAGGCTGAAGCGTTGCATCGTCCGCTTCTTCCTTCGAGCCGTGTGTGTGTTCATCCGCTTCTTCCATCTCCAAAACCGTCAGCAGCGCATCCGAATCATACCGAATCTCTTTGACAAGCGCTTCCGGGGCATGGGCCGGGAGAACAATTTCTCGCGGACGGAAATGCAAAATCTCTTCGACCGCTTCCAAAACATTTTTTAAGGGTTCGATCAGTAAATAATGGTCACCTGTTGAAACATCGATCGCCGCCAGGCCATACTGCCACACCCCTTCACCTGAACCGCCTTGATCAAACCACATACAAGATACTCCGAGCAAAAAATGGTGATCTTCTGTCAGCAAGCCTTCTTCAATCACCATGCCTGGCGTAACAATGCGCGTTATCTCACGTTTGACCAAACCTTTCGCTGTTTTCGGGTCTTCTACTTGTTCCGAAATGGCCACTTTATAGCCGCGTTCAATCAATGTTTTTAAATAACTTTCGGCTGCATGGTAAGGGATACCGCACATCGGTATCCGTTTTTCACCCCCACCATCCCTTCCGGTTAAAACAAGTCCGAGCTCACGACTGGCGATCACGGCATCATCAAAAAAAAGTTCATAAAAATCGCCCAGTCGGAAAAAAAGCAGTGCATCTTTTACCTTTTCGCGTAGCTTGATATATTGTTGAAACATCGGCGTTAATGGTTGCACATCGATCGTTTTCCACCACGCATCGACCATCGGTTGATCCTCAGGATCATGCATGCTGGTCTTCTCTGCGTGTGAGTTGTCAAGCGATGAATACTTTTCACCGTATACATCATGGTCTTTGGACACTGATTCCTTCAGCCCTCCGCTCCAACCGATTAAAACTATAACTTGATTTTATCTCATTCTAGCACAAAACGTCGCCAACAAAACAGCGCTCCCTTTGCGAAACATCATGCAGCAAAAAGATTTACATGTACGTGAGTCACTGCGATCACTACTCCAGCATCAACCACAACGGCAAGATATTGGTTTTATCTTCCCAGCGCCACCCTTCTTGAAGTCGCTTACGCACCCATTGAACGGAGGCCATAAGTTGGGGCGAGGCCTCTAAATGCCATGCCTCTTTACCAGAAGCAAAGGAGGCTTCGGCATATACCAAACGGCGATTCCATTCTTCATGTAGCCGATCTTCTAAGTCCTTCATCACCAAAGATGCAAGACGCCGAAGACGTTGAACATCTTCTTCCGAAGATGGATCAAAATGTGCCAAATGATGAGCGAGCGGATGCCACAAGGGAGTCGGATCGTTTAAAAACAACGATGAAGTATGATCACGTTCATCTCTGACCATGGTTCGCACCAAGGCTTCCCATATCAACAAAACGTAACGGGTTAACCACGGGTCAACCATCCAACTAGGCAGTGTCCGATATTCAAACCCGCCATGGCGTTTAAAACGAATATCTCCCAGATAACCGTACCGTTTTAAACGCGCCGCGCACGTTCGCGGAGCAAGCGCTAACAGCGGGAGCGCTAAATAAAGATCAAAGCGACGCAATCCATCCATCGTCAGCTTGACACCACGCGCATGCACATGTCCACCGAGCGAAAAGTGCGGATGGGGTGCACATCCAGCGTATAGGGCAAAGTTAGAAGAAGCATCTGGAAATTTCTGTTCTAACTGGTGTTGAAGAGAAACGAGCGTCTGTCTAAGCGTATCGAAGAGGGCTTCGGCCGTCCTTTTAGGTTTTAAACGTATTTCTAGAACGGGATAATGCCCGAACCCGCGCTGATCTCGATACATCAAACCATCGGTTCCAATCTCCCCTTCACGGGGAAAAACATCTGAAGCCATCACGATGGTCTTATCGTTTCGGACAATAAGCGCTTCGATGTCGACGCCAAGCGTTAATGCATGTTCTTCGTCTGTAGAAGATTGAGACAACAGCATCGGTCGATGAAGGTAATCAGGATCATGTTGAATCGCACGCTGCACAGGTGTAATCGCAGTGATCTGCCACTTCGCGCCAGTATAAAGGAGTTCTACATAACACGTGGAAAGCCCAAGCATATATGCAGCCCGCCAAGCTGTGTCTAAAAGAAGAGACCGTTTCGGCAAAAGACGCGACGGATCATGTTTCAAAAATACCTTCGTTTGCGGCGCTTGAATGTCGATCACTGTGCGTTCATTGGGTGTTACAAACACTGTCGCTCGAAAAAGGTCTGGTTGTTTTAACCCATTCGTTGTCTGCTGACGTTTATATACAGGTAACCCTAAGGCACGTAAAAGATCGAGCCTATTGGTCAACGGTTACCCCTCCCTCGTGCACGCATCACATACGGACCATAAGACAGACTAAACCCATGATCCATGCCCACACGGATCATCCATGCCGTACTTGCTCAAAAGAAGACAAAAAGGCGCACCCAATGATCGATGCGCCTTGGACCTTATCGCTCACACGGGATCGCTGATGAAGATACACGGGATGAACTTTTATCTTTCATCTAAATCTTCAATGATGAGTTCCTCATCACCGATCGTAACATCATCCATGATCTCTTTATCTTCCTCATCTTCATCGGGTGAACGTGGCACGACAAGGACGTTAAGCTTCGTCTCGCCGACGACCTCCGTCGCCAGTTCTTTTTCGACAACGACCTCCGCACCACCGTTTGCAACTTTTGCTTCAATGGCATTCGGTTCTTCAGCGGCGGTCGTCAGCACCTCAACCACATCACCGATCTCCCGACCATCGATATACGTAAGCGGTATACGTTCGGTATAAGAGATCGTTTCTTTAGCGACTTCGGTTTTGGTGTTGTTATCGAAAGCGTACCAGACGTTCACGTCATATGCGCCGCGAACTTCTACGCTATCCCCGACTTTGTGCGAAGCAAAGGTATGGTTGATAACCCAGCAGCCGAGAATGCTCACCGGTTTATGTGCCGTGGCGATAACGTGCGTATTTTGTGAAAAACGCCGTCCCCTTGCTACCACAGCTTTGGTGATGATCTCGCGCGTGGAGATCTCCCGATCACTCAGATTCACTTCATTCCCTCCTCCCGCTGGCATTCGATACAAGTGTATGCAGGGCGTCTGTCATCGGTGAATGCCTAAAAAAATAAAACACACCATCGAGCTGCAAAGCCCATGAATTTATACTAACATTGTATAAAAGATAAACATAAAGTTAGACATATCTATTTAGACAACATATGTTAAAATAGCACATACCTTTAGGAGGTGAATGTGTGGACACCCAACGCCGAAAAGATGAACACATTCGTATCAATTTAGAAGAACCGGTGCGCTCAGCCCTTACAACCGGTCTCGAACGGTATCAACTTCCCCATGAAGCGCTTCCAGAAATAGATTTAAAAGAGGTGCAGACGGAGACGACCGTCTTTACAAAAAAAGTTTCCATGCCCCTTTTCATCTCATCGATGACCGGCGGGACCGATGCCACCGATCGCATCAATGCCCATCTCGCCGAAGCGGCGCAGGTCAAAAAAGTCGCGATGGGCGTCGGATCCGAGCGTGTTTTGCTGGAATACCCAGAACGTATACCCTACTTCCGAGACGTCCGCAAGCGCGCTGCGGATATTCCGCTGTTCGCCAATCTCGGGGCCGTACAACTGAATTACGGTGTGCGTATAGACGATGTCCTTCGTCTCATCGATGTCATCGAAGCAGATGGTCTGATCTTGCATTTAAATCCATTGCAAGAAGCGCTTCAAATGGGCGGAAATACCAATTTTTCCGGTCTTGCTTCTAAAATATCGACGCTTGCCCATACGCTTTCGATTCCAATCATCGTAAAAGAAGTCGGTTGGGGCATATCGCCTCGAACGGCACAGCTTTTACATAACGCTGGTGTGAGCGTCATTGATATCGCCGGAGCCGGTGGAACGAGCTGGTCAGAAGTCGAAAAAAGGCGTCTACAAGATGAGAAAAAGAAACAGCTCGCAGCCTCATTCGTCGCCTGGGGGCTGCCAACTGCCCTCAGTCTTGAACATGTCAGAAAAGCCGTACCTGAGATGACGCTTTGGGCGAGTGGTGGTCTGACCAATGGGCTGGATGTGGCAAAAATACTTTTGCTCGGCGCAAGCATGGGAGGCATGGCTGGGCGGTTTTTACATGCAGCGCAAGACGGACCGACACACGTTATCGATCTCCTTGACGTCCTTCAAGAAGAACTTCGCTTGGCGATGTTTCTCGCTGGCGCCCGAACACTGAACGAATTTCAAACCAAAACATTGATTCGTCTGGATGCATGGTCATCCCAAGGAGGAGAGCAATGATGACGACGGTAAGCGTGCGTCTACAAGACTACCAAAACGCGCTCGATGCTTCATTATGGGATGCACTCGAACGTTTTATTTTCAATGGCAGCGAAACTGATGAAGGGCTTTTCAATATGTTGCTTTATGCGCTGGGGTGGAGTATGGAAGAGAAGCGTTTTATCTTTTCCGGAAAAAGAATCCGCCCCATGCTTCTTTTATTGATTCATCAAGGCGCAGGGGGGCGCTGGCAAGAAGCACTTCCCGCCGCCACTGCCATTGAACTCATTCATACCTTTTCTCTTACACATGATGACATTCAAGATCAAACGCCGACACGGCGAACACGTCCATCGGTTTGGAAACAGTGGGGTCTGGCCCACGGCATCAACATTGGTGATGCTCTTTTTGCCCTTAGTTTTCGTGTCTTAACTGATTTGGAACGATATTTTCCGCCGTCTACCGTTTTAAGCGTTCAGAAGCGCCTGTTAGAGGCTTGCTTAAAGCTTACACGTGGACAGTTTTATGACATCAACGGAACGACGCAACGGTTGGTTTTAGATCAGAATGTACTCATCCATTATTTTGGCATGATTGAACAAAAAACAGCTGCACTTCTTGTGGCTGCCGCAGACATCGCTACGATTCTTTTATCCATAGATGAAGCCCAAAAAAAGCATTTTATAGACTTTGCACGGGCATTGGGTATCGCTTTTCAAATTCAAGATGATTACTTGGGTTTATGGGGAAACGAAAAAGAAACTGGTAAACCTGTTGGGCAAGACCTCCGCGATAAAAAATTTACGCTTCCGATCGCATATGCCATCCATCAAGACCCAAACTTTTATACACGGTTTCTCAATATGCGAGAAACGGACATCCCTGATTTTATGGTGATGTTAGAAAACTATGGGGCCCGAACATATGTTGAGACATTAAAAAAAGAATGGACTGAAAAAGCGCTGCTCGCCTTAAACAAAGCGAACCCTCAAAAAGAAGCGTATGAACCATTGGAGTGGATGACACGACAGTTATGTGAACGTAATCAATAAATAAGGTAAGGGATAGGAGAGACCCTGATGACTCCCGTAACAAACGCAATACCATATGATACGCCCAATGACTGGGAAAATCGGTTACTTAAAAAAGCCACGCCTCCCGATGCGTTCCCAACAAAACATAACGATGTAAGGCATACACTTCGCACAAAGGAGACCAACCCTCTCCACACTTACATCCCCCCCACGACGCTCAAAGACGTCGAGACCATCACCAAAACACACTCTAGCACATTTTATCTTGCGACGATCCCCATGCCTCGCGACATTCGTCTCGCCTTGCGTATCTTATATGCTTTTGCTCGGATTAGTGATAATCTCGTAGATCATTCCGATCAACCGATTTTTGAAACAGGCGCCTCGATGATCTATGAACCACTGCTAGGAAATTTGAAGCCAAACCTTCGTTTTGATGCTTGGCTAGATGATTTTCAAAAAGATGTGCCACAAGATCCTATTTTGAATGCCTGGAAAATCACGGAACGGTATTACGGGGTTCCACCGATTTATAGTCAACAGCTTTTAGAAGGACTCTCGCTTGATATCACAAAAAAACGGTATATGACGTTTTCTGAACTTGCCGATTACGCATACGGCGTCGCTTCAACCGTCGGCCTGATGTCGATGTACATCATTGGTTTTTCCACACCACAGGCCGTAAGCTATGCCGTTAAGATGGGCGTGGCTTTACAGCTTACAAACATATTACGCGACATTCGTGAAGATTGGGAGCGAGGACGGTTATATGTGCCTTTGGACGAACTTCACGCTTATGGTCTCGATGAACACGATATTGCGCGCGGTGAGGTAACTGATCGTTTTCGAGCATTCATGCGTATGCAAATCAGCCGTGTGCGTGAACTTTATCGCCTTGCATTCCCCGGTATTTGCCTGCTTCATCGCCGTGGTCGCTTCGCCGTAGCTTTAGCCGCGCGTCTTTATGCGTCGATTCTAACAGATATTGAAGCAAACGATTACGATGTTTTTCATCGGAGAGCACATGTGAAAAACTGGAAAAAATTACTTCTTCTGCCCGGCATCTATTGGGAGACGTTCCGTCTATAAACGTTCAAATGTGATCAAAAGCGCATACACCTTATGTATCATGAAGCATAGAAGGGGGACGACCATGTCACGTCCGAATCCTAAAACGATCGTCATTGGCAGTGGTTTTGGAGGTCTTGCCGCTGCCATTCGTCTTGCAGCCCGCGGACATCGCGTCACCATTTTAGAAAAGCTCAATGGCCCCGGCGGCCGTGCCTATGCTTTTAAACAAGATGGGTTCATATTTGATGCTGGTCCAACGGTTATCACCGTCCCGCATTTGTTCGATGAACTGTTCGCACTTGCTGGCAAACGGCGGGAAGATGCTGTTCAGTTTATTCGGATCGACCCATTTTATCGTATTTTTGATCATGAAGGGCGTTATTTTGAATACAACGATGACGAAGCATTCGTTCGATCTCAAATTCGTCGTTTTAATCCAGCGGATCAAGATGGATACAGCCGCTTCCTCGCATCAACGCGACCGATTTTTGAAAAAGGGTTTGTCGAACTCGGCGATGTTCCTTTTTTAACGTTTGCGGATATGCTCCGCGTCGTACCGGATCTTTTACGCCTCAGAGCCCATCAATCGGTCTACCGCTACGTATCGTCTTATTTACAAGATGACTTTTTACGACGTGCGTTTACGTTTCACCCGCTGCTCATCGGTGGGAATCCACTCAAAGCCTCATCGATTTATGCCATGATTCATTATATTGAACATGCTTGGGGTGTTTATTATGCGGAAGGTGGCACGCAAGCGTTGGTGCATGCCCTTTTAGCATTGTTTCAATCGCTCGGCGGTGAGATTGTATATGAGGCAGAAGTCACCCGTATACTCACCGAAGGACGAAAAGCGAAAGGCGTCCGCCTCCAAAATGGTGAAACCATCGCGGCAGATTACATCATTTCTAATGCTGACCTTCCCAATACGTACATGCAACTCATCGATCCGCAAGTGCGCAGTTTCCGTAACTCTGATTTTCGATACCGCCATTTAACCAAATACAGCATGTCGCTTGTCGTGATCTACGTGGGAACCAATCGCCGTTATACCGATTCCCCGCTTGCTCATCATAACATTATTTTCAGCGAACGGTATCAAGGCCTTCTTAAAGAATTGTTTGCTGCGAAAACTTTGCCCAAAGATTTTTCTCTGTATGTTCACATGCCGACACGCACCGACCCATCGGTCGCGCCGCCGGATCATGAAGCGTTTTACTTTCTCTCTCCCGTCCCGCATCTCGGCGCCGACATTGATTGGGAAACCGTTGCGCCAGAGTATCGAGAACGTATTTTAACATTTTTAGAAGAACATTACTTACCCGATCTCAGGCAACATATTGTCACAGAACATATGATTGATCCACGATATTTTCAAGATACGCTAGGAAGTTATCTCGGAGCAGGATTTTCTGTGCAACCGCTTCTCACCCAATCGGCATATTTTCGTCCGCATAACCGCTCTGAAGACATCGATAATCTGTATTTTGTTGGCGCCGGTACGCATCCCGGCGCCGGTCTTCCCGGGGTCGTCTCTTCAGCCAAAATTGTCGAACGGCTCATTGCCGCTGTCGATGGTTTAGGGGATGAATCATGATGCGTCCAATCCCTACTGTTCGCGATCTACCACCTTTAAGCGGTTTACGCGCACTGGTCCATCTTCGTCACGGTTTAAGCGGACTTTTGCCCGCCTTAGAACATGTTCACCGTACGCTTGGCGATGTCTTTCAACTGAAACTCGGACGTTTTCAGCCAATCTTCATCGCTTCTCCCGATCTTATTCGTGAAGCGTTAACTGTAAAGCGCGATGCTTTAAATTGGCGCGTTCCGCAAGATCCAGTCGTGCACCTTTTTGGCGACGGACTGCTTGTTACAGATGGAGACAAGCACGATCGACTTTATGCACAGATGCAACCCGTCAATGAACGGTCTTTTTTTACCAAACATCATGAAACGCTCATCGAGACGATCGACCGTGAGATCGACACATGGGAACGTACAAAATGGTTGGATGTGCAACACAATGTACGTCTTCTGACTTTAAACGTTTTTTTGCGTCATTATTTTAGTACAGATGTCAGTCTTGAAAAACGGCGTGAACTCCTCCCAATCATAGAAAAAACGCTTCGATACATCGGTCCAGGATTTTGGATCGTCCATGGTCATACACCCAAACTGCCGCAAGAAGCAAAATCACTCATCGATTTTTTAACAGATCTTCTAAAGAAACGCAAACGTGATTTAAAATCAATCGATCCCGACAAAAATGTCGGCGCGCGAAATGATCTGATCCAGACGCTTCTTTCTGCCTATCCCGATGATGACGCCCAACCGCTCATCGTTTCGCAAATGTTAACCATGCTCATCGCTGGTCATGATACAACGACAGCACACCTCAACTGGACGCTTTTGCTCTTGGCCGCACACGATGACTGGCGTTATCAAGTCGTACAAGACATCGATCGTTTATTGGGCGCACGCCCCCCGCAACCAGAAGCTTTATCACAGCTTGTTAAGCTCGATCAAACCATCCGTGAAAGCTTGCGCCTGTATCCACCGATCCATGTTGGCAATCGTCGCGTTACAGAGGACTTGACGCTTGGTTCGTATCTCATACCTGCCGGCTCACGCCTGATGCTCAGTTATTATCTCGTGCATCGGCATCCTGCTTATTGGCAAGATGCAGGACATTTTTTCCCAGAGCGCTGGAGCGCTTCTTTTCGTCCTTATCCCTTTAGTTATGTACCGTTTGGCGGTGGACCACGTCACTGCATTGGTGCACCATTTGCCCAATATGAAAGCCGCCTCATTTTAACACGCATCTTACAGCGATTGGATTTGAAGCATATGGAACTGCATCCTTACCGAACATCGATGGGTGCTTCATTAGGCATGGTCCCGCGTTTGATGTTGCAGGTTGAAGAAAGGAGCAACAGATCTTGAGCTACGGGTTGTTTTTAGTGACGATGATCGGTATACCGATCACTGTTTTGTTCGTGTTGCTAACCATAGACACCATAGCCTACACACGCCGCAAGCGCTTGAGGTCTATGGAGCAGGGGGAGCGTTTTTTCTGGAAAATGCTCGTTTTACTTGTAGGCATCGCTTTCGTATATACCACACCATGGGACAATTATCTCGTTCGTAACGGTGTCTGGTATTACGATCCGGCTCTGGTCAGCGGCATCGTCTGGGGATGGGTCCCTATCGAAGAATATATGTTTTTTATTTTGCAAACGGTGCTGGTCGGTCTTTGGATGGCATGGCTCAATCGCATCCACAGTAAACGCATGGAGGACAAAGGCCACTTTTTACCGATCGCTGGTGTGTCAACCGGGGCTTTAAAGGGGCGGCTGTGCGCTTTATGTCTACTCTTACTCCTCTGGTTTATGGCGCTAGGATTGTTCTTACGTGGTGGCAGCGCTTGGATGTATACCAGTCTGATTTTACTCTGGGCACTGCCCCCCCTGATGCTTCAAATCGGTTTTGGCGGTGATCTTTTAAGCCACAAGCGGCGATTTCTCTTCTGGGCCATCGCGGTACCGACCGTTTACTTGTGGATTGCCGATACACTGGCCATTACCTCT
>Ga0265295_1004051_pt1 | contig 20217 bp, 11 predicted proteins | sample Munlansysbiofilm_FD_192503 | JGI IMG/M metagenome (GOLD analysis project Ga0265295, IMG submission 192503) | Leachate microbial communities from a municipal landfill in Southern Ontario, Canada - Methane capture system biofilm | ecosystem: Engineered > Solid waste > Landfill > Unclassified ... | reverse complement strand
GTACAAATAATAATAATCATCTTCTGATAAGTTTTCTGGATGATCGTAAAAAAAACTAACCAGCACAGGGAAATAAAAGGGAGAAAGTGAATCTGTGGTTTGCTTTTCAATATCAGCAAAATCTGGAATTCTGAAATTTTGAAATTTTGAGAATACAAAAGCATTGAAAACAATACAGCTAAAACTGAAAAAAAAATCTTTTTCATTATTTTTATTTTAAAAAAAATACAGCTCTATTCATTAAAAAAATGTTATCTTTGAATTTAATTATTTAATTTATTTTTAACTAAAACAAATTCCTATGAAAAAGATTTATCTTTTGGTATCTTTGTTAATGATGACTGGGCTCATCTTTGGACAGATACACACAAAACGTGTTGAAAACAACACACTTTCAGCAGTACATGTTGATCATGCAATCAGCAATCAAACTCAGACCCAACCTTCAAGAGCAGTGATGGATTCACTGAACTATGATGGACCAAACTATGATGCGATTGGAACTAATGCAGCTGCAAATTTTGGCGTTTATTCTTATTTTCCAAATGCCGTATTAAGTCCACATGCCGCAAATAACTATTACATTCTTTCTGTTAAAATTTTTATTAATGGTGCATCGACTGTTACTTCATCAGAATTAAGATTTTACAGTGAAGTGCCAGGCGTAAGCCTCATTTACAGTCAAGCATTCACACCAGTTGAAGGTTGGAATAACGTTTTATTAACTACCCCAATGGCAGTTCCTTCATCAGGGAATCTTCTAATTGGATACAATGTGGATGTAACAGGTGGATATCCAGCAGGTTGTGATGAAGCTACTTCTCCAAACTCAAATGGAAACTGGATGTTTTTCGGTGGAGCATGGACTCATTTGATTGATCTAGCACCAACACTCACCTACAATTGGAACATCAGAGCTATGGTTGGCACTTTACCAACAGTTCCAACTGCTGCCTGCACACCTCTTGTTTGGAATGCCGGAGGTGTTCAAATTTCAACCACAGCAACATCTGGAACCTTTACTCTATCAAATGCAGGCGTTGGAACACTCACTTGTTCAGGAATCACAGGCTTAAGTGCTCCTTATACAACAACCTTAGTTCCTTCTTCAGTTAGCCTTGCAGCTGGTGCAAGCACTACATTTACATTCTCTTACAATCCTACTGTTATAGCAACTAACAACCAAACAGTTGTGATTGCAACCAATGGTGGTAACATTACAATTAATCTTAATGGCGCGGGTGTTGACTGTAATACTCCAATTAGCACATTCCCATGGGTTGAAAGTTTCGAATCAACTTCCTTCCCTCCTGCTTGTTGGTCTGCAGCAACTCCTAACGGTGGAACTGGATGGGCAAGAGTTACAGAAGGAACCACTCCTATTCCTGGTTTTGTGGGCGGCACTATGACAGTTCCTACTGGTGGAGGCACTGCAGCAGCTTATTGCAACTATGCATCAGGTGGAGACCCCATTGAGCAGTGGCTTATTACACCTCAAATTGCCGCAGAAGCTGGGCAGGAACTCTCGTTCTATGTATTTTGGTTTGGACACTATGTAGATTTTTTAAATATAAAAGTTTCTACCACTACAACTGCTCCTGCAAGTTTCGCAAATGTTTTGCAATTAGACACAACCGATTTTGTCCAATATGGCTGGAAAAAAATTACTGTCCCTTTGACTGCATACGCAGGTCAGAATATTTACATTGCATTTCAAGAGTACACTGACGATGGTGCTATCATCGGTCTTGATTTGGTTACTATTGCCGGACCAGCAACAAATCCAATTGCAGCCTGCACACCTCTTGCTTGGGATGCTGGAACTGTTGAAGTTGGACAAACTGCAACTTCTGGAAACTTTACTCTATCAAATGCGGGCGTTGGAACACTCACTTGTTCAGGAATCACAGGCTTAAGTGTACCTTATACAACAACCTTAGTTCCTGCTACAGTTAGCCTTGCAGCTGGAGCCGAAGCTACATTTACGTTCACATACGAACCTACTGCTGTTGCAACAGATAACCAAACAGTGGTAATTGCAACCAATGGTGGTGATATTACTATCAATCTAACTGGAAAAGGAGTTGATGACACAGGTATTTTTGATAATACTCAATCTCTTACAACTATTTTCCCCAACCCTGCTGAAAGCAGCATCACTATCACTACCATCGGTAATACATTGGTTACTATTAGTGACCTTACCGGACGTATTGTATATTCTGCACAAATCAATGGAACTGAAAACGTTTCTATTGAAGAATTCAATGCAGGGATCTATATTGTCAAAAGTGAAAACAACGGAATCGTTGAAACAACCAAATTGATTGTTCGTTAATTCGCACATCATACTTATTCAAAAGGCTGCCTCGTGCAGCCTTTTTTTATTGCCAATTATTTAGCTGATTTAGAATGAACTAAAGAATACAACTTGCCAAATTTCAGCGCATTTTTCAGAAGTCAAAAAAAACATTGATTAAAAAATAATTTGCGTCCAATTATACAATTGACTTTTTTTAGGCATTAATACTTTTATACATACCCTACTTCTATGTTGCAATTTAAACATGAGTCTCTTTTCTAGGAACATTACAATCTGTATTCTGATAATAAATTTTTCGTTTATACTTCAGAAATTCTTTCATACTTTTGCGCCACATTTTTAATTTATGCTCAAATCACATCCCGGCGAACTAGCAGCTCTAGCAACAGCAGTCTTTTGGACTATTACAGCCCTTGCCTTTACATCTGCAGGAAAACGAATAGGTTCATTGGCAGTGAATTTCTGGAGACTCATCGTGGGACTCACCTTGCTTACGATATATATTGTCATAACCGGAGAGCCAATTGTACCAATAGATGCCGATGCTCATGCGTGGATTTGGCTTTCACTTTCAGGAATTTTGGGTATTTTTCTAGGCGACCTTTTCCTTTTCAAAGCCTTTACACTGACAGGTCCTAGGGTGGCATTGCTCATCATGTCAATTTCACCTATCATTGCCGCACTGCTCAGTTGGATTTTGATGGGCGAAATTCTTTCATGGATAGGATTTGCAGGCATGGGAATCACATTGACAGGTATTGTGATTGTGGTGTTGAGTAAAAAAGATATCAACGGAAATCAGAACAAAAAAATTCGTCTGAATTACGACCCACGGGGAGTGATGTTTGCAGTGTTGGGTGCTTTTGGCCAAGCCACAGGAATTGTAATGAGCAAGATAGGACTTCAAACCATTGAAAATCCCTTTGCAGGTACTCAAATCAGGCTATACGCAGGTTTACTGGGGTTCATTCTTCTTATCACGTGGCTTAAACGTTGGAAACCTGTTATCCTTTCTGCAAAAAACAAAATGGCATTCGGCACATTGTCCATAGGGGCACTTTTTGGCCCATTTCTAGGGATATCATTTTCTCTCATCGCTGTACAACATACCAATCCCGGGATTGTACAAACCATAACAAGCCTTACGCCTATCCTGATCATCCCATTCAGTATTTTTATAAATAAAGAAAAAGTTGGATTCAGAGACTTAATTGGAGCATTGATAGCTGTTGGCGGAGTGAGTCTTTTCTTTCTTAAATAACTCAAAATTTGCCAAAAAAAATACTGATATTAAAATAAATCCCTTTCGTTTTTTGCTTGTTGGGTTTTACTTCCAGATAATCAAGTGCTCCGTATTCGCTGCTGATCAATGACTGCATTTTCATCTCCAGACCGAGATAATCAAGAATCATGTATTCATCATTCACAGAGGTTACCCAAGCAGCAGTTTCTTTTTTGTACCCATCACCAGTTGATAAAATAGCTTCATACAACCCACGGATATTATGGAAGATTTCAGCTTTCCCTTGATTGTCACCCAGTTTACCTTTCACATAGGATAGATAATACAAGCCATCAAAATTTACAGGATCATTTTGCAATAACTCCATCAATTTACTGCCAATCGCCTCATAATCAGGATTCTCACCCTTCAATTGTTCGGCAACTTCTGAAAAGCGCAAAGAACCATATCCTGAGAACCCATCCCTAAAAGCATTTCCATAGTACAAATAATAATAATCATCTTCTGATAAGTTTTCTGGATGATCGTAAAAAAAACTAACCAGCACAGGGAAATAAAAGGGAGAAAGTGAATCTGTGGTTTGCTTTTCAATATCAGCAAGATCTGGAATTCTGAAATTTTGAGAAAACACTTGCATTGAAAATAACACAACCAAAACCGGGAGAAAAATTCTTTTCATTTTTTTTTATTTTAAAAGTAATAAAAAACACGTGATTAGGGACTTTGATAATTGGAAGAATACTTTGCTATTAGCAATGCACCGCCACCCAATAACTGCTACTTTTTTATGGGGCTACCACAAAGCCGTTTACAAATTTGTAATTAGGATTATTGGCTGCAGGGTTACCTGCTGTATCATATCTCCACAAGCAAGCTGCAATATACACATTCTTTTTCCATGCGGCATCAATAGGCATGTCAACAACCCCTTCATGAGTGGCTCCGGTGGCAGGATTAGTAAGGATTTTCTCTCCATATACTTTATTGCCATAAGCCTTGCGGAAAACAAAATCATGTTTAAAGTTGGGATCTGAAGTCCCCGCCTGCGCAAATGAGCCTGCTGAAGAAGAGCCGTCAATACCACTTTCCAGCATCCACAGACTAAAATAATAATCACCCACACCAGCACTGAAAAACTTAACCATATATGCAATCTTCATTGAATTTTCAATTCTACGAATCTTCATATCAATACCAGCTGTAGGTATTTTGGCAAGTAACTGAGTCATTTTCGAAGTTTCTTTTGTCTTTTCATCGCCTACCCAAAATGAAGGTATTCCAGAACCTACAGGGCGATCAACAGACATCTGTGTCTTAAGAGCTAAATTAAACATCGGATCTCCAGAGTCATGATTCGCTACAGTTACAACTTTCCCCATTTTATCAAAATCGTGAATTAAAGGAGCACCCCATGAGCCACAGAAACCACACCAGGTGGCTGTATAATTGATAGCTAACCCCCATTGTTCCTGCTTTGGTTCCAAAAACGCAGGAGCTTCAGGAATAATTATCTCTGTTTTTTTACATGCAATAAATAAAACAAGTGCTGAAAGCACTATGAGTGTTAACTTTCTCATAATATTTTGTTTATATGATTAATTTATAGAGTTTTTAGACCACGAAAGTATTAAAAAGTTGAATAAAAGATCATGATTTAAGATTATTCTTCAAGAACTTGATTTATTTACTAATAATAACAAACTCAGTGCGTCTATTGAGTGCTCTGCCCTCAGCAGTTTCATTGGAAGCAATAGGTTTATCAAAACCCAAGCCCGCATAGCTCATTCTGCTAGACTGAATCCCCAGTGAAATCAAATAATCATAAACAGATTTCGCCCTTCTTTCAGACAACTCCTTATTATATTCAGAACCACCAATATTGTCTGTATGTCCGTGTATCGCCACTTTGATTCCATGATTCTCGTTTAAAAATTCAACAAACTCCTCAATTACCCTGAGTGAATGCTCGGTGAGCCTGTCAGAATCATATTCATAATAAATATCATTAAGCTTATATGATTTGCCCACTTCAACCGGTTTCAATTCCATATCAACAGTAACGGGTTGCTCAAAAACGCTGTCTTCAAGAGAAATATACATAGACTCATATACATAATTTTCATTTTTCACAGTCAACACATAATCGTTTTTGAAAGGAAGAACAGCAACATATTTCCCAGTTTCCCGATTCACAGGAACATAATGAACAACTTTTGTTTCCATATTTTTAATTTCCACTCTGGCTTCTATAAGCGCATCTGATTGTTCATCAGTTACTTCTCCTTTTACAAATAGAATTTTCTCTGGGCGTGCTTCTTCATACAATTCAAAAGAATAAAAATCAATTCCTCCGGGTCCTAAGCCCAATCGATCGGAGGCGAAATAGCCATAATATCCGTCAGTGCTTACGATAAATCCAAGTTCATCGTACTGGGTGTTGATTGGATAACCAATGTTTTTAGGTGCCAACCATGTCCCATCTTCCTGTTTTTTTGAAAAATAAATGTCCATCCCTCCCATTCCGGGCCTTCCATCACTAGAAAAATACAATGTCTGACTGTCTGTATGAATGAATGGTGATTTTTCATCTCCAGGGGTATTGATATTTTTTCCTAAATTGACAGGAGCACTCCATGTATTATCTTCCTGTTTCTCACTTCTGTATATATCATAACCTCCAAACCCGCCAGGCCTATCACTCACAAAATAGAGGGTTTTGCCATCAGATGCAATCGACGGCTGGCTCTCCCATGAGCAATTATTATTCACATTGCCTGATACTGGTTTAATATCATTCCAACCGCCGAACTCATATTGGGTAAAATAAATATCACAATTGTAATATTTCTCAGGCCCTTTCTCAGGACAATCAACCAATTCACACACTGTATAAAACATTTCACGATTATCAATAGTCAATGTTGCTCCTCCTTCATTCTGGCGAACATTGAATGGATATGGCATTTGTTTTCCAGAATCAAAGTTACCATCAGATCCTCTTTCGCTCATAAAGAACTTTTCGGCATACCCCGCTTCTGAAGCATAAGCCGTGGCGTGTTTCGGTATATCTTGTTGTCTTGTGTACAATGCAATCATATTATCAGGACTAATGTTTACGAGATATTCATTATATTTTGAAGATATCCCACTCACAACCACCGGGTCAAAAGGTACTGAAGCTCCAAAAAGTTCAATCTTTTTCTGAGCATCGGATTTCAACATTTTCGCCATGATGAGATATTCATCATTATCAAGTTCACTTCCATAGGCCAAATACTTTTCAATATTTATTTGTGCATTCTCAAAGTTATCTTCACCATAATAGATGTTTGAAAGATGATAATACACATCGGGGTTATAATCAGGACACATCTCAACACATTTTTCAAAATATTTTTTAGCAGAATTCAGATTCCTCTTCTCAATCCTGAAAGTGTAAAGAATTCCCAGTTGAAAATATGTTCCGGCAAATCCGGGATCCGATTTTTCAACTTCACGAATCAGCGGAAATGCCTGATTGAGTAAATAATCAGGAGTTCTGCAGCTTGGATCCATTGCTTTATTAATAAAAACCAAAGCTTCTTCAAAATTGTTTTTTCCCTTTTTGCTAGCAGGTCCTTCACATGGATTCTGAGCCGTCAGATGTATTGAAACAAATGAAAATAATACGAAAACAACAAAAATCCTTTTCATAAACCCTACCTTTCTGTTTTGACTTCAAAAATAGCTTGTTTTATATATTCCGAGATGAAAAGTTTTAAACAATAGAATGTTACAAACTCAGTTTCCATTAAAACCTAGATACAATCACAAATTTAAATAAAATAAATTGAAAATTAGAAATATTGTTTTAATTTAGTAAAATAATTTTAAAAGATCATTTACATGAAAAAAAGCAATGTTTTATATGTTTTGGCGCTAGTTGCAGTGGTTCTATCAGTTTTGGTTTCTCAATCCTGTAAACAATCATCTGGCAAACGTAACGAAACGGTAAGCGTTGATCCTGCATTTCGCGAATTTATTGAAGGATTTACCTCTGGCCCCATTTCCACTGAATCTGGAATCGTTGTCAAACTGAATTTTGATTATGCTGATTCAAGCATGATCAACCAAACAGCCGACCCTTCATTGTTCAATATCAGCCCATCTATTTCAGGAACTGCTGTGTGGATTGATTCGCGCACCGTCAAATTTCAACCAGAAGACAAGCTGGATCCCAAAACACAGTATAAGGTCAACTTCAATCTTTCAAAACTGGTTGATGTTCCCGATTCATTTAAAACATTGGTGTTCAACTTTAGCACCATCGAACAGAATTTTGATATGATCATCGAGCAATCAAGAGCTTATTCTGAAAAAGATCTTACTTGGGAAAGACTTAATGGACGTGTGCTGACTGCTGACGCTGCTAATTTGAACGATGTTCAGAAAATGGTATCAGCCACTCAGGGAAACAACAAATTATTCCTAAAATGGTCTCAGGATAGTGAAAAGAAAACTCACTTTTTTACAATTGACAGTATTCAACGTGGAAAGGAAAAATCAACTGTGAAAATCAGTTGCAACGGAGTTCCTCTTGATCTAACTAAAACCATGACTGCAACTCATACTGTTCAAAGTATTAATACTTTTAAAGTAACTTCCGTCAAAAGTGTTCAATATCCAGAACAAACAATTATTGTCAGTTTTTCCGATCCACTTCGTGAAAACCAAGAACTGGAAGGAAAAATTACAATGGGGAAATTTTTCAACTACAGTTATGTAATCAATTTCAATGAATTATATATTTATCCAGCTTCTGAATTAAACAGTGAAGAACAACTTACCATTTCATCAACCATTGAGAATTTCAAAGGAAAGGCAATGGGAAAAGCTTATTCCCAACTGATTGTTCAACAAGACATTTCACCCGATGTACGCTTTGTATCTTCTGGAGTTATCTTGCCTTCAACCAATGGTTTGATTATCCCTTTTGAAGCCGTGAATTTGAAAGCAGTAGATGTTAAAATCACTAGAATTTTTCAAAATAATATCCCCCAGTTTCTTCAAGTCAATGATCTGAGCGGACAGTATCAATTGAGCCGCGTTGGTTCAGTGGTTCTCAAAAAGACAATTCCACTGGGAAATGTGGCCAACTATAACAAATGGAATCTCTATCATCTTGATATTGCCGAACTGATCAAAACAGAACCGGGCGCCATATATAATATTGAATTATCCATCAAAAAAGAATATTCTGCTTTGGCCTGCGAAGCAGACGATTCAGAATCCAATGAAGTGTTTTCCACATTCAATACTGCCGAAGATATCACTGATGAAGACTGGCAATATTATTCAGAGTACGATTATTCCGATTATGATTATGATTATGACTGGAGTGAAAGAGATAACCCATGTTATAAATCATATTATTCAGGAAAAGGTGCCAGCATCAACATTTTGGCGTCTGACATAGGGCTCATGTGCAAACTGGGAGAAACAGGTGAACTCATCGTATTTGCAACAAATCTTGTCACTGCTGAACCCATGGTCAATGTTACTATTGAGGTTCTTGACTACCCACAGCAGATTATTGGAAGCGGCACAACAAACTCAGAAGGGATGTGCAAAATTAGCCCCGATAAGAAACCTTACCTCATCATTGCAAAACATGACAAGCAACAATCTTTTTTGAAAATATCATATGAAAATTCATTGTCGCTCAGTTCGTTTGATGTTTCAGGAAAGCAGATTCAAAGAGGACTCAAAGGCTTTATGTATGGTGAACGTGGAGTTTGGAGACCGGGAGACTCATTATTTATGACACTTATTCTTGAAGACAACCAGCAAGTTATACCTGAAGGACATCCTGTTGTTTTTGAATTTTACAATCCAATGGGAAATCTTATTGAAAAACGCAGTATCACTGAATCAGTCAATGGATTTTACGCATTTCATACTGCCACATCGCCTGATGCTCCCACAGGACTCTACAGACTCGTCGCCAAAGTTGGAAAAAACAAATTCCACCACAGTGTCAGAATTGAAACCATCAAGCCCAACAGGCTGAAAATCATGGTTGACCCTGGCGATAAGATTTTTTCCACAAGCAATCCGAAAAATTTCAGAATTGAATCCCAGTGGTTACATGGTGCCATCGCAAAAAACCTAAGAGTTGAATCTGAAATTCAGCTTTCAAAATCCAAAACAGCATTTCCAAAATTTCCAGGTTTTATTTTTGATGATCCAGGAATTGATTTTAATTCAGATCGCTTTCCTTTCTTTTCAGGAAAACTTGATGAAAATGGTGTGGTTGAATTTAAACCACAACTGGACATGGAAAAAGCTCCAGGATTTCTTAATGCTAATATAGAAACAAGAGTCTATGAGCCAGGCGGAGAATTCAGTGTTGATTTCATGTCTCTTAAAATCAGTCCCTACGCTTCTTATGTTGGAATTCTACCTCCCAAAACTAGTGATAACACACCATATCTCTTCACTGACAGAGACTACACCTACAATATTGTGAATCTCAATGAAAATGGAAAAACTGCAAGTGCCAAAGAAGTAAGCATCAGTGTGTTTAAAATGGAATGGAGATACTGGTGGAGCAGTTATGATTACAATGCGTCTGACTTTATGTACTCCTCAAATGCACTTCCTGTATTCACAGGGCAGGTTGCACTCCGTAACGGTATTGGAACATGGTCTTTCAAGGTTCCAAACGATGACTGGGGGAAATATTTTATTCGCATTACTGATACAGAAAGTGGTCATACTGCTGGTTTGATTCAATATTTCGACTGGTATGGCTACAACCGCTTTTCCGAAGACGACAAAACAGCTGCTGCCATGCTTACTTTGGCCACTGACAAACATAGTTATACAGTTGGTGACGAAGTGCGACTTAGTTTTAATGCTCCTCCGGGATCAAGAGCATACATTTCTGTTGAAAACGGAAGTAGCGTCATGGAGACGCATCAAAAGGTTGAGCGAGACGGCAAGATAGATTTCAGCATCAAAGCTACCAAAGAGATGGCACCCAATATTTATCTTTCGGTGAACTTGATTCAGCCACACGAAAAAACAATCAACGGATTACCAATGAGGCTGTATGGTGTCGTTCCTGTTCTAGTTGAAAATCCTACCACAATTTTAAAACCTGTTATCAATGCACCCGATATCATGAGACCGGGTCAAACTACAAAAGTCAGCGTTTCTGAAGCCACAGGAAAACCAATGACATATACACTGGCCATTGTTGACGAAGGATTGCTCAATCTAACAAAATATAAAACTCCCAATCCTCATTCTGAATTTTATTCTCGCGAAGCTCTTGGTGTCCGTACTTGGGATATTTATGATCAGGTGATTGGTGCTTGGGGTGGAAAAATCCAACGAATATTGAATATCGGTGGTGGCGATGATGTTGAGGTTGATAAAACCGGACAACGTTCAAACCGTTTCAAACCAATGGTGAGATTTGTGGGACCTATTGCTCTGAAAAATGGGCTCACAAACACCCACACAATCAGTATTCCTGAATACGTGGGTTCAGTAAAAATAATGGTTGTTGCTGGACAAAACAAAGCATACGGCAATGCTGAAAAAGCCGTACCAGTCAGAAATCCTCTCATGCTCTTGGGAACAGCTCCCCGTATGATTGGGCCAGGCGAAGCATTCCGTCTTCCAGTTTCTGTTTTTGCCATGGAAAATCATGTGAAAGATGTCACTGTAAGTATTCAAACAAACAAAATGTTCACTGTAAACGGCAACAAATCACAACAGATTCAATTTGCAAAAACAGGAGATCAACTCATTGCTTTCGATATTCAAGCTGCAGATGCCATAGGTGCAGGACAAATTTTAATTACTGCGCAGAGTGGTAATGAAAAAGCGGTTTGGAAAATTGAATTGGATATTAGACCAGCAAACCCCATCATAACCAATGTCATTTCAGCTACTGTCAAAGAAGGTGAAACATTGGAAACAAGCTATGAATCTATTGGCATTGAAGGGACCAACAGTAACGTTCTTGAAGTTTCAACATTCATTCCAATGAACATTGATAAATGGCTTACCTATTTGTCAAATTATCCTCATGGCTGCAGTGAACAAACTATTTCTGGTGCATTTGCCATGCTCTATTTAGATCAACTCACAGAAAGCAGTGAAGGTGCGACAAAAAAAGCTGAGGCCAAAATCAAATATGCCATCAACAGAATCCAGAACCTTCAGTTATCAACAGGTGGTATTGCCATGTGGCCGGGCTCACAATATGCTGATGAGTGGACAACATCATACGCCGGTCATTTTATGACTGAAGCCAAGGACAAAGGATATGTGGTATCAAAACAATTTTTTACAAAATGGAAATCATGGCAACAAAAGAAAGCAACAAACTGGCGTCACGACAGATCATATTACAATAATGACCTGATGCAAGCCTATCGCTTATATACTCTTGCACTTGCAGGATATACTGAAGCCGGCGCAATGAACAGACTAGCCGAAACAATATATATTTCTCCTCAGTCAAAGTGGCTTCTTGCTTCTGCTTATGCAATTAGCGGCAGAACCGACGCTGCAAAGAAACTCATTGCTAAAACCACGACCGTTATCAACCCTTATTACGAATATAGCTACACTTACGGATCTCACATACGTGACAAAGCATTTATCCTTGAAGCGTATCTAAGAATGGGAATGGCAAACAACGCTCAGGATATTTTCAAGGAAATTGCAGTAGAGCTCCAACAAAGCAGTTGGCTAAGCACTCAAACTGCAGCCCAATCACTTCGTGCTGTTGCACTTTATCTCAAGTACTTCCCCATGAGTAAACAAATGAATTTTAGTCTTGCTGCAAACAACACTTCTAAAGATATTTCATCCAAGAACATGACTCATTCGATGGAGCTGGGAGATGCTAAAACAGGAAAAATCAAAATTCAAAATACAGGAAAAGGAACACTGTACGTATCTGTTATTCAGAAAGGAATACCCAAAGAATCAGACGTGCCAGCTTCTCAGAAAAACCTTTCTATGAATGTGACATACAGGAGACTGGATGGAAAGACGATCAATCCCGAAGCAATTACTCAAGGAACTGTTTTTTATGCCACTGTAAACGTCACTCATCCGGGAACGCTCAATTCATACAAATCCATGGCTCTAACACAGATTTTTCCATCCGGTTGGGAAGTCATGAACGACAGATATGCGTTTGAAGATTATTCTTCTGACAATTATACATATCAAGATATCAGAGATGACAGAGTGATTACATATTTCAATCTGGAAAAATCGAAAACAATCAATGTAACTGTCCGTGTCACTGCCAGTTTTATTGGCACATTCTATATGCCCATGATCTATTGCGAAGCAATGTACGACAACCGTGTCAATGCTTCAGTTGTCGGAAAATGGGTCAAGGTTGTTGACCAAGAAAATTCAGTAACAGATGCAAAAACAGATTGATAAGACCTTTCATTTTCTGAAAAAACATCTCCTACTGATTATTCTTCTTACCGTTTTTATATTATTTGCGGTAAAATTTATCACTTTGTTGCCCCGACAGCTGTTTCATGTCACATACAGCACTGTTGTTGAGGATGCTGATGGAGATTTACTCGGGGCAATGATTGCCAAAGACGGACAATGGAGATTTCCTGTTGGCAGTGAAGTTCCAAGAAAGTTTATATGTTGCATCACTGAATTTGAAGATTCTAGGTTTTTCATCCATAATGGCATAGATCCTATAGCCCTACTGCGCGCCACATTTATAAACCTAAAGCATCGCAGTATCATCAGCGGTGGTAGCACCATCACCATGCAAGTCATTCGTATGGCAAGAAAAGGACGGGCAAGGACATTTAGAGAAAAGCTAATAGAAATTGTAATGGCACTCAGGCTTGAATTCTCTTATACTAAGACAGAGATACTGACATTATATGCTGCCCACGCTCCTTTCGGAAGTAATGTTGTGGGACTCGAAGCAGCTTCGTGGCGTTATTTTGGAACAGAACCCGACTTGCTCAGCTGGGGACAAGCTGCCACACTTGCAGTATTACCCAACGCCCCATCACTAATTTATCCAGGAAAAAATGAAACTGCTCTTAGAAAAAAGAGGAATTTACTACTAAAAAAACTATATAATAAAGAATATTTTAATCGCGAAACATATGAGTTGGCTATATCTGAACCACTTCCAGGAAAGCCATATCCCCTTCCCAATGCTGGTATTCATATTATTAACAGAATCATTGATGATGGATATAAGGGACAAAGGATAAAAACCACTATCCGCAAGGATATTCAACAATATGTTCAGGGAATCGTGAACAAACATGCTGCGCTTCTAATAGGAAATCGAGTCAATAATGCCGCTGCCATCATTATTGAAGTAAAAACTGGAAACATCATTGCATATGTTGGAAACACAACCAATCCTGAGGCAGAAAATTATCAAGTTGATATGATCAAATCCCTTCGTAGTCCAGGGAGCACTCTAAAACCTCTACTATACTGTGCCATGCTGCGTGATGGAGTGATATTACCCAATTCACTAGTTCCTGACATTCCAATGATTCTTGATGGATTTAATCCACAGAATTATTACCGAACATACGATGGAGCAGTTCCAGCATCTAGAGCACTTTCACGATCGCTCAATGTTCCGGCAGTTCATATGCTTAAAACTTATGGTTACGACAGATTTAATACTTTCCTGAAGCAAGCAGGGTTCACAACGCTCACCAAACCTCCCTCCCATTATGGTTTGTCAGTGATCCTTGGAGGTGCTGAAGTGAAACTCGGCGAACTGGCTGGAGTTTATGCAAGCATGGCCAGAATATTAATCAGGTATAATGCAACCCAAACCTATGATGTTTCAGATGTTTTCAATCCTGTATATCATGAAAAAATCATCAGACAAAATGCTTTTGTATTTGCAGATGCCGCTTCAATATGGTACACTTTTAAGGCAATGGTTGAGGTCAATAGACCTGATGAAGATCAGTTTTGGCATCATTTTTCATCACAATCGCCAATAGCTTGGAAAACAGGAACCAGTTATGGAGAACGGGATGCATGGGCCATTGGAGTAACTCCAGGATATGTTGTCGGTGTTTGGGCAGGAAACGCAAGTGGTGAAGGTCGTCCAGGCTTAACTGGAGTTCAAGCCGCTGGACCACTGATGTTTGAAATCTTTGATTTTTTACCCAAAACCAAATGGTTTGATCAACCGCTTAGTGAAATGACCAGCGTTAAAGTCTGCACAAAAAGTGGATTTAAAGCATCTGACAATTGTGAAGAGACAATAGACATCATGGTTCCCAAAAAAGGAATCCGCACAGATATTTGCCCCTACCATAAAAAAATACACCTTGACCCTAGCCTTCAATGGCAAGTCCATACCAATTGCCAGCCAGCGAATCAAATCGTTACTGTCAACAGGTTTGTCTTACCTCCAGTGATGGAATATTATTACAAGGCAAGGAACCCCTTTTACAAAACTCTACCAGCCTATCGCGAAGACTGCACAGGAATTGAAGGAGAATCAAGTTTTGGCATTATTTATCCCGTTCACGGAGCAAAAATTTATATCATTGGTGATATGGCAGGAACACCCGGTGAAGTTATTTTCAGAGCCGCTCACCGAAAATCCACAGCCATTCTATACTGGCATCTGGATGGTGAATATATTGGTTCAACTCAAGAAAAGCATAACATCGCGGTTAAGCCTTCTCTAGGGAAACATCAACTTACAGTTGTTGATCAATTTGGAGAAATAAAAATCTGTAAATTTGAAATTTTAAATTAACCAATACAATGACTCAGTTGCGCCCCAATGAATCAAGAGCCGATGCTGCTAAAACGCTGATGAAAGCCACTCTCTTCATTTACATTACTTTCAGCCTACTCAATATCTTCTATGTTAGATTTGCAATGTCAGCATTAAGTGGAAATGTAATGCCCTATAACATCGTTAATCTGATGGATACGTTCTCAGAATTTATAGGTGTAGTCAACATGATTGTATTCACACTTAGTGCAGTAACCTTCATCCAATGGTTCAGAAGAGCTTATTTTAATCTTCATCTACTCAATATTAGCTGGCTGCGATGGAAGGAAGGCTGGGCTGCAGGCGCGTGGTTTATTCCGATTATGAATCTTTATGTTCCATACCAAATCATGAAGGATATTTGGACTGCCACACTTCATAAAATCAAGAAAAAACAAGAGGATTTTGAATTTTCTTCTAACATCATCGGATGGTGGTGGGCAGCTTTTATGGGTAGCAACATTATTTCAAATATCAACACACAGCTCACATTGCGAGGATACGGAGATAATCCGGAAGGATTTCTTGTTTTACAGTACACAGATTTGCTATCAAACCTCATTGCAATTGCTGGAGCCATTTTAACCATTAAAATGATCAACAGATATTCTCAAATGGAGAGAATGATGCATGAAATGATAGAGAGCGAAACAGAGGAACTCTAAATTGACTTTTCGTTAATTTTTCATATCCCTATTAATACCCCAAAATCTTCAGCATTGATTTATAGCTTTGCTCCTTGGCAAATAACTTAGTATAAATTTCATTTTCGCCTTCGGCATCTTCGTCATAACCAATAAGAATATGTTTTGGAGCAGGAATAAGACAATGCTGAATTCCACCATAACCACCAAGAGATTCCTGATAAGCACCAGTGTGGAAAAAGCCTATATATAATGGCTTGTCGTCCTGTAATTTGGGTAGATACACAGCATTGGCATGAGCTTCAGCATTATAATAATCATGACTGTCGCAAGTTAAGCCTCCGAGAAAAACACGGTGATATTCATCTTCCCAATTGTTTACAGCCATCATAACAAATCTTTGATTGATTGCCCATGTATCGGGAAGAGAAGTCATAAATGATCCGTCAATCATATACCAATTTTCTCTATCATTCTGTTGCTTCTGATTCAGAATTGAAAACAAAACAGCCCCACTTTGTCCAACAGTGTATGAACCAAACTCTGTATATATATTTGGCTCAGGAACATCATGTTGCATACAAATATTCTTGATTTGTGCAATAATTTCCTCAGCCATATACTCATAATCATAATCAAAGGCTAATGAATTTTTGATAGGAAAGCCTCCACCGATATTTAAAGAGTCCAAAGTAGGGCAAACCTTTTTCAGCTCAGCATAAACATTCACACACTTTGACAACTCATTCCAATAGTATGCAGAATCTTTCATCCCTGTATTGATGAAAAAGTGAAGTACTTTCAACTCAAACATTGGATTCCCTTTAATGGATTGCATGTAGAAAGGAATGATATCATTATACCTAATTCCAAGTCGAGATGTATAAAAGTCGAACATGGGTTCCTCTTCAGCAGCAATTCTAATTCCAATCTTTGCACATTTTCCTTCTGCAAAATCATACTGTAATAACTCATCTTTATTGTCAAGCACAGAGATCAAATTTTCAAATCCGTCATTAACTAATTGAGTAATGTTTTGTATATATTGGGGTCGTTTAAAACCATTACATATTATTGTCATATCCTTTTTAATCTGATCATCTTCAACCAAGGTTTGTATAATATTCAAGTCAAACGCTGAAGATGTTTCAAGAAAAGTATCATTTTTGAGGACCTCTTCAATAACAAACTGAAAATGAGAACTCTTGGTACAGTATGCATAAAAGTAGTCTCCCTGATAGTCTACCTTCGCCATAGCCACATTAAACAATCTCTTGGCGCGCTGAATCTGTTGATTTATACTTGGAAGAAATGATATTTTCAATGGAGTTCCATATTGTTTAATGATATCCATCAGATTGATGTTGTTCCAGTATAATTCATTATCAATAACCTTGAATTCTTCTTGTGGGAACTCAAAAGTTTGTTCTATAAGATCAATATATTTGTTTTTCATGACTAAGATAGAATAGATTAATTTTTTAAATCCGAGTGAGTTGAGTTAATATCTTTTTGCAAATGTAAGTGAATTGAATCAAAGAATAACAAACCATTTAACGCAAATTAATCAAAAAGGTTCTTGAGAATCAAATCGGACTGACTATCAGCACGTTTAAAACAATCATTGTACTCAAATCATTAATTATCCTTAATTAATTTCACTAAAAAGTTGTATTTTTGCTACTTATTTTCATCATAAAATTATTCATTATGGCTAGTTTCGATTATTTCACTTGGGTTATTGTACCGCTTCTTATAGTTTTGGCAAGAATTTCAGACCAAGCCATTGGAACATTACGACTTGTTTATTTAAGTAAGGGGTACAAGGTTATTGCTCCAATCATGGGATTTTTTGAAGTTCTCATATGGATTGTTGCTGTGAGCCAGATTTTTCAACAACTGAATAACTACTTATACTACTTCGCTTATGCCCTCGGATTTGCTTTGGGCAACTATTTAGGACTCCGCATTGAAGAGAAAATTTCTCTAGGAAGAATTGTTATCCGAGTTTTCCCAAAAGAAAGTGTTGATGACATTATAAATTCTTTAAGAGATAAAGGATTCGGATTAACAATTATGGATGCTTACGGAACACGTGGCCCTGTAAAAATATTACTTTCTATTCTCAATAGAAAATCTCTCCCAGACTTTCTTAATGTTATTAAACAATATGATGATCATGCATTTTATACTGTAGAGGATGTGAGAAACTCAGCAAAAGGTGTCTTTCCTTCAGGAAATAATAAAAGAAAAATGCTATGGGGAGTGATGAAGTTTAAGTAGGAACACTTGACAATCAGTAGGATTAACATCTTTTGCATTAATAATGCTCAAGCACATTTCAATGACGCAAGTCATGGGTTGTATCAGAAATGAAACGAGATATTAAAAACGAACTGCTTGCTTTAATTTTTAACCATTGTAAAAAGATGTACACCACTATAGCAGAAATGTTCTCAAATTAAACGATGAATTTTAAAAGCATCGGCATCCCCTAAGTTTTTTACTTTTTTTTAACATATAGATCTGTTAAATTCCATTAAACTTTGTTTCTCAAAGCAGGTCTAAGCGAAAATGCTTTTTTATGAGACCTACTCCCCACCTGAAGCAGATAGTTTGCTTTCCCGCGTTTATTTTATTGTTTCTTTTCTACACCAATGCACAGAATGTAGTCAACAATGGTAGTGGAATTGTTATCAATCAAGGAGCATGGCTTGTGATTGGAGGCAATTTTATAAATATGAATGATGGTCAAGATGGATTTGTTGACATTGACGGAAAAATGGTGGTCAATCGAGACTTTATCAATAATGCATCAAACGAAGTTTTTGTCTCAATTGAAGCCTCACCCGATGGAGAAACGATTCTCAATGGCCCGGCAACACAAAACATTTCAGGTGTATCATTCACGCGGTTCGAGAATTTGACAATAAAAAACAGTCGCAAAATGTTACAGACAGATTTTTGTCAGGTAGCAGGAAAACTCACAGTGCAGGCAATTCTCGACCTGAACTCAAATACTTTTGTGATTGATAATCCTGCAGCATCAGGTATTACATATCAATCCGGGTATATTCTCAGTGAAACACTCCCCGCTCAGGGACTGGGAATTATTCTGTGGTCAACAGGGAGCAGCACAGGTTCATATCAGGTCCCTTTTGGTTCAGGCAATGCTCCAGAAAATGATTTAAATCTTACATTGAACATTACTTCTTCAGGAAACCAAGACGGTTACTTCAGCTTTGCGACCTATCCCACTTCTGTAATGAATGAACCCTATCCTTCATCAGTAGGACATCTTTCTCCATTCGAGCCATCTTTGGTGATTGACAGATTTTGGTTGGTTCAACCCACTTACACACTCCACCCCTCGGCAATAATCACATTTATGTATGATTATGCCTGCGCTCATAACATCAAACGTTCTACTCTAAAAGCAATCCGCTTCAATAATACTTCTGGTGTGTGGAATGATTGGGGACCTGCTGGGACATCTAACGTAAATCAACTGAATGTAGTAACTCCAGTGATTAATCCATCTGATTTTCATTCATGGTGGACACTAAGCAGTGAAGACCAAGCTGAATATATTTATATTCCAAACGCATTTTCTCCCAATGAAGATGGTCTTAATGATGAATTTAGGCCATCTATCAACGGTTATGAGCCTGAAAACTATAAGATGTACATATTCAACCGTTGGGGGAATCAGATTTTTGAAAGCACTGATCTGATGCATGGATGGAACGGAACTTATAAAAACTCCGAAAGCCCTCAAGACGTTTATATATGGCTCATCATTTATGATGATCTTAACAAACAAGAAAAATCTAAAACTGGTGTCGTCACATTAATTCGATAAGTAATATAACTTAAGCAATATGAAATACAGAACACTACTCAGAACAGCCATTATTGTATTAATCCTTTTTGCCTATACAGGTTTAAAAGCCCAGTACAACGTAGGGATCAATCCCACAGGAGCACAGCCTGATCCGTCGGCAGCACTTGATGTTGTATCTTCAGACAAAGGACTTCTGATTCCAAGAATGACAACTATGCAGCGTCTCGCTATTGTCAATCCAGCCAATGGGCTAATGGTTTATGATACTGAAACCATGTGTGTATTTTTTTACCAAGCTGCAACATCGACATGGTATAACATATGCGATATTACAGGAACCGT
>Ga0265295_1004050_pt1 | contig 20218 bp, 21 predicted proteins | sample Munlansysbiofilm_FD_192503 | JGI IMG/M metagenome (GOLD analysis project Ga0265295, IMG submission 192503) | Leachate microbial communities from a municipal landfill in Southern Ontario, Canada - Methane capture system biofilm | ecosystem: Engineered > Solid waste > Landfill > Unclassified ... | reverse complement strand
TGGCAAGGCCCAGCCCGGTACCGCCCGATGCCCGTGAGCGGCTTTTGTCAACCCGGTAGAAACGTTCGGTTAGGCGGGGAATATCCTGTTTGGCAATACCCAGTCCGGTATCTTTGACACTGAAAATGGCATAGCCTTTGTTATCTTTGCGCCAGCTTACTGTAATGGTGCCGTCAGCGGGCGTATAACGGATGGCATTGGTTATCAGGTTGCTGATAGCCGAGGATATCTCAGTTTGCTGGGCATGAATGGCCAGTTCTTCGTCAATATCAAAAATGAATTTGTGTTTTCCTTTGGACAATGAATGGGCTTGTTGACCGGCGGATTCAATTAACTGGGCCAGCACCAGCTTTTGTCCGCCGCTTGCCTGGGTGGATTCCAGGGTGGACAGGGTAAGCAAGTCGGCAACAATGGCCAGCATGCGCTGGGCCTGCTCATGCATGAGCGTTTCATATTGTTTGCGCTGCTCAGGAGAAACCGCTTCAGGGGGCAAGTCTTGCAGTGTTTCCAGAAAACCGATCAGTACGGTAAGCGGCGTGCGGATTTCATGTGAAACATTGGCCACAAAATCCTGTTGTGTGGTGCGCAGTTTTTCCAGTTGCGTGATATCCTGGCACAGCATCAGGATACCTTCTTCCGAATATTGGTTCAGGTCAAATTTAAGGCAACGGAACTGACCGTCAGATTCCATGTGGGTGACAAACGATTGGCTCCAGTCACTGCTTTGCGCATAGTCAAAAAATTCGGGTAAGCGGACCAGGTTGAAAATGTTGTAGCCTTTGTCATGCTCATAACTCAGGCCCAGCATTTTTTCCGCCAGGCCGTTACACCATTCGATATGGAAATTGCGGTCAAGTGTGATGGCGGCAGCTGGCAAGGCCTGGGCCGCAGATAAAACGCTGTGGGACAGGTGTTTGAGTGCTTTCAGCTCATTGCCACGAAAACGCAGTAACTTGTAAAGTGGGGTGACAATATCGTCATATTTACCAAGATCGGGAGAGGGCGGATTTTCGGCCTCATTAGCCCATTTGACGGTAAGTCGAAAGTGCCTGTCTTCAAGGTAATAGTAAGCGGCAAAAATAAGCCCAAGAGAAATGATTCCCCAATAACCCTGTGCCAGGTATTGAATGCCAATGCAGAGCAATATTGCGAAACAAAGCCATAGCAAGGGTTTTATCCATCTCATGATAATCAACCACCGGGCCTGACTGCCCAAAATAACGTAAATGAAGGGTGAAGAACAGGCCGCCTTGTGGTCTGCTAAAAGGATTTTATCGCATTCTGCCGTATTTATTGCGGGAGACGGGTGGTGAACCGATAGCCGCTGCCACGTACGGTCTCTATCAGGCCATGATGTCCGGAAGGCTCAAGGGCCTTGCGCAAACGGCGAATATGGACATCAACGGTTCTTTCTTCAAGAAAAACGTGATCGCCCCACACTTGGTCAAGCAATTGGCTACGGGTAAAGACGCGTTCAGGGTGTGTCATGAAAAAATGCAAAAGGCGGAACTCGGTGGGCCCCAGGGGCAAGTTATTGTTATTGCCGGTAATACGGTGAGAAACCGGATCCAGCTTCAGGCCGGCAATTTCAATTTCATCGTCGGTTAGCTGCGGGGCACGGCGACGCAAAACCGCCTTGATGCGCGCCATAAGCTCTTTGGGTGAGAAGGGTTTGGTAATATAGTCATCGGCACCGCTTTCAAGACCCTCAACTTTATCTTCCTCGGCACTTTTGGCCGTGAGCATAATAATGGGAATGTCTTTGGTTCGTTCATCGGCCCGCAGGCCTCGGGCCATACTTAAACCCGACGCACCAGGGAGCATCCAGTCCAGCAGAATCAGGTCCGGGAGTTCGGCGTTAATCAGGATTTTTGCCTGTTCAGCGTCAAGGGCGCGTAAAACTTTATGCCCCGCAAAGGATAAATTGACGGAAATGAGTTCCTGAATTGCAGGTTCATCTTCTACTACTAGGATCGTGCTTGCCATAATGAAGTAAAATTTAAAATGGTACCAATGTTAAAATGCAGTATTTATGTATGGTAGCTATGGTATTGCCTAATTATGTCATGTTTGTGACAACCCTCCGTTTAAATAAGATTATTGTATGAAACCTGATACGAACCAAGAAAACAGCGAAAACTCTACCACTCATTTCGGCTTCAAAACCGTTAATGAATCTGAAAAGGCCGGCAAGGTGGCGGAAGTCTTTCATTCTGTGGCTGCCCGTTACGATGTCATGAATGATCTTATGTCGGTCGGGTTGCACCGGGTCTGGAAAGTATTCACCATTGGCCGTGCCAATGTTCGCCATGGTATGAAGGTACTGGATATCGCTGGCGGTACCGGAGACCTTGCCCTGGCATTTGGTAAAAAAGTGGGCGATACCGGAGAAGTCTGGCACACCGATATCAACAGCTCCATGTTAAGTGTGGGCCGGGACCGTCTTATCGACAAAGGCGTGGTTTTGCCTACCGCGGTTTGTGATGCCGAATATTTGCCGTTTCCCGATAATTATTTTGATTGCGTCACCGTGGCCTTTGGCTTGCGCAATATGACCCACAAAGAGCAGGCGTTGGCCGAAATGTTCAGGGTGCTCAAGCCGGGCGGAAAGCTGCTGGTTCTTGAGTTTTCCAGGGTTTACAAGCCACTCGAGCCTGCTTATGATTGGTACTCATTTAATATATTGCCCTGGCTGGGCAAGAAAATCGCCAGCGATGAAGACAGTTATCGCTATTTGGCTGAATCTATTCGCATGCATCCCGACCAGGAAACGCTGGCTGACATCATGCGTGAAGTTGGTTTTGAGCGGGTGCAGTATTTCAACCTGACTGCGGGCATTGCCGCTGTGCACGAGGGGATCAAACTGGGTTGAAACCAGCCATGTCTGGGTCAACAATAAGGCAAAGCATGTTTGGTCGTAGTATTTTGAAACAACAGCCTTGACTTTTTAGCGGTTTTTACTTGTTAAAACGTTCAGCTTTTTGTAAGATTAGTCCATTCGCTTGCGAAAGCAGGCTTGGTTATATACAAGGAGCTGGTTTTAATGACTAAGAAATGGTCTAAATTTTTAGCCGCGGCATTGGTGGTGGTATCAACCTCTACCATGCTCACGGTTTCTTTTGATGCCGAAGCGCGTCGTATGGGTGGCGGTAGCAGCTTTGGCCGCCAGTCCAGTAATGTTACCCAAAAACGTGCGGTAACGCCACCCCCAGCAGCAGCCAATACGACACAACGCTCTGCAGCGGCTGGCAGTTCAGCGGCAGCAACGGGTGCAGCGGCGCAAAAAAGCGGTTTTTCCCGTTTCCTGGGTCCGATTGCGGGCATAGCCGCTGGTTTGGGTATTGCCGCCTTGTTATCCAGCATGGGGCTGGGGGGCGCATTTCTTGAGTTCCTGTCCAGCGCAGTCCTGATTGGTATTGTTATTTTTGCCATCATGTTTATTGTCCGCCGTTTGCGTGGCGGCGCTGCAAAGCCGGCCATGCAAGGTGTGGGCGGCAATAATACGTATCGCCAAAACCAGCAGCAACCCATGTTTGGCCAAAAACCGGCCATGCCTGCTGCCGATCCGGTTGCAGCACCAGCCTTTACACCCGCTTCGGTTTCAACGGCCACTCCTGAAGTGGTGGCGGCCGAAAACCCCAATGTCGATAAAACCTGGTTTGTGCCTGCCGATTTTGACACACACGCTTTCTTGCAAAATGCCAAGGAGCAATTCAAGGCTATTCAGGGTATTTGGGATAAAGGCGACATTCCCGCGCTTAAACAATACCTGACTGATGACCTGATTGCCGAGCTGACACCTCAAATTACGGCCCGTGCCGGTCAAAGTGAGACTGAAGTGGTGTTGCTTAATGCAGAAATGCTGGGTATTGAACAGGTGAATGATGGCCATCTGGCCAGTGTGCGTTTCTCTGGCATGTTGCGTGAAGAGGCCAACACAGCCGCATTCCGTTTCGAAGAAGTATGGAACTTGTACAAACCTGAACAGGGCGGTTGGCTGTTGGCGGGTATTCAGCAAATTCCAGTTGAACATGCTTCTTGATATCTGATTACCATGCCTGCTTTTAATTAATCAGCAGGCATCCCAAAACAATAACGGCGCCTTTTTATCCAGGCGCCGTTATTGTTTCTGCCTGGGCCTGTTGCTGACTTGCCTGCCTGTATTGCCGGTTCGGGCCAGGTTTATGGCAGGGCCATGGCAAAAAAAGGTAAACTTGACGTTTGTTTGCCAAACTGTTTTTTCTGCCGGACGCATCAAATGTTCCCCTCTTTTCTTCATCCTAATCAGGTTTCCGTAAATTTGCTGAATGCTTTGCTTAACCGAGAGCCATGGGCCAAGGATAAGGTTGCCGCTCATGCAGGTAAAACCGTGCGGATCAATATCGCCCGTTTTTCATTTTTGTATACCCTGCACTATGATGGCTCATTAAGTGTGGCTGATGCTGCGATTGTTCCCAATGTCAGTCTTTCTTTGCCCGAAGACAAATTCAGTGAGTTGCCAGATGCTATCCGTAATCGTGATAATCCGCAGCTTTTGTCTTCTTTGCTGCACCTTGAAGGTGATGCGGGCCTGGCGCAACTGGTGTCTGACCTGGCCCGTGATTTGCGTTGGGATATTGAATATGACCTGACGCGCATGGTGGGACCCATTCTGGCAAAGCGGCTGATGCAAGGTTTTGGCTTTGTCCGGGAAAGCGGTCAGGAGCTGGTTCGTCGAGGAACCGAAAATGTAAGCGAATATCTTTCCCAGGAAGCACGTATGGTACTGTCACGTCCCGTTTTTGAAGGTTTTCAGGAAGAGGTGCAGCAAAAAAACAAACAGTTGGATGCGCTACAAAACAGACTCCGGGCACTGCAAAGCAAACGAAGTGACCGGGGTATGCCATGATCGTGACTTTTTTTCGTTTAATCAGGATTATTTTAATTTCAATCCGGTATGGCCTGGATGAACTGGTGTTAAGTGGTATTAAGCACCCTATTGCGACCAATTTGCTTAAAGTTGTGCGTCTTGGGCGCAAGTATAAAAAACCGCGTGGCGAGCGTTTGCGTCTGGCGTTAGAGTCATTGGGCCCAATATTCGTTAAATTTGGGCAAGTCCTGTCTACCCGGCGCGACTTGGTTCCCCACGATATTGCCGATGAGTTGTCTGCCCTGCAAGACAGGGTGCCGCCTTTCTCATCGGAACTGGCCATTGCAAGTATTACCAAGGCTTTTGGAAAGTCTCCCGATCAATTATTTGCTCAATTTAATCCTGTGCCGGTGGCATCGGCTTCGGTTGCCCAGGTTCACCGGGCCGTCTTGCACGATGGGCGGCAGGTGGCGGTTAAGGTGCTGCGGCCGGGCATGCTCGATGTCATTGAAAAAGACTTGGCCATCATGCGGGTTTTTGCCGGCCTCATACAAAAGCTGCTGGCAGACGGGCGTCGCCTGAAACCCAAGGAAGTAGTGGCGGAATTTGACAAGTATCTGCATGATGAACTGGACTTGCAGGTTGAAGCGGCTAATTGCAGCCAGTTAAGGCGTAATTTTTCTGTCGATCCCGAGCGTAGCCAGCTTATTATGGTGCCCGAGGTTATCTGGGAGCTAACGTCTAAAACGGTTTTTACCATGGAGTGGATGGATGGCATTCCGGTCAGCCAGATCGAGCGCTTGCGAAAGGCAGGGGTAGATATTAAAAAACTGGCTCGCATGGGGGTGGAAATTTTTTTCACCCAGGTGTTTGAGGACGGTTTTTTTCATGCCGACATGCATCCCGGTAATATCATGGTGTCAGACCAGCCCGAGACCCTGGGTAAATACATTGCCCTGGACTTCGGGATTGTGGGTTCCCTGTCAGAATTTGACAAAAATTATCTGGCTCAAAATTTTCTGGCCTTTTTTCAGCGGGATTATCGCCGGGTGGCACAGCTTCATATTGAATCGGGGTGGGTGCCATCAACCACACGCGAGGAAGAGCTTGAGGCGGCGGTCCGGGCGGTATGTGAACCGTATTTTGATCGTCCCCTTGCAGAAATTTCATTGGGGCAGGTGCTAATGAGACTGTTCCAGACCTCGCGGCGCTTTAATGTCGAAATTCAGCCGCAGCTGGTCCTGCTGCAAAAAACCCTGCTGAATGTCGAGGGAATGGGCCGTGAACTGGATCCTGAACTGGATTTATGGAAAACCGCCAAGCCTTTCCTTGAAAAGTGGATGTGGAACCGTATTGGACCCAAAGGGCTCATTGAGCGTATCAAGCATGAGGCTCCTCAATGGTCGCATATTATTCCTGAATTGCCGCGTCTGGTACATGCCAGCCTGGCTCGGGATCATAGCCATCCGCAGATCAGGAAAGAGCTGGATAAACTTAACCAGACGCAGGCAAAAACCAAGCGGGTATTAACGGTTGTGGGCATTGTGCTGGCCCTGAATGCGTTTCTTTTCTTGTGGCTGGCTGTCAATGCAGGCCTGTTTAATCAATAGTCAAATGAGGCAGTAATGGTGATTCGTTTTGAAAAAAAAATCCTTAGCCATGAACAGTGTCTGCAGGCCCTGGAAAAGGGAGAACTCAAGCGCCCCCTGGTGTTTACCAATGGGGTCTTTGATATTTTGCATCGTGGGCATGTCAGTTACCTTGATCAGGCAGCACAATTAGGTGCCACGCTGATTGTCGCCGTCAATACCGATGAATCGGTGCGTCGCCTGGGTAAGGCACCCGACCGTCCCCTGAACAGGCAGGAAGACCGGGCGGCCTTGCTGGCGGCATTGGGCTGTGTAACGGCCGTTACCTGCTTTTCTGAAGACACCCCGTTAGAATTGATAGAGCAGCTTAAACCCGACATTATTGTCAAGGGGGGCGATTATGAAATGGAAAAATTGCCAGAAACGGCAAGGGTAAAAAGCTGGGGGGGCAAGGCAATTGCCATTCCCTTCGAGTTTGAGCGCTCTACCACTTCCCTGGTTAAAAAAATCAGGGAAGCAGGGAAGACGTTATAAGCGGATAACTAGAATTTGAAATGCGAAACCGTTGTGCCGCTAAGTGGTTTGATCCAGGTTTCAAACAGGGATTCGGTTTCGAAGGATGCGGCCGTGGTACGGGTAATACGTACTGCGGTCATGACCGGTGCCTGACCTACTACGGCAACCAGACGACCGCCGATGGCAAGCTGGTATTTTAAAGAATCGGGAATATTGGGCAAGGAGCCGGTAACCAGAATCGCATTGAACTCGGCAGAGCCCCAGCCAGTGCGTCCGTCGCCTATTTCAACCGTGACATTGCCGATTTTTTCACGCTGCAGGTTTTCTTTGGCGAAGGCGGCAATATGTGTGTCGATTTCGATGCTGAGAACCTGGGTGCACAAGCGGCTGAGCAGGGCAGCCTGAAAACCTGAGCCTGTACCGATTTCCAGTGTGGCATCAGTGGACTTTAATTGAAGCTCTTGCGTCAGGCGGGCTTCCAGTTTGGGGGGCAGCATGCTTTCGTGGGTATCAATTCCATTGACTTCCAAAGGAACTTCTATGTCGGAAAAAGCCAGATTCTTGTAGCGCTCGGGAACGAAGTTCTCGCGGGGCAATGAAAGCATGGCTTCAAGTACTGCGCTGTCAAAAACATTGGCCGGGCGGATTTGCTGTTCCACCATGTTAAAGCGGCTTTGTTCAATTAAAGATGTTGGGGCATTCATATTGGCTACTTGTAATCATTCAAATGAAAGTAAGACCTATTGTACTAAGATCATTGGAGGTTTGTCGTCATCTTTACCACCATGCATGAAAATGTTGCACGGGGCCATGGCCGCTGCCAACCGTCAGGAGGTCTGCCTTTGCAATGGCGGCAAGCAGGTATTTTTTAGCCTGTTTTGTGGCTTCGGGGATGTTTTTATGTTGAGGCAACAGGGCGCAAATAGCCGCTGACAGGGTGCAGCCGGTACCATGTGTGTTTTTGGTGGCAATGCGCTGTCCGGGCAGTTCTATCATTTTGTCACCGTTATACAGCAAGTCGATCGTGTCGTTGCCAGGAAGGTGTCCGCCTTTGAGCAGCACCCATTTGTTGTCGCGGTCAGACATCAGTTTGCGCAGTTTTTCGGCGATGCGGTACATTTCCTTCAGCGTCTCGGCGGGTCGTGCATCAAGCAGGACACCGGCTTCGGGCAGGTTGGGGGTAATTATGGAGGAAAGCGGGATAAGTGCCTCTTTTAAGGCATGAATGGCATTTTTTTCCAGCAGTATATCTCCGCTTTTGGCCACCATGACAGGGTCCAGCACAATATATTCAGGCTTGAATTGGGCCAGTTTTTCGGCCACCGCCAGGGTGACTTTCTCATGACCCAGCATGCCTATCTTGACCGCGTCAATGCGTACATCCTGAAAAAGAGTGTCCAGTTGCAGGGCGACAAATTCGGGGGTGATGGCCTGTACACCGGTAACGCCATGTGTGTTTTGTGCGGTAAGGGCCGCCACAACCGCACAGGCATAGGAGCCCAGCGCACTCATGGCTTTGACATCGGCAAGAATGCCAGCGCCGCCGGAAGGGTCCATCCCGGCAATGGTCAGTGTATTGTGAATCAAGTTCAGTCCGTCCAGTCAATTCATGTTATTCATCAGGCTAGTAATGATAACTTAAAATCAGGAACAGTTTGTGTGGCTAGCCTTGCCTGATCAGCTGTTCGGCCCGTTGTTGAATGGATTGCAGGAGCATTCTCAGCTGTTCCTGTTCGTCCTGTTGCAGCCCGTCTAGCAGGAATTGGTTGCGGGCCTGCATGCCGGGTGCAATTTCCTGATAGACCGCACGTCCTTTTGGGGAGACTGAAATGATCAGGTTGCGTTTGTCGTGCTCATCGACGGTTCTGGCCACCAGGTTTTTTTCTTCCAGCCGAGCAATGGCGCGGCTAACCTGCATTTTATCAAGGCTGGCATGAAGGGCGATATCGGTGGCCCGCATGTGTTTGCCCTGGTTGAGGGCAAACAGCACACGCCAGTCATCCCGCATTAAACGATGGCGCGCCTGATAAACAGGGGCAATGCCCTGGCTGACCAGTTCGGCCAAGGCACTGATTTGGTAGGGAAGGAAGTCGTCCAGATTCAGGTTCATGTTGGAAAATGAGTTAATAGATAATGGTAACAAAGAATATTAATTTAATGATACCCAAAAAACAAAAAAACAATTAATAAATGTTTGATTTTTATTAATTATTGTTGACAGCGAAAAAAAATATTGGTTTAATAGTAACTGTGGTTACTAATTAAGCCTGTTCACGAACACACCTATAAAACTTTCAGAGGCAAATAGTCATGGCTATCGAAAAAATTCATCACGTTGCTTATCGTTGCAAAGATGCAAAAGAAACCGTACTTTGGTACAAAGAAAACCTGGGCATGGATTTTGTCTTGGCGATTGCAGAAGACAAAGTCCCTTCAACCAAAGCCCCCGACCCTTACATGCATATTTTTATGGATGCCGGTAACGGAAATGTCCTGGCTTTTTTTGAGGTGCCCAATTCTCCGCCAATGGGTCGTGATACCAATACTCCCGATTGGGTTCAGCATATTGCTTTCCAGGTTGGCAGCGTACAAGAGCTGGAAGAAACCAAGGAAAGACTGCAAGCCAATGGCATCGAGGTGCTGGGCATTACCGATCACGTGATTTTCAAATCCATTTATTTCCGTGATCCTAACGGCCACCGTTTAGAGCTGGCCGCCAAAACGTCTACCCCGGAAATGGACCGTAAACTGGATGAAGTGAAATGGGAAATGCTGGAAGAATGGGCCCAAACCAAAAAAGCGCCCAAGCATGCCGCCTGGTTGCACGAGCCTGAATTCAAACAGTAATAGCTGCTTTCATAAAAAAAGCCCGCTGCAAGGCGGGCTTTTTTTATTGGACAAATAGTGAGCGGGCATCGGTAAAACGTTGGGCAAAGTAGCGGTTGCTTAAAGAATCAACCCTGACCTTGCCATTATTGCGGCTTGACGGAGCGTGGACAAATTGGTTGTTGCCAATATAAATGCCCATATGAGTATAGGGACCCGAGGTATTGAAGAAAACCAGATCGCCTTTTTTCAGGGCTTTTTTGGAGACCGGCCTGGAAACGCCGGCAATGCTTGAAGTTGTACGAGGCAGTTTGACATGGGTGGTTTGATTGAACACATAGTTGACAAAACCGCTGCAATCAAAACCTTCTTCGGGGTGGTTGCCGCCATAACGATAGGGGGTACCAAGATAAGACAGGGCGTTGTTCAGCACGGGTTGCCGCTTGGCGGGATCAACACGGGCGTATTTGGATGAGCCGGCAAGTTTTGGACTGCTGGAACAACCGGCCAGCAACAGGGCACAAATAAGCGCGGAAAGAAAAAAACGGATAGACATGACGGCACCTTTGGCAAGAAAGTGTGCTAACAGTATCGCAGGCAATAGGGGGTTTTTAAAGGTTTGGGCTTGTTAATTAAGCATTTAATTTAAAATATATTGTTTTAAAACAACTAATTAGTGCATTATTTTAATGTAATAAATCAATTTTTCAATCAATGAAAGCATGCCGCCTGTTGGTTTTGCCGGGCGAGCAGAGCGGGTATTTTCCTTTAATCATGAAATCATGGCAAAGCACGTATAATGAACCGGATGATTAACGTGGGAAACAAATAATGAGTGAACAGAATAAATTTGATTTTGATTTGTTTGTAATTGGTGCCGGCAGTGGTGGCGTCCGGGCTGCGCGTATGGCGGCTCAAACAGGTGCACGGGTTGCCGCAGCCGAAGGAGCGCCTTTGGGTGGCACCTGCGTGAACCTGGGATGCATTCCCAAAAAACTGTACAGCTATGCCGCCCATTATGCGGAAGCCTTTGACGAATCGCACGGGTATGGCTGGGAAGGTGAAAAACCGGTACTTAACTGGGAAACCCTGAAACGGCAAAGGGCAACAGAAATCAGCCGTCTTAACGGCGTTTATGAAAACCTGTTCAAGGGTGCCGGGGTGGAGCTTATCCGTGGCTGGGCTACCCTGCAAGACCCGCACACTGTCAAGCTGGATAATGGCCAGACTTATACCGCCAGGCATATCCTGATCGCGACCGGTGGCACGCCAACCGTTCCCGATGTGCCGGGTAAAGAATATGTCATCACGTCTAACGACATCTTTGATCTGCCCGAATTTCCACAGCGTTTGCTGGTGGTGGGTGGGGGCTATATTGCCTGCGAATTTGCCTCTATTTTCAATGGGTTGGGTGCGCGCGTGATTCAGCTTTATCGCTCCGAACAGATCTTGCGTGGCTTTGACCGTGAAGTCCGTGACTTTGTGGCCGATGAAATGCGCAAGTCCGGTGTTGATGTAAGGGTCAATGCCAATATTGCTTCAATTGAAAAAACCGCCGAAGGCCTGAAAGCAACCCTGGAGGATGGCTCAGTATTGGTGGCAGACCAGGTTTTATATGCAACGGGCCGTGTACCCAATATTAATGGGTTGGGTTTTGAAGCGCTAAGCGGCGAAACCGGTAAAAAAGGCGCGATCAAGGTTAATGCGCGTTATCAAACTTCAATTCCATCCATTTATGCGCTGGGTGACGTCACCGACCGTATCCAGCTGACACCGGTGGCCCTGGGTGAGGCCATGGTGCTGGTTGATGATTTGTTTGGTGATGCACAAAAGAAAATGAGCTATGAATATATACCCACCGCCGTGTTTACCCATCCCAATATCGGGACGGTGGGTTATTCAGAAGAAGATGCCAAAGAAAAATTTGGTGATATCCGGGTGTTCCGTTCTGAATTCCGCCCACTCAAACACACATTAAGTGGCAGCACTGCCCGTGTATTCATGAAATTGATTGTGGAAGTGGCGACCGACAAGGTGGTTGGCATGCATATGGTGGGTGATGATGCCGGTGAAATCATTCAGGGCTTTGCCGTGGCTGTTAAAGCCGGGGTGACCAAGGCCGGGTTTGACAGCACGATTGGCATTCACCCTACTGCTGCTGAAGAGTTCGTGACTATGCGAGGCTAGCCTGGCTTCAATCACCAGGGTATAAAAGTTGCAAAAATTACGTATACCTGCTTTTTAGTTAATTAATTTTTTAGCAACTTGTCTAGTTAAATTGTTCAAGGGAATTGCTGCGAGAGCAGTAATTCCTTTTTTATTAAATAGATAGATAAGGGTTTTTTCAGTTTTGACTTGTCTATTTTTTGGCGATAAAAAAGCCGGCAATATTGCAGAATTGTCATAATTTATTAACCGTCCTGTCACATCCAGTCTTTAAGATGCAGCCATCTCATAAAAATTCCTTTGTTAAAAAGGCAGCAAAATGGCTACATCAATTCAAGTACAGAATCTGAATAAAACCTTTGGTTCAAAACAGGTTTTATTCAATATGGAACTGAATGTCCCCAAAGGGGCCATGGTGGCACTGATTGGTGCTTCCGGTTCCGGGAAATCAACCTTATTACGTCATCTGGCCGGTTTGGCCAGTGCCGACCGCGGCAATGGCGGAACCATTCATGCGCTGGGCAAGCAGGTTCAGGGTGATGGTCATTTAAGCCGTGACGTGCGTCGTATCCGTTCGGATATTGGTTATATTTTCCAGCAGTTCAATCTGGTGGGTCGCTTAAGCGTTTTACAGAACGTATTGCTGGGCTGTCTGGGGTGCATGTCCCGTTTGCGTGGCACATTGGGCCTGTTCAATCATGAAGAAAAAGAACGCGCTTTACAGGCACTTGAGCGAGTAGGCCTGCTAGAGCATGCCTATCGACGCGCCTCAACCCTTTCAGGCGGACAGCAGCAGCGTGTGGCGATTGCCCGTACGCTGTGCCAGCAGGCTGAAATTATTCTGGCCGATGAACCTATTGCATCACTGGATCCGGAGTCTGCCCGTAACGTGATGGATGCCCTGGCCGACATCAATCAAAAAGACGGTAAAACCGTGATTGTCACGCTGCATCAGGTGGATTATGCGGTGAAGTATTGCAAGCATGCGGTTGCCCTGAAAGAAGGCAAGAAATATTTTGATGGCCCTATTAATGGCCTGACCAATAGCTTCCTGAATGATTTATACGGTGCCGAGCTGGGGACCAACCTATTGTTCTCCGATCATCAGGAAAACCGGGAAAAACAACCTGAACCTTCCATTAAAGAAGTGCAGCGCAAAGTTGCATAATTTAAATTCAAACTAAATAAATGTTAATGAAAAATCTCTATAAAACCTTAAAAACCCTGCCTGTCGTTGCCTGTCTGGTGGCGGGTGCCGCCCATGCACAAGATGTTAAAGAACTGAATTTCGGCATTATTTCAACCGAGTCTTCCCAAAACCTGAAAAGCAAATGGGAACCTTTGCTGGAAGATATGTCACGTAAAACCGGCTATCAGGTAAAAAGCTTCTTTGCCCCCGACTATGCCGGCATTATCCAGGGCATGCGCTTCAATAAAGTTGACCTGGCCCTGTTTGGCAATAACTCGGCCATGGAAGCCGTGGACCGTGCCAAGGCTGAGGTGATCTACCAGCTGGTTAGTAAAGATGGCCAGCCCGGGTACTGGAGTTTGCTGGTTGCCCATAAAGACAGCCCTGTTAACAGCGTTGAAGACATGCTGGCACAGGCGGCGAACCTGAACTTCGGGAACGGTGACCCGAACTCTACGTCGGGTTATCTGGTACCGGGTTATTACGTGTTTGGCAAGAACAATGTTGAACCCAACAAGATTTTCAAGCGTTCAATGAATGGCAATCACGAAGTCAATGCCCTGTCTGTGGCCAATAAGCAGCTTGATGTTGCCACCTTTAATACCTCTGGTCTGGAGCGCCTGAAAAACAGCCATCCCGATAAGGCGGAAAAGCTGAAAGTGATCTGGCAATCCCCCCTGATTCCCGACAATCCGATTGTATGGCGCACAGATATCTCCGATGAAACCAAAACCGCCATTAAGGCCTTCTTTGATGCCTATGGTGATGAGGCGGCCGAATTGGAGGTATTACATGGCATGGACCTGTCCAAATTCAAACCTTCCAACAATGACCAGTTATTGCCCATCCGTCAATTGGACCTGTTCAAGCAGCGTACGGCGATCATGGGTAATGAAAAGTTAAGTTCCGGGCAGAAAGAAGAGCAAGTCGCTCCTTTGGATGCCGAGCTGGAAAAAATCTCATTGCGTATGAAAACGCTTGAGAGCAGCCAGTCCTGAAATAGTTGTATTGCACTATTCATTCATTTGTATTTATAACCTGAGACCAGAGATAAACGATGATTAAATCTATTTCCCAGCGTGTAGGAATTTCCCTTTTGGCGGCAGCCCTGACAGCCGGTGCGGCCTATGCCCAAGATAAAAAGGAAATCAATTTTGGTATTATTTCCACCGAGTCTTCACAAAACTTAAGGCAGTTGTGGGATCCGTTCCTGGCTGATATGTCCAAAAAAACCGGTTATGAAATCAAGGCTTTCTTTGCGCCTGATTATGCCGGCATTATCCAGGGCATGCGTTTCGATAAAGTTGATATTGCATGGTATGGCAATAAATCGGCCATGGAAGCGGTTGACCGCGCCAATGGCGAGGTGATTTACCAAACCGTTGATAAAGATGGCAAGCCCGGTTACTGGAGCCTGCTGATCGCGCATAAAGACAGCCCGATCAATAATGTGGAAGACATGCTCAAGAATGCCAAAAGCCTGAATTTTGGTAATGGTGACCCTAACTCTACCTCCGGTTTTCTGGTACCCAGCTATTACGTTTTTGCCCAGAACAACGTTGACCCCAGCAAGATTTTCAAGCGCACCGTGAATGCCAACCACGAGGTCAATGCCCTGTCAGTGGCCAATAAACAGGTTGATGTCGCGACCAACAATACCGAAAGCCTGGATCGCCTGCACGCATCAAACCCTGAGAAAGCGGCACAAATCAAGGAAATCTGGCGCTCTCCATTAATCGCTTCCGATCCGATCGTATGGCGTAAAAACCTGCCTGAAGAGGTCAAGACAAAATTCACCGAGTTCTTTGATACCTATGGTGACAAACCCGAAGAACTGGCTGTTTTGCACGGCTTGAGCTGGGCCAAGTTCAAACCTTCCAGCAATGACCAGTTGCTGCCTATCCGTCAGCTGGAGCTGTTCAAGCAGCGTAACCAGGTGGCGGCTGACGAGAAACTGTCAGATGCGGACAAACAGACCCAGTTGAAAAAACTGGACGAAGACCTGGAAAAACTGGCTGCCAGCCTGAAAGCACTGGATGCGAAACAGTCCTGATTGCCGTAGCAGGATTTGAAAAGGTGCGTGGCCTGGTGCCATGCACCATAAATACAGAAAAGATATGACAACACTTACTTCACAAGTAAATTTACAAAAGCCGCAGCGTAATTCCCTGCTTAGCCTGTTGGGATGGGGCCTGGTATTGGCGATTCTGGCCTGGTCCTGGAAAGGGGCGGAAATGAATCCGGTCCAGCTGTGGAAAGACGCCGGAAACATGATGGAGTTTGCGGCCGATTTTTTTCCGCCAGACTTTGCCGACTGGCGCTTATATTTGCATGAAATGATCATCACGATCCAGATTGCCGTATGGGGTACGGTGCTGGCGGTCATTGCGGGAATTCCACTGGGCATTCTTTCGTCGGCCAATATTGTGCCCTGGTGGATTAATCAACCGGTGCGCCGCTTGATGGATGCCTTGCGTTCAATCAATGAAATGGTTTTTGCCATGCTGTTTGTGGTGGCGGTTGGTTTGGGACCTTTTGCCGGAACCCTTGCTTTGTTCCTGGGGACAACCGGTGTATTGGCCAAACTGTTTGCCGAAGCGGTTGAATCGATTGATCCCGGTCCTGTTGAAGGCGTGCGGGCCACCGGTGCCAGTGCCTTGCAAGAAGTGATCTTTGGTGTGATTCCGCAGGTTATGCCCTTATGGATTTCCTATGTGCTGTACCGCTTTGAGTCAAACGTACGTTCGGCCACGGTGGTCGGGATGGTGGGTGCCGGTGGTATCGGGGTCTTGCTGTGGGAGGCAATTCGTGGTTTTCAGTTTGGCCAAAGTGCAGCCATCCTGCTGATCATTATTGTCGCGGTTAGCGTGATCGACATGATTTCCCAGCGATTACGCCGTTTCTTTATTTAAGCTTTAAGGGATAAGGGGCAGGTAGAAACTGCCCGTTTTCAAACATGAACTTGTATAGACAGGAAGGTCCGGTTTATTTGACATTGGCAGCCACGCTCAGGGCGGAGCTGTCCATTTATCAGGCAGGTGATTTCCTGCCCGGTGAACTGCCTTTGGCCAGACGTTTTGCCGTGAATCGGCATACGGTACGCCGGGCGCTGGATGTGCTGGTGCAGGAAGGCTGTGTTTTACGTATCAAGGGAAAGGGAACCCAAGTGCTGAACCGTCCCATCCCTTATCCGGTCCAGGCCAACAGTGCGCATAGCGATGCGCTCAGTGCCATGGGTTACAGCGCCAAAGCCCGTTTGCTTAAGGTTTACCAGCGCAGCCCCAGCGCGGATGAAATCAAACATCTTGAGCTGCGCGAGGGTGAAGATGTGCTTGAGTACAAAACCCTCCGGTTTATCGAAGAACAGCCGGTCAGCCTGATCAGCCATCACTTTTCAACACGCTATGATTTTTTATTAAAGGATTATGCCAAGGGCTCCATGCGGTCTTATCTGAAAGAGCGGGGGTGTGAACTCTCCCGTAAATTCAGCCTGATCGGTGCCCGCATGCCCACGGTCGATGAAGCCAGCCGCTTGCTGATGTCCCAGCAGCAACCGGTATTGACCATTCAGACCTTATCCCAGGATCAACATGACAGGCCAATGGAATTGTCCTTCAGCGTCAGTCGTGCCGATCATTTTCAATATCAGGTTTTTATTAATGGAGTCAACGAGCATGACAGCTCAAGCAAATAAAACGTTGCGCCAGCAATGGATGCAAGTACTGGCAAAGGCCGGTGATGCATTAATGTCTTTTGAAACAGCATTGACCCGTAGCGCCTACCGCAAAATCCGTGCCCCCGAAACCGGCATGGTCATGGTAAGGGGGCGCAGCGGTGGCACCGGACAGGCTTTCAATGTCGGTGAAATGACCGTTACCCGTTGTGTGGTTCGTTTGGATGATGGCAGTACCGGGTACAGCTACATTGCCGGGCGCAATAAACAGCATGCCGAGCTGGCTGCCCTGGCCGATGCCCATTTGCAGGGCAATGAGCAGGCGCACTGGATGGCAACCTTAATCCAGCCGCTACAACAACAGCAGCAACAGCAACGTTTGCAAAGAGAAGCAGATGTAGCCGCTTCTAAAGTCAGTTTCTTTACGATGGTTCGCGGAGATTAAAACAATGAACTCACACTATTTGAAACCGGCTTTTGACAATCCGGTTAGCGGTTCCCAGCAAAGTTTCCGGCTGGCCCTGAAGGCCATGGCCGAACCCGGCCTGCCTTATGAACTCCGTCTGGTTGAAACGCTGGATACGCTGGCACCGGCCAGTTATGCCCTGGCCTTGACCCTGCTTGATAGCGATACGGCGGTATGGCTGAGCCCGGCACTGGATACACCTGCCATCAGGGCCAACCTGGCTTTTCATTGTGCCTGCCCGGTGGTAGAACATCCCCAGGATGCCGACTTTGCCCTGATGCTGGCCGCTGAAACGGGGGTTATTGCGAGCCTTAATGCGGGAACCGACCGCGACCCCGAACTGTCCTGCACGGCCCTTATTCAACTGGATTCTTTTGAGGGTGGCTTGCCAACCCTCTGGCAGGGGCCTGGTATTGAAACGCAAAGACAGCTTTGTTTGCCGGTGGATAAGGCTTTTTGGCAAACCCGTCAGGCAGTGACTGCATTTCCTTGTGGTATTGATATGTTTTTTATTGCCGGTGAGCAGATCATGGCCTTGTCACGCAGTACGCAAGTCAACTTTCAGGTGGAGAATTAACCATGTATGTTGCTGTAAAAGGTGGCGAAAAAGCCATTGATCACGCCCATTATCTGCTGGCAAAAAAACGTCGTGGTTCTACCGACATTCCCGAGCTTGAAGTCGCGCAGATTCGTGAGCAAATGAGTCTGGCGGTGGCACGGGTCATGACCGAGGGCTCTTTGTATGATGAAGAGCTGGCGGCATTGGCCATCAAACAATCGGCCGGTGATTTGCTGGAAGCGATTTTCCTGTTGCGTGCCTATCGCACGACCTTGCCCCGTTTTACCGAGTCAGTGCCACTGCAAACCAGCGAAATGCAAATGGAGCGCCGTATCTCTGCCACTTACAAGGACTTGCCGGGCGGACAATTGCTGGGCCCCACGTTTGACTATACCCACCGCTTGCTGGATTTCACCTTGCTGGCAGAGGGGCAGGCCTTACCCGAACCGTCACAGGAACCTTTGCAGGCCGAGCCTTGTCCCCGAGTACTTGAGCTGCTGGAAAAAGAAGGCCTGATGCGGGTTGAAAAGAACAGCCAGGCGGACGTGCCGGATATTACCCGTGAGCCGCTGGATTTTCCCACTAACCGGACGCAGCGCTTGCAGGCATTGGCCCGTGGTGATGAAGGCTTCATGATGGCACTGGCTTATTCAACCCAGCGTGGCTATGGCCGTAACCACCCCTTTGCCGGTGAAATCCGGATTGGTTTTACCGAGGTCTGGATCGAGCCGGAAGAACTGGATTTTGCCGTGCCGCTGGGTGATATTGAAGTGACCGAGTGTGAAATGGTAACCCAGTTCATTGGCTCCAAAACCGAGCCGGCCCAGTTTACCCGTGGTTATGGGCTGGCCTTTGGGTACAACGAACGCAAGGCTATGAGTATGGCGCTGGTGGATCGTGCCCTGTGCGCTGAGGCACTGGGCGAGGAAATTACCTCACCGGCCCAGCAGGAAGAGTTTGTATTAATGCATTGTGACAACGTAGAGGCGGCCGGATTTGTTTCACACTTGAAGCTTCCGCACTATGTTGACTTCCAGTCAGAGCTGGAACTGATCCGCAAAATGCATGCACAAGAGCAGTCAATAAGTGAAGAATATTCTATACAGGAGAAGCAGGCATGATAAGCAGCCTGGAACACCAGAACCGTCCGGCCCAGGCAGAAGGGTATAACTTTGCCTATCTTGACGAACAAACCAAACGCATGATTCGCCGTGGCCTGCTTAAGGCTGTGGCTATCCCGGGTTATCAGGTGCCTTTTGGCGGCCGTGAAATGCCTTTGCCGTATGGCTGGGGTACCGGTGGCATACAGGTAACCGCTGCCGTACTGGGTGAAGAAGATGTGCTCAAGGTCATTGACCAGGGAGCAGACGACACCACCAACGCGGTGTCCATCCGGCGCTTTTTTTCCACCACCGCCGGAGTGCAAACAACCGAAAGAACCGGAGACGCCACGATTATCCAGACCCGTCACCGGATTCCCGAGGCCGAACTGAAAAAAGACCAGATCATGGTGTATCAGGTACCTATTCCCGAGCCCTTGCGTTTTATCGAGCCTTCGGAAACGGAAACCAAGACCATGCATGCCCTGAATGATTACGGTGTGATGCATGTGAAATTGTATGAAGACATTGCCAAGTTCGGCCATATTGCCACGGCCTATGCCTATCCGGTGATGGTGGATGAGCGTTATGTGATGGACCCGTCACCGATTCCCAAGTTTGATAACCCCAAACTGGACATGAGTCCGGCCCTGATGCTGTTTGGTGCCGGTCGTGAAAAACGGCTGTATGCGGTACCCCCGTATACCCGGGTCAGCAGTCTTGATTTTGAAGATCACCCGTTTGAAGTGCAAAAGTGGGAGCAGAGTTGCGCCATATGTGGTTGCGACCATTCTTATCTGGATGAAATCATTGTTGATGACCAGGGCACCAGAGAGTTCGTGTGTTCGGATACCGATTATTGCGGCCAGCGGGTTGCAGAGCAGGAGAAACAGTAATGGCGGCATTACCTTCAATTATTGAAACAACACAAAGCGCAAGCAGGCAGCCTTTGCTTGAGGTAAGGGAACTGAGCAAGCTGTTTGGCCCCGATAAAGGTTGCCAGCATGTTTCCTTTGATTTGTATCCTGGCGAGGTGCTGGGCATTGTGGGTGAATCCGGTTCCGGTAAATCCACCCTGTTAAGCGTTTTGTCGGGTCGCAGCCAGCCCCAGGATGGCAATATCACTTACTGCAATAAGCAGGGTGAGCTGATTGACCTGTACAGCAGTAGCGAAGCCGAGCGTCGCACCCTGCTGCGTACCGAGTGGGGCTTTGTTGAACAGAACCCGCGTGATGGCCTGCGTATGGGTGTGTCAGCCGGTGCCAATATTGGCGAACGTTTAATG
>Ga0265295_1004049_pt1 | contig 20219 bp, 15 predicted proteins | sample Munlansysbiofilm_FD_192503 | JGI IMG/M metagenome (GOLD analysis project Ga0265295, IMG submission 192503) | Leachate microbial communities from a municipal landfill in Southern Ontario, Canada - Methane capture system biofilm | ecosystem: Engineered > Solid waste > Landfill > Unclassified ... | reverse complement strand
AAGTTCAATCTTTCCTATCACCAGAATACATCCGGATTTTCCCTTACATCCTTTGAAGCGACCGGCGCCGATGCCGGAAGCCTGAAAGGGCAGGCAACGGGAACGGTAAAGCCTGGAAGCTGGAATTCCACCCTGAGCGCCTTCAACCTGAATCTTTCCCGGATTTTTTCCCTTGTCAATCCCCTTTTGCCCGAGAATTACCGGAACTGGACATTCAGGGGAAAGGGTGCCGTTGAGCTGGAGACGGAAGGCCAATACGCCGACGGTTCGGCGGTCTGGAAGGCCGCGGCCGTTATCGACCTCAAAGAAGGCGCTTTCGCCTCTGCGGACCATACGAAGGCCGGAGAGCGGATCACCGGCAGAATGGAGATGAAGCTCGGATCGCCTGAAAAAAAGCGGAAAGGCCGTTTTACGGCAAACATGACAGGCAAAGACGGCGAGATTCTCTGGGGTCAATACTATCAGGATTTCAAGGGTCAGAAGATGGCCGTCGACTCACAGGGCTTTTTTGAAACCAAGCCCTTTTCATTGAATTCCTCCGGAACCTTCGACCTCTTTCAAACGGGGGCCTACGCTTTTACGGCGGATCTTTCGCAGCGCCGCACCATTTTTTCCCTGACCGCACAGGACGTAACCTGCCCGCGTCTATTCGGCACGCTGCTGCAGAATTACGTTTCCCAGAACTATCCGAACATGCAGGATTTGTCCCTGGAAGGAACGCTGGACTTCAAACTGACCGCCTCGCTGTCGCCTGATCAACAGGTGATTGAAGGCGATCTCGTGCTCCAGGATGGTGCAGCGCTCTCTCCCTCGAACGGGCTGACGCTCAGCGGCTTAACCATCCGCCTGCCATACGACCTGGCCCTCTCAGGCCGCCCCCCAGCACCGCCAGCTGCGTCCAGATGGGGCTTTTTGGCCTTCAAAGAGCTCCAGAAGGGACGCCTCAGAATCGAAGATCTTCATGCTCCCATCGTGCTCTCCGGCAACAGGTTTCTTCTGCCGAAGCCGGTCATTGTCTCTCTCTTCGGCGGCGAGCTGGTCATTCACGGACTGACGGTCGATCGTCTCCTTTTTCCCGACATGAACGTTGAAGCGGGCCTGTCGATAAGCCGCCTCAACCTCGGGGAACTGATCGGTCTGGCTGCTCCCATTGCCCTGGAGGGAGATCTCAACGGGGATTTGTCCCCCATCCTCTTTCGTGAAGGGAAGTGGACCGCCGGGGGAAGTCTGGTCGCCCGGATGTTCGGCGGACGGATCATCATCGATCATCTTTCCGCCGGCAGGATTTTCTCACCGTCCCGCTTCTTCGGCGCCGATGTGGCCTTCAACGCCATTGACCTTGAGGAAGTCACCTCGAACATCAAGATCGGCCGGATGACAGGCCTGATTCAGGGCTCATTGAAGAACTTCATGATGGAATACGGCCAGCCGTCACGCTTTGATCTGGTTATCACATCGGACAGAAGCCGAAAGGTGCCCCAGGCAATCAGCGTCGATGCGATCAAAAATCTTTCCATCATCAGTACCGGCTCTGAAACCATTTCCGACATTCTCAACAGCGGCCTGAATCGTTTTTTCTCCCAGTATCCCTACAGCGAAATCGGCATCCGGTGCACGCTGGCGGATGATCTCTTTTCACTGAGAGGCCTGATTCGCGAAGGAGGAAAAGAATATCTCATACGAAGGTCCATCTTTCGCGGCATTGACATGGTCAACCAGAATCCGGACAATTCCATCAGTTTCAAGGACATGTCGGAGCGGATGGGACGACTGTTCCAACCGCGGCAGCAAAGTAAGGATGTGCCATCGGGTTAGAATTGTGCTATAAGAAGCCACAATCTATTTCTTCCAGGAGGGATTATGCAAAGGATCATCAAGGCAGCAAGCCTGATCGCAGTTTTTCTCATTGTGTCATGCGTTACGGTAAATATCTATTTCCCGGCCGCGGAAGTCCAGAAGGCGGCTGACAAGATCGTCGATGACGTCAGGACAAAGGGAAGCGAAGCGGTCCCCGAAACGCCACCGCCCCAGGCTCCTTCAAGCCGCCTGGACGTGATGAGCTCTTTTCTTGTTGGCACAAGTCAGGCGTTTGCTCAAATGAACATCGATGTTTCGACTCCCGCCATCCGGGGAATCAAGGAATCGATCAAGGGCCGTTTCCCGCAGTTGAAACCCTTCTACGACAGAGGCGCAATCGGCGAGAACAACAGCGGTCTGCTCGAAGCGAAAGACACCAGCATCTTGAATCTCCAGGAGAGAAGCCAGATCAACAGGCTGATCGACCAGGAAAATCGGGACCGTTCCGCCCTTTACAGAGAGATCGCAGCAGCCAACAAACTCGGTTCTGACTCGGTTCCACAGATCATGAAGATATTCGCCAACAGCTGGCGAAACAAGTCCCAGTCCGGCTGGTGGGTGCAGGATGATAACGGAGCGTGGAGCAAGAGGTAGCCTTGTTGGGCACGACGATCCCAGTTTTCGGCTGCACAGTGGAACTTCACCACAGACGTCGCCTGGGGGCCTGGCCTGGAGAGGGCAACTCGGTTGATGTTCCGCCCGCCTTGCTGCTCCTGGATCGGGACGGGTCGGACTTTTTGGATTGAGACGGAACGTCAGCAGGTAAATTCTGTTGAGCCGAGAGTGATGGGAAGGCAGGACAGCTGGATCCTGCCTTCCGCCTTTTTCAACCATGACCTCTGCGGGAATGATCCCTTCTACATCGCCCTTGAAGGCGGTTATGCCGATGCAGCCAGGCCGCTTTCTCCTGTTCAGACAATCCAGGCACGTTCTTCATCATGTTGTCCACCAAGCGAAAGGCGCTTGCAAAATCCCTTTCCCTGTGCTCAAGCCACTTGGCCAGCTCCTCCGCGGCGAACAGATTTTCCGGATTATTCTTCAGGAGATCTTCCCAGATTTCAACGGCCTTTTCCCAGTGGCTGCTTCGTTTATAGATGAGGGACAGGCACTGCCGCGCCTCCAGGGTTGCCGTCTGCGGCGAAGACCGGGACAGATTCTCCAGGAGAGAACAGGCCTCGGCCGGCCTTCCCCGATCCTGACAGAGCCGGGCGGCGGCGCAGAAATCGGAGGATGCATAGTGCTGGGAACCGCCGTAGCTGTCGAATATCTCCGTGAGATGGACGGTCAGGGCGGCCAGTGCCGTGATATCGAGGCCATTGTGCCGGAAAACATCCAGCATCGGATAGGGATTGCTCGATCGAAGCCAGTTGAAGTAACGCAGGGGAACTTCACTCCCGGGCAGATCTCCTTCCCGGTAGAAGCCAAGGATTTTCTCCTCCAGGGTGATCAAACGGCTGTTTTCGATCCGATGGCTGAAGAGCCGCCGTGCGGGATGGAGGAGATCCAGGTGGGGCAGGGCCGCCAGCGGGTTTTCCATCTTGTTGAGGATATAACGGGTGGCCAGGAGATTCGCATCAAAAGCCTTGCCGTTGAAGGAGATCAGATAGCGCTTCGATGAGGCTATCTCTGCTAGAGCGGCGAGGACGGCCCGCTCCTCGGCGAAATTTCTGGCGAACAGCTGGCGGACGACAAAGCGACCGTCCTCATCAAACCAGCCTACGCCGACAAGAAAGGCCAGCGTTCCCGTTCCGCCGGACAGGCCTGTCGTTTCCGTATCGAGAAACAGTGCTGTTCGACTGTCAAAGGCGGACAGCCTTGCATCATCTGCCAGAAGGGCCGCAGCTTCCATGTTCAGCCGTTCCAGTTCGCTGAACTTCCGGCTTCCATGGCATTCCGTGCCTTCCCGCCGTACCTCCATCTTGAAATACGAGCCCAGGCGGTTGACCTCCTCGAAGCCGCACAGCAGGTCCTCCAGAGCCGGTCCGCTCCTCCGCTGTTGATGCGGGATGACCTTTCCGCCGGATACGACGGATCTGTGCAGGAGAAGGGCATCAAGCCTTTTCTGCAACTCGTTCCTCTTCGCCTGGCGATCGGCGGGCGTTGTCCCTTCTGCCGCTTTCTCTTCCCCCGTCAGGCGTCGAAGCCGCTCTTGAAGTCCCATACAGGTTCTCCCCTGCTCAATTTCTCCCAAAGCGCCTGGGTCAGAAGCTTCAGCTCTCCCAGGGTTAATGTAACGGGGCCTCAGGGCTGATATTTTTCAGGATTGCCAAAGCCGCTTCCTTTCCCGCCGGACCGACCTCCAGGGTCGGCCCCACACAACTGGGACAGCCGTGGGTGCATGGGCAGCCGCGGATGAGCTGCCGGGCCGCAGCCAGGAGACGGTCATGTTCTTCATACAGAAGCTCGGAGAATCCGATGCCTCCCGGGTAGGCATCAAAGAGGAAAACGGTGGGATCGAAATCGTCCAGACGAAGGACCGCACGGTCCTCCGGTCGCTCCGTCCCCTGCAGGGAAGCAGAGGTAAGCGCCCGCCCGTTTCTCCCGGAAGAGAGAAAATATTCACCGCTTTTGTCGCCGATGCAGGTGTCGATGTCCCGGATGTCGGCCATCAGGATCATTGCCGCCAGATGGTGAAGGCTGTATGCGAGCCCGGAGAGGCCGTCGAGAATCTCGGCCTGTGTAAAGGGCAGATCCCTGAGCAGCCCCCGGGGGATTGTGAACCAGTAGCTTGTAGTGTGCATATCCTTCTCCGGCAGGTTGACCTCGCCGTATCCAAGATTTTCCGACGTATAAAACTTGATCTTCTTGTAGCCCACCACCTTGCGCACCACCTGAACCTCTCCGTGCTCCACGGATATCGACTGTCCGCGTTTCTTCCGGAACACATCGATGACCCTCACGTGGATATAGGTCATGGCATCGGTGTAATAGTCCACATTAACCCTGCGCACATAGGCCTTTTTCCTCTCCAGATCCAGCCTGTCCACGTGATACTGCCGGGATTCCATCATGTAGATGGCTTCGTTATGAACGGCGGTAAAGGCGCTGTCCCAGTCAACTTCGGCAATAACGACGGGGTTTCCGCTGTCCGTCGAATCGATGATGACGACATTTCCCGGATTGATGGAGCGAAGGCTGACCTCGTCGGCGGGGTAGCTTTCTGCCGCCCAGTGCCATCGCCGCCCTTCCCGGTGGAGCACGCCCTTTTCCTCGAGATAAGCCAGAAGTTCCGTCAGATCCTCCTTGCCGAATCGCTCCCCCGTTTCGAAAGGCAGTTCGAAGGCCGCGCTTTTGATGTGATGAAGGAGGATCAGAAGATTGTCCGGATTAATTCGGCAGAATTCAGGGGAACGGCTGAAGAAGTATTCCGGATTTTCAGCCAGGAATTGGTCCATGGGGGCGCTGCTAGCGATTAGAAAGGCCAGGCTCTCTCCCTGGCGACGTCCGGCCCGGCCGGCCTGCTGCCAAGTGCTGGCGATGGAGCCTGGATAGCCCACCATAAAGCAGGCCTCCAGGTCTCCGATATCGATACCCAGTTCGAGAGCATTGGTGCTCACAACCCCCAGGATGGAGCGATCGCGCAGGCCCGCCTCGATCCGGCGGCGCAGTTTTGGTAGATAGCCGCCCCGGTAGCCGGTAACGATATCATCGCTTCCGGGAAGGGAAGAACCCTTTTTGACCTGATCCTTCAGATAGCGCGTCAGAATCTCCACATTGAGGCGGCTCGTCGTAAAAACGATCGTCTGAATCCCTTGGCGGATGAGATCGGAGGCGAGATGACGGGCCGGGGTGACGGCCGACTGCCGGATGCCCAGTTCCCGGTTGACGATTGGAGGATTGTACAGGACGAAGGTCTTCGCCGCGGTAGGCGCCCCGCTGGAGTCGATTAGCAGGACAGGCCTTTCGAGAATTCCTTCGGCGTGTTCCTTTGGGTTGGCCACCGTGGCTGAGCAGCAGACAAACACGGGATCCCGTCCATAAAAGCGGCAGATCCGGACAAGGCGGCGAATGACGTTGGCCAGGTGCGAACCGAAGATCCCCCGGTAGACATGGAGCTCGTCAATCACCACATAGCGGAGGTTCATGAAGAGCTTCTGCCACTTGGTGTGATGGGGCAGAATACCGGCATGAAGCATATCCGGATTGGTCACCACGACATGGCCCTGCCTTCGGATGGCCTGTCGGGCGTCGTCCGGTGTGTCTCCGTCATACGTGAACGTTTTGATATCCGCCTGCAGTTCGCCGATGAGAGCCGATATCTCGTGCCTCTGGTCCTGGGCCAAGGCCTTGGTGGGAAAAAGATAGAGAGCGCGCGTCTCGGGCCGGTCCAGAATCTGCTGAAGTACAGGAAGATTGTAGCACAGGGTTTTGCCACTGGCCGTTGGGGTGACAAGAACGCAGTCCCCCCCCTCGCGGATGGCCTCCACCGCTTCGGCCTGATGGCTGTAGAGCTGATGTATGCCGCGCTGTTCCAGCACAGACTTCAACCGGGGATGAATCCAGGAAGGAAGTGGGGAATACCTCCCCGGAACGGCAGGCCAGTGGCGGAAGGCCGCCACATTCTCCCGGAACCGTGGGTTCCGTTCCAGGCGTTCCAGCCATTCCCTCAGCGAAAGCCTTGCGTTGTCCTCTAATCCGCTCATGCCCGTTCAGCTTTCCCCTTCAAAGTCGTCCACCCTCCAGCTCCCCCGCCGGTGGGCCGCCACCACTCTTCTTTAAACCCATGCATATTCTTCCGTCAAGATTCATTTTTTTCATCCTCTATGACGGAAGAAACTGGAAAACTTAATAAATTTCATATCGATCCTCCAAGGTCCCGTCAAAGTTCGGAAATTTATCATAAATATCATGCACTTACAAAATAAAGTACTTTTCGCTCTTTATTCAATAAATACAATGTAATACGAATTTAGATGACTTGCCCTTGTCGATCCTCAAAGAAATTGGTAAATAGCAAAACAGTGTGATAAAATCTAAGGATAATTTAAAAAAAGAAAGGAGAACATGCCATGAGAAAAACCATTTTGTTGATGCTTCTTGCTTTTATCAGTACTCTTTTTTTACTTGCCTGCTCAGGCGATAACAAACCCGCCGAGATGGCCATGAAGGCTGCGGAGGAAGCGGTCAATACCGCCAAGGCGGAAGCGGGAAAGTATCTCCCCGATGAGGTGAAATCCCTGGAAGAATCGCTCGCCTCCCTGAAGGACAAGTTCGCAAAAAAAGAATTTGCGGCGGTTGTAACGGAAGGACAGGCCCTTTCGGCTAAAGCGAAAGAAGTCATGGATTCGGCAAAGCTCAAGAAGGAGGAAATGACGGCATCCTGGACGAGCATGTCTCAGGAGCTTCCCAAAATGGTCGATATGATGCAGAGCAAGGTGGATCTCCTCTCCCAGGCCAAGAAGCTCCCCGCCGACCTGTCAACGGAAAAATTTGCTGAGGCCAAGGCCGGACTGGCCTCCGTCAAGGAAGAATGGTCCAAGGCGTTGCAGAACTTCAACGCTGGCAACGTTGCCGATGCCGTCTCCTCAGGAAAGGCGCTCAAAGAAAGAGCCCTCCAGATCATGGGGAGCCTCGGATTGGCCATGCCTTCAGCCCCGACAGCCATGGTGCCAGCCGCCTCAGAGTCGGAGAATACTCCGGTGCGCGCTGAAGAGAAAAGCTTTGCAGTCGGCGGCGTATCCTGGCTTCAGAACGCCCTCAACGAACTAGGCACAGATCCCAAACTGGCCGTTGACGGATGCATGGGTCCAGCCACACGGCAGTCCCTGATATCCTTTCAAAAATCCGCCGGCCTTGCAGCCGATGGCAAAGTCGGCCCGGCCACCGAAAAAGCTCTCAAAGAGAACCTTGCCAAGAACAGGTAGTTTCCTTTAAAAAGAGCCCCCGAAACTCAATGCTTCGGGGGCTCTTTCTCCATTCTGCGGAACGATCCTTAGCCGTCCCGTTAAATACTTCTCACCCGTTTACATGCCCATTCCGGGATAGCCGCCTCCGGGAGGCATTCCCGGCATTCCGGCGCCCTTCTCATCCGGCTTCTCGGCGATCATGCACTGGGTGGTCAACATAAGGGAAGCCACGCTGGAGGCGTTCTGGAGGGCAAATCGGGTCACCTTCGTCGGGTCGATGACGCCAGCTTCGATCATGTCTTCATAGACGTCCGTCCGGGCATTGAACCCGAATGCCCCGCTCTGCTCCTTTACCTTTTCCACGACGATGGTGCCCTCCATCCCAGCGTTGGCGGCAATCATCTTCAGGGGTTCTTCAAGTGCCTTGCGGACGATGTTTACGCCCACCTGCTCGTCACCCTCAAGCTTCAACGCCGCCAGAACCGGCAGGGTGCGAATGTAGGCGACACCACCGCCGGGTACGATGCCTTCTTCCACGGCTGCCCGTGTGGCATTCAAGGCGTCCTCAACCCGGGCTTTCTTTTCCTTCATTTCCGTTTCCGTTGCCGCACCGACCTTGATGACCGCCACGCCTCCGACGAGCTTCGCCAGCCGTTCCTGCAGCTTTTCCCGATCATAATCGGAAGTGGTTTCGTCGATCTGCGCGCGGATCTGCTTCACCCGCCCTTCCAGTGCGGCCCGTTCGCCGGCGCCGTCGATGATGGTGGTATTGTCTTTGTCGATCTGGATTCTCTTGGCGCGGCCCAGATCTTCGAGGCGGGTGTTCTCCAGCTTATATCCCATGTCTTCCGAAATGACCGCACCGCCCGTGAGGATGGCGATGTCTTCCAGCATCGCCTTGCGCCGGTCGCCGAATCCTGGGGCCTTGACAGCCGCCACATGAAGGGTTCCTCGGATCTTGTTGACCACCAGGGTCGCCAGGGCCTCGCCTTCGATGTCTTCTGCTATGATCAGCAGCGGTTTACCCATCTTCGCGATCTGTTCGAGGATCGGCAGCAGGTCTTTCATGCCGCTGATCTTTTTGTCATAAATGAGAATGAGGCAGTCTTCCAGGCTGACTTCCATCTTCTCCGGATTGGTGACAAAATAGGGGGACAGATAACCGCGGTCGAACTGCATTCCTTCCACGATCTCCAGTTCCGTCTCCAATCCCTTGGCCTCTTCGACGGTGATGACGCCTTCCTTGCCGACCTTTCCCATGGCCTCGGCAATGATGTTCCCAATGGTCTCATCGTTGTTTGCTGAAATTGTCCCTACCTGGGCGATCTCTTTCTGGTCCTTGGTGGGTTTGCTGATGTTCTTCAATTCCGCGACGACCGCTGCAACGGCTTTTTCGATCCCGCGCTTTACATCCATGGGATTGCTGCCTGCGGCGACCGTTTTGGCGCCTTCCCGATAGATGGCCTGGGCCAGAATCGTAGCGGTCGTTGTACCGTCACCGGCCACATCGCTTGTCTTGCTGGCTACTTCCCGGACCATCTGGGCGCCCATGTTTTCAAATTTGTCTTCCAGCTCAATCTCCTTGGCAACGGTTACACCGTCCTTGGTGACGGTCGGTGCGCCAAAGGTTTTATCGATAATGACATTGCGGCCCTTCGGACCAAGGGTTACCTTTACGGCATCCGCAAGGGTGTTGACACCGTTCAGGATTGATTTTCGTGCTTCTTCATCGTACTGCAGTAACTTTGCACCCATAGATATTTATTCCTCCTTATTCGTATATTCTTCCGAACTTATTTCTCTACGATTCCCAGAATATCGTCTTCCCTCATGATGAGATATTCTTCGCCTTCAATCTTAACCTCAGTTCCGCCATACTTGCTGAACAGTACACGATCGCCCACTTTCACATCCAGGGGGAGAAGCTTTCCATCTTCCGTGACTTTACCCTTACCCGCAGCAACGACCTCACCCTCGATGGGTTTTTCTTTCGCTGTATCGGGAATGATGATTCCTCCCTTTGTCTTCTGTTCTTCCTCCAGCCTCTTAACAATGACTCTGTCCTGTAATGGCCTGATATTCATGCCGAAACAATCTCCTTTCCTGTTGAATTTTAAAAATATGAAAAAGAATGGGGTTTCTTTTTTCCCAAAGGGTTTGGCGGTAACATAAACACGAAATCCCCCCTGTCAAGTCAGTTCAAAAAAAAATTTTGGAACATGGATTTCGAGCGATCGAGCTGAACATTTAGGATGATGGCCGCCTCTGCCGCCGTTTCCAGGCGCACCACGTTCATTCCCGCCTGATCCATTTTCCTTAAATCAAGGGGCCTTTTCAATTCCAGCAGCCAAGCAGACAAACGACTTTTTTGTTTTGATTTACAAGTCTGCCCTCCTCTTGCAACCCACAACTATCACTATTCATAGCTCATTGTCGAAAATATACCGTCAACAGGTCATTTTTTGCTTGACCAACAGACGAAGAATCTGACATATCTGACATATCAAATCGTTACAGCATCAGGAGATTCTCTTCGATATTCCGTTTTGAAATATTTCACGAGTATTTAATCTATCTGTCACACAAAGGTTACATCTTTGTGAATTAATAGCGACCAGCTATTTAACGAGGGAAAGAAATGCCAAAAATCAAAGTTTAATTCCTGTGCACAGGAAATTCCGCAAGAAACCAGATGGCTGAAGGAACAGTGGTCAGACGCTTATCAGGCCTTGGCCTGCTTTGTAAACATAAACAACCTCGGGCAGGGTGTTATTTCAGTAAGATCCATGTGAAGGAAAGGAGGTGGTCGTCGGGGACAAAAGAGAACCAGGTTTCCTGAGACTTTGAGCGTCAAGATTTAGAGGACATAATGGTGATTTTTTCAATGCCCGTTGAAAAAAATCAGGACAACAATGAATTTTTCTTTAGGAGGATACAATGAAGAAATTTTGGGTAGCGTTGATCGCCGTCGCAGTGGTCGCAGGCTTCGCCCTGAGCGCATCAGCGGCGGATGTCAAATTCAGCGGCTCCTACTACGTCACAGGCCTCTACGCGGACAACTGGGGCCTTAAGGATAGTGAATCAGCTCGCGGCGTGTACGCTCAGAGGCTGAGAGTTGCTACGGCCTTCAAGGTCGCCGAGGGGTTGACCTTGAACACCCGTTTTGACGCCCTGGAGGGACGTTGGGGCCAGTACGGTTACATGGGCACGGCTGTAGATCGCCAGGGTCATGATGCAGGCGGCAGAGATGCCGATGACAACAACATCGCCTTTGACCGCGCCTGGGTCAGCTTTGCCGTCCCCTTTGGTCAGTTTGATGTGGGTCGTCAGAATCAGAACGGCTGGGGCACCGTCTTCGCGAGCGATAACTATGATGCGGACGCCATCCGTTTCTCCACCAAGAACGGCCCCTGGGAAGTCGGCGCTTTCTACGAGAAACAGATCGAAGCCTACGGCGCTGAGGACTACGATAACATCGTCAGTGACGGCGGCGTCAATGACGGCGATCGCGACAACTACGGCGTTTATGGCAAGTACAAGTGGGACGGCGGCCTGGCCGGTCTCCAGATTCAGTTCATGAACGACGCAACCGAGAACTTTGCAAATCTTTACGGTGACGGCGATTACAAGGCCAAAGTCTGGACGCTTTCTCCCTATGTTCAGACAACTATCGGACCTGTCTTCGTGGAAGCAGAAATCAACTATGCTTACGGTGAAGCTGAATCCGAGCTGAATTGGGATGATGTGGACATCCGCGCATGGAACGCCTTCATTCACGCCAAGGGCAATATCGGCCCCGCCTATGTCGGCGCCTTCTACGCCTATGTCTCCGGTGACGATCCCGACTCCGACGAAGAGATCGAAGGATCAAACTTCTTTGGTGCCAGCGGTTACCGGTCAGGCCTGCCCACCGGCGGCGCCAGCTTTGATCCCTGCCTGATCCTCTGGAATTCAGTAAATAACAAGTGGTTGGGAAGAAGCTCATCCAGCGCAAACAGTTTAGGTACCGATCATCATACCGGTGCGATCGTGGAAAATGCCCACCTGTTCCAGGTTTACGGCGGTTTCAAACCGATCACCAAACTGGACGTCAAGGCCAGGCTGAGCTATGCCTTTGCCGACGAGAAGCCGGAAGGGTATGATGATGACGAATACGGAACGGAAATCGACCTCACCGCCGCGTACAAAATTTACGACAACCTGACCTATACGGTCGGCTTCGGTTATCTTTGGGCCGGTGACATTTACAAGGGCGCCACCGACAACGATGTCGATGACACCTACCTGTTGATGCACAGACTGGATCTTAGCTTCTAAACAAACGTTCTGCGCTTTTCACATACATGGCGAAACAGACTGCGCCCTGAGTTATTTAACTTCAGGGCGCAGTTTTTTAAATCTCCCGCCGGCGGATGAACCGGTAGACATCCAACCCGGATCGTCCCGGCAACACCAGATTCAGAATCACAAGGTTCGGTTTCTCATCCCCGGGAAGCTGAAATGACTTCGTAACATCCAATATCCAATCTGCTTCGATTTCGGGATGGATGGTTTATTTTCTCTGTTCAACGCTTTCAAGGATAGGAACTGAGACCTTTCAGGCGCTAACCCCAATCCCCTTTTTGTTGAAGATGTCATCCTTCCTCCACTCCTTGAAATAGGCATCCTTTTCGAGTAAAAGAGGATGCATGGATTTCAACTACCATCTTTTGTCAGACTTAAACAACATCCGGATCCAGGATCTTCACCATTGGTTCTCCAGCTATGTTCTCAATTTCAAGCAGGATGAGCATGGGGCTCGAATGATTGAGCTGAAGGAGGAGCATTCAAAGCGGGTATGCAGCCTCATTTCCGCCATCGGAAAATCGCTCGGCTTATCCGAAAACAAATTGCTCCTTGCTGAGGTCACCGCCTTATTTCATGACATCGGCCGCTTTGAACAATACGCCCGTTACAGGACCTTTGTGGATCAGAAGTCCGTAAACCATGCCGAATTGGGTGTTCAGATATTGCAGAGCCATTGTGTGCTCCACTTCCTGGCAGAACCCACGGCGAGTTTGATTCTCCGAATCATCCGGTACCACAACCGCTCTCTGCTTCCTCCGGATGAGACGGAAATCTGCCTGTTTTTTGCCAGACTGCTGCGCGATGCGGACAAACTCGACATCTTTCGTGTTGTTACGGATTACTATAACAGTAAAGAGGGCAGGCGCCATGAAGCGATTGAACTCGGCCTGCCAGATGCACCGGAATGTTCAGAGGCGGTTTATACAGACCTGGAAAACCAAAGGCCGGTTGATATCCATCATGTTAAAACACTGAATGATCTCAAGCTGCTCCAGATCGGCTGGGTCTTTGACATCAATTTTGAGCCGACATTCAAGATACTCAATTCCATGCATTACCTGGAGATGATCCGCCATGTCCTGCCGGATTCGGAAAGGATGGATATTCTTTTCTCTCAGATTTGCGCGTATTTGGAGAATAGGTTGGCAACAGGATATAAAGAAGGAAAGCTCGTCAGTCCGTCAGAAAAACCGCTATCCCCTTGATCACTGACCGAAAGATCAAGAGGCGTGGAATCTCCTTTGAGGAGCAGAGCCCCCGCGCCATGGCCGGGGGCTCTCACCAATTCCAGGATCGTCGGCACCCAATCGCTGCCGTACAAGTCTTCCTAAGCCAGCAGCTTTCCCGCCTTCGGACCTGGGGTGACCCCGTAAATCTCTTCAATTTTCAAAATGGCGATCCCTTTAGATTTCAAAGGAAACCCGGCAGCATTGCCAAGCTCCTCGATCCATCGGACTGTTTCCTCGTAACGGCTGCCGCTGGTTTCCAGGACGACGGATCCTTTTAACTGGTACCCTTCATGGCCTTCCCAGAAGGTCACGGCCACGTTATTGTTTTCCTTCATGTTTTTGAGAGTCTTGTTAAAAAACTGATCTGAAATCAAAATCGTTTCATCGTCAAGAATCTTTTTGGCTCCCACCGGCACGGCGTTCGGCTTTCCGTCGCTGTCCGCTGTCGCCAGCACAACCGTGGGGATCTTCTCAAACAATTCCTTCATTCTGTCCGTCATTTTTGCCATAGGGTCTCCTCCTTGAAATTTTATTGGATCACTTTAAAATCAAGTTTCCTTTAATTCAATCAATAATCCCGGGTTCGAAAATGTTCAGAGGATGGACAGAATGATGTTCAGAGGAAATGGCCGGTCGAAAAAGGCTGCCTTCCGGTTAACGGAGAGGGAAAAGAAAGGAATCTCCCATACAGGACTCTTATGGGGCTCTTTTGAAGAACAGGGACACGGTCGTTCCCTTGCCGACAGCGCTGGCGATTTCCATCGTCCCCCCGTGAGTAGCCATAAGGTGCTTCACGATGGAAAGCCCCAGACCTGTTCCCCCCATTTCCCGCGAGCGTGCCTTATCCACGCGGTAGAACCTCTCCCCGAGGCGGGGAATCTCCTGCGAAGGGATGCCGATCCCGGTATCTTTAATCTGCAGAACCACCCAATCCCTCGTTTCGTCTTCACGGCAGGAAAGAGTGACTCTTCCCTCTTCCGGCGTGAATTTCACAGCGTTGTGAAGCACATTCATCAGCACCTGTACCGCCCGGTCCCGATCGGCAAGGATTTTGGGGACTTCCTCGGGGATGATCGCATCCAGGGCAATCTTTTTTTCTGCCGCCGAGTATTCCACCATGGGGAGCACCGTCCGTATCAGGGAATCCACGGAAAGGGATTCAAGCTTCAGGTTGGTTTCGTTGAGCTCAATACTGGAAAGCGTCAGGAGATCGTCAACAAGTCGGCTCAGGCGCTCTGCGTTGCTGGCAATGATCCGGAGAAATTTTCTCGCCGTTTCCTTGTCTTCCAATGCCCCCGCCAGTAGTGTCTGGAGAAATCCGATAATGGCCGTAAGCGGCGTGCTGATTTCGTGGGTGACATTGGCCACAAAGTCCGTACGCATCTGTTCCAGTTTTTTCAGCCGGGTCACATCGTGAAAGACCAGCAGCGTTTTCTCCTCATCGGCGGGAAGACCCTGAATGGCTGAAATATTCACATCCACGATGTTCGGCTGCTTACCGCCGAGTCTGATTTCCTCAAGAACTGGGGTCCTCTCCCGCCGGAATCGCTCCAGAGCCTTCTGGAGATCTGCGCTCATAAAGGCTTCCAGAATGGATCCCCCATGAATCTCCGAACTCTGACGGTCAAGAATGGTTTCTATACCGCGGTTGGATGATTCGATGCGTCCCTGAGAATCAAGAACCACGACTCCTTCCACCATGCTTGCCAAGGCGGCCTCCAGTTTCCCCTTTTCCTCATGGGCCAGCTGGATCTTTTCCCGGTATTCCTCGACAAGATAATTGATCGCCTCCGCAAGCTGCCCCAACTCATCGGAGGCTTTCACAAGGAGGGTCCCGGAATGATCCCCCCGGCGAATGGCCTGGGTGTAATCCCGTATTTCCCGGATCGGCTGGAAGATCCTCCGGGTAAACACAAGGGCCAGCAGGAGGGTGGGCAGCAGGGCAAGACCGATTGTCCGGTAGAGGAATCCATACATGCGCTGCACGGAATCTTCCACTTCCTTCAGGGAACGGGACATTCGAACGTATCCCTTGATTCCCTTTTCGTCCCGGACAGCCAGAGCCACATACATTTCATCGTCCCGCAACGTGGAGCTGCGCCGGACCGATTTACCGGATCCCCTCAACCGGGCTTCCTCAACTTCGGGGCGGTTCAGATGAATTTCCATCTGAGAGACGTCTCCCCGTGAATCCGCCAGGACGCCTCCCCCGGCGTCAATGATCGTCACCCTGGCTCCGGCTTCCTGTGCCAGAAAACGAATGTTGCTCCTGGTCTTGTCAAAAGGAACAAGTGACACGAGACGTGCCGAGTGAAGAAGGCTTTCCTCGATCTGCTTCGTCTCAAGGAGACGTATCTGCCGGGAGAAAAGCACGGCAACAATGGCGGCAACCAGGAGGATCACCGCACAGTAGCTGATCAGGATCCGGATAAAAAGCCGCTTCTTCACGCCATGCGCCCTTTCGGTTCCAAAGAATCATTATGCCGGACGCTTTTTCCTGTCACCAGATAGATGACCATATCTGCAATCCCCTCGGCATGATCCGAAATCCGCTCCAGGTTCTTGGCGATCTGCATGATGAGCAGAGCGGTCCGGATCGTTCTGGGGTCCTGTATCATGAACGTCAGGAGTTCGCGAAACACCTGCTCATTTAAATTGTCGACGTTTTCATCCTCCCTGCGGACCTGATCCGCCAAATCCACGTCCTCCCGAATCAGGGAGTCCAGACTCTGACGGATCATTTTCTGGGTGATTTCCGCCATTCGCGGAATGTCAACATAGGGCTTCAATTGCGGCTCCTCATTGAGAAGAAGGACCTTCTCGGCAATGTTGACCGCCATGTCTCCGATCCGTTCCAGATGACCGTTGATTTTGATGGCCGTGGCGATGAAGCGCAGGTCCCGTGCTGCCGGCTGCCGCAGGGCGAGAATGCGGATGCACCGGTCTTCATTCTCCGAATCGAGCTGATCAATGGCGGCGTCGTCTGCAATGACCATTCTTGCCAGTTCCGAATTTCTCTCCACGAGCGCCTGCAGAGCGTTCTTTATGGCATTCTCGGCCAGGCCTCCCAGATAAAGCAATCCATCCTTCAGTTCCTTAAGCTCCTTTTCGTAGTGGGTGCTTGTATGACGCCTGTCTACCATGATGTATACCTCGTGATGTTAAGAGTCTGTCCTGGTTTCCTTATCCAAACCGGCCCGTGATGTAGTCTTCCGTCTGTTTCTCATCCGGGTTCGTGAAGATCTTTTCCGTGGAATTGAATTCAATCAGCCGTCCCAGATAAAAAAATCCCGTTTTCCCTGATACGCGGGCCGCCTGCTGCATGTTATGGGTTACGATGATGATCGTGTAGTTTTCTTTGAGTTCATCAATGAGTTCTTCGATCTTCGCCGTGGATATGGGGTCCAGAGCGGAAGTCGGCTCATCCATGAGAACGACGTCCGGTTTCATGGCAAGTGCGCGGGCAATGCAGAGCCGCTGCTGCTGTCCACCGGAGAGGGTCATCGCCGAGCGGTTCAGGATGTCCTTGACCTCTTCCCACAGGACCGCCTGCCTGAGGCTCGCCTCCACCAGATCTTCGAGATCCCTTTTTTTTCTTACGCCATGAAGTTTGGGTCCATAGGTGATGTTGTCAAAGATGCTTTTAGGGAAAGGATTCGGCTTTTGAAAGACCATGCCGATCCGACGACGAACCTCCACCGGGTCGACATCGGCGGCGTAGATATTCCTGTCTTCAAAGATCACCTGACCCACCAGGCGAGAACCATCGATAAGATCATTCATTCGGTTGAGCAGCCGGAGCAGTGTGGATTTTCCGCAACCTGAAGGACCGATGAGGGCCGTGACCTCATTTTTTTCAAAATTCATGGTAATGTCCGTCAGGGCTTGAAACGTACCGTAATAGAAATCGACATCCACGACATCAATAATAGAGTTATTTTTCAAATTTACCACCTCTTCCTTTTTCGCATCCGGCTGCGGATTACAATGGCAATCAAGTCGATCCCCAGAACCAGGGCAACCAGCACGAGAACGGTTCCAAACTGGAGGGGACGGGTTTCTTCAATCCGTGTGCCTGCCGTGGCCAGGACATAGATGTGATAGGGCAAGGCCATGACCTCGTCAAAAATCGACGATGGGAGCTTCGCCGTGAAAAAAGCCGCTGCCGTAAACATGATCGGCGCCGTTTCTCCGGCGGCCCGCCCGATGCCCAGAATGGAGCCGGTCAGAATGCCCGGCATGGCGTTTGGCAGAACGATGCGGGAAATGGTGCGCCACTTTGAAACGCCCAATGCCAAGGATGCTTCGCGGAAGGTCTGGGGAACGGCCTTCATGGCTTCTTCGGAGGCCCCGATGATTGTGGGAAGAATCAGAAATCCCAGTGTCAGCGCTCCGGACAGGATGCATGAGCCGAACTGCAGGAATACGACCAAGAAACCAAGGCCGAACAACCCGAATACGACGGAGGGGATGCCGGCCAGACAGTTGACGCCAAGTCGAATGGCCCGGATGAGCTTTCCCTGGCGGGCGTATTCCGTGAGGTAGACCGCCGAGGCGATTCCGAGGGGCAGGGCTACGAGAATAGCGCCCATCGTCAGGTAAAGCGTCCCGAGAATTGCGGGGAAAATGCCTCCCTTGGTCATGGAATCGCGCGGCGGGCTGCTCAGGAATTCCCAGTTGACAGCCTGATACCCGTTTTCAACAATGTAAAAGAGGATTCCGCCAAGGGAAACCATAATGGCAAGAACACACATTGTTGCTGTGCCCAGGAAGAGATTCTGCTTAAGATACCGCCATTTCAAGTTCATAGAGGAATGTCCGATAACATGATTAAAGCGTCGCCGATCCCACCTGTTTGAAGCGGTTCGAAACGTAATCCGCAATCAAATTGAAAAACAGGGTCAGGAAAAACAGTACGATTCCCGTGGCAAAGAGGGCATGGTAGTGGCCACTCCGGAATGGCGCCTCTCCCATCTCTGCGGCAATGCTTGCCGGCATCGGCCGAACCGGGTCGAATAGGCCTTCGGGCATGGCCGCCGCTCCGCCGGCCACCATCAAAACGACCATGGTTTCCCCAATGGCCCTTGCCATCCCCAGAATGACCGCCGCCGAAATGCCGGACAGGGCGGTGGGAACGATCACTCGGGTAATCGTTTCATAGCGGGTCGCCCCCAGGGCGTAGGAGGCTTCCTTGAACTCCTTGCCTACGGCATAGAGAGCGTCTTCTGAAATGCTTGAAATCGTGGGAATCGCCATGATGGCCAGCATGAATGAAGCATTGACGATATTCAAGCCGGTGGGAAGATCCAAGGCTTCCTGCATCCAGGGCGCCAGAACGACCATGCCGAAAAAGCCCAGGACAACAGAAGGAAGTCCAGCCAGCAGCTCAATGGCGGACTTTAGGAAGTCCCGGATGGCTACCGGGGCAATCTCCGCAATGAAAATGGCGGAGAGGACGCCCAGAGGAACAGCAATCAGCGAGGAAAGGACCGTCACCACCAGAGAGCCGACGATCAGCGGCCAGATTCCATATTCGGGAGGATCATAGGTGGGGTACCATTCTTTCCCGAAGAGAAAATTATGAATGGACACTTCCCGAAAGATAGGCACCCCTTCACGGAAAAGAAAAACCACAATCAGCCCGAGAATCAGGATAGATACGGTGGCAATTCCGAGAAAGAACAGCTTGATAAGTTTTTCTTTTCCGTGTCTTGTCATGAAACCTCACCCTCTCCTACTTCTTCCCTTTCTTTGCACCCTTTTTATCAGAAGCCTGGATGGGTACAAACCCCTCCTTTTCCACCAGCTTCTGACCGGCAGGGCTCAGGACATAATTGATGAAGCCGGCAACCTCACCTTTGGGCTGACCGTCTGTATACATATAGAGCGGCCGGGCAATGGGATAGCTCTTTGCCAGAACGGTCTGCACGGAGGCCTGAATCCCATTGACGCTCACTCCCTTGACGGAGCGGTTCAGATATCCCAGACCGATGTACCCGATGGCGTAGCGGTTTTTGGACACCGTCTGCACAACGGCTCCACTGGATGCTTGAAGCTGGGCTTTCGGTGTGACCTTCGCACCATTGAGCACGAGGTGTCCCCAGGATTCGTAGGTGCCGGAGCTGCTGTCACGGGAAACCACCACGATGGGTATATTGTCCCCGCCAACCTCATTCCAGTTTCTAATTTTTCCCTGATAGATCTGGCTCAATTGATCACGAGTCAGCCCATTGACCTTGTTCCGGGGATTTACGATGGGGACGATGGCATCGATAGCCACCACGTGTTCCATCGGAGAAACGCCCTTTGCCTTGGCGCTGGCAGTCTCTTTTTCCTTGATCTCCCGGGACGAATTGGCGATGTCCGTTGAACGGTCGATCAACGCCTTGATTCCCTCTCCCGATCCTCCGCCTGAAAGCGAAATGTTTACTCCCGGATGACTCTTCATATACGCTTCAAGGGCCACCTGTGCAACAGGAAGCACCGTCGTCGAGCCTTTGATCACAAGCGTCTTCGCTGCGGCAGCGGGAAGGCTGCATATCAGAAACATGAAACAACTCATTACCCATAACCCAGCTTTTTTCACTTTAAAATCCTCCTTTAAATTTCTTTTCTCCATCATGGTTGACCCTGTAACAGGGCTTAAAATGAAATCATGGGATTTTTACAGGAAAATTGTTGCAATTTGATGACAGATAGATGAAATGTTTGAAATATACGCCACTCGAGGGAATGATCTTTTATCCTGGCGGATTAAACGATCTTTATGCCGTATCAATATGGACGATATACGGCATTGGCAGAAACCGATCGAAAAGCCGATTCAGAGACGTGGAATCATCCCGCATCACAAAGAGCGACAAGGGAAAGAATAAGTAAGAATGTACCGAGATAATGGTCTGGTCTTCTCGCGGTAGCGGGAAGCGGTCAATGAACATTC
>Ga0265295_1004048_pt1 | contig 20220 bp, 19 predicted proteins | sample Munlansysbiofilm_FD_192503 | JGI IMG/M metagenome (GOLD analysis project Ga0265295, IMG submission 192503) | Leachate microbial communities from a municipal landfill in Southern Ontario, Canada - Methane capture system biofilm | ecosystem: Engineered > Solid waste > Landfill > Unclassified ... | reverse complement strand
CGCAAGAACATCTTGAGCGCCAAGGCGGCGTGGTGTTTTTGCCGATGTTTGCTAAAGAACGAATTATTCGCGGCAAGCGCGACGTGCGCCAAGAGCCGTTGTTTCCCGGTTATTTGTTTTTACAGACCGATGAACAAAGCGGGCTGCTCAGCAAAGTACGCTCCACCTTAGGCGTCCGTCAGCTGCTGAACTTTGCCGGGCAAGTGATGACAGTGGACAATCGCTTGATTGAAAACTTACGCCAACGCAGCGATAGCGGCGTTATCACCCAGCAATTCAACGCTGGGCAAGCAGTAACCCTAAAGAGTGGTCCGTTTCAGCATTATCAAGCCATATTCAAAGAGCATGATGGTTGTGAACGGGGTATCATCCTGCTCAGCCTTTTAGGCCAACAAAACGAATTATTGATCGAGCTGGCGGATCTGCACGCAACTTAAGCGCGCGCCAGACAATTTAAAAATGATGCGACTCCAGGGCCTATTCGCGAACAACCCTAGGGCGGTAGCGTGCCTAAAGCAATCATAATTATTGTAGATCGCCCATTTATGCTCGACATGGCCAACCATATGAATCTAAGCGTCGCCCCTAAAGTGACGACCTACAACACACCGTCTTTGCGAACCCAGCCAGTCTTTGCGAGCCCGAATCTGTCATTGCAAGCCTGAGCCTGTCATTGCAAGCCCGAACCTGTCATTGCGAGCGCAGCGCGGCAATCCACAGACTGCCACGTCGCTACGCACCTCGCAGCGACGGCTCCTGTTAGTCGGTCACCCTGTAGGTCGCCCATTTATGGTCGACATACATATTAGAGCAACACCAGCGCATATTATTAAAATACGCAACAACTGCCCAGTACAAAAGTCTATAGCCTGCCTATTTAAGATAACGTAATGCTTATGTGTTCTTGCCTACTGTGGCGTTAGAGCCGTAAGAGAGAGGAAGGTTTAAGATTGTGTTGGCTAGCATTAAAAACAAGTTCACAGAGTGATAAGACTACGCAAAGCTATAGGTATATTAGTAGGACTAAATAGGATTTAAATTAACTTAGACTAAAATTGAGTGTTTTGAATGCTTGTAGAAACCACAGAAAAAAAATTATTTGAATCAACTGCAAATGAGTCGATTCTCAGTGCTGCATTGAGAGCGGGTTTGTTTTTTGAATACAGCTGCAAGAATGGCCAGTGCGGAGTTTGCAAAACCACTTTGTTGGAAGGGAAGGTTGAAGAAATACAACCTCAGCTGGCGCTTACAAAGAATGATTTAGCCGAAAACAAAATACTCACCTGCTGCTGTACACCAAAAGCGGGTATTTTAATTGATGCTATTGATTTAAGCGCTTTACATGGAATCGAAGCAAAAACCTTGCCTGCTCGAATACAAGCCATAAAGAAACATACAAATAAAATTATAGAGGTAACACTTAGGTTGCCACCTACTGCTAATTTTATGTTTCTTGAAGGGCAATACATAGATGTGATTTTTGGAAGTTTGCGTCGTAGTTACTCCATAGCATCTACAGCAAAGCAAAAAGAAATTACGCTTCTTATTAAGCGTTTTGAAAATGGAAAGATGAGTGATTATTGGTTTAATCAAGCCAAAGATAATGATTTATTGAGAATAGAAGGTCCAAAAGGGACATTTTTCCTTAGAGACGCTGATAAACCGTTGGTTTTTTTAGCTACGGGCACAGGGATTGCACCAATTATTTCTATTTTGCAAAAACTTGAAGCAAACCCAGAGTACCAACAACTTCAAAAGCTAACAGTGTATTGGGGCAGTCGTTACCCTGATGAGTTTTTTTGGCAACCGAGTTTTAAAAAGTTAAATATTGCGTTTATAAAAGTTTGCTCAACACCTGGGTATAGTGATGATTTTGCGCATGGCTACGTACAGAATGTCGCTCTAGAAAAAGACGAAGATTTAATAGCAAGTCATATTTATGCCTGTGGTTCCAATGCGATGATTCAAGCAGCTAAGCAATTATTTATGAAAGCAGGATTGCCAGAAAACTATTTTTATTCAGATGCCTTTGTGCAAACTTATTAAATAAGGACGATTATGAAAGCAGTAATACTAGCCGGTGGCCTTGGTACACGTTTAAGCGAAGAAACCAGTACCCGCCCAAAGCCCATGGTTGAAATTGGTGGCAAGCCAATTCTATGGCATATCATGAAGATGTATTCCTCACACGGTATTAATGAATTTATTATTTGTTGCGGATATAAAGGTTATGTAATTAAAGAGTATTTTGCCAATTATTTTTTACATATGTCTGATATTACTTTTGACATGCAAAATAACACCATGGAAGTTCATAATAAGCGCGCAGAGCCTTGGAAAGTCACCTTGGTTGATACAGGTGAAAAATCAATGACGGGTGGCCGCTTGCGTCGTATTACCGAACACCTTAAAGACGAAGAAAACTTTTGCTTTACTTATGGCGATGGTGTAAGTGATGTAAATATCACTGAAAGTATTAAGTTTCACCAAGCTCATGGTAAAGCTGCAACTTTGACCGCAGCATATCCTGCCGGTCGATTTGGTGCTTTAGATATTAAGGCCGGCAAGGTGAATAGCTTTAAAGAAAAGCCCAAGGGTGATGGCGCTATGATTAATGGTGGTTTTTTCGTCCTCAAGCCTGAGGTGTTAAATTACCTTACTGACGATAGTACAATTTGGGAGCAAGAACCTTTAATGAATCTTGCCGAGAATGGTGAGTTAATGGCATTTGAGCACCAAGGTTTTTGGCAGCCAATGGATACGTTGCATGATAAGAATCTGCTTGAAAGCCTATGGGAAGCAAACAAGGCACCTTGGAAAACTTGGGAATAATAGCAATGGTTGATGCTAAATTTTGGCAAGGTAAGCGAGTTTACTTAACAGGGCATACAGGTTTTAAAGGCAGTTGGTTAGCCTTATGGTTAGCGGAGATGGGAGCTGTAGTAAAAGGCTATGCATTAAGCCCTCCCACTAACCCCAGCTTATTTGAGCAAGCAAAAGTTAATGAATTAATAGAGTCTGAAATAGGCGATATTCGTAATTTAGAGCAAGTTACGGCCTCTATGCAGGCTTTTAATCCCGATATTTTAATCCACATGGCTGCCCAGCCTTTGGTGCGTCTGTCTTATAAAGAACCTTTAGAAACTTATGAGACTAACGTAATGGGCACTGCTAAGGTTTTAGAAGCGGCTAGAGGCTGCGAAAATCTAAAAGCTATTGTTAGCGTTACAACAGATAAGTGTTATGAAAACAAAGAGTGGGTTTGGGGCTACCGTGAAGACGAACCCATGGGTGGTTACGATCCGTACTCAAGCTCTAAAGGCTGTGCTGAATTAGTGACGTCTGCCTATCGTCGCTCTTTTATGCAAGAGCTAGGTATTGGCTTAGCAACAGCAAGGGCAGGGAATGTCATCGGCGGTGGTGATTGGGCAGAAGATAGGTTGATACCTGATATTCTGAAAGCCTTTGAAGACAACCAGCCGGTCATTGTTCGAAATCCAGCTTCAACACGCCCTTGGCAGCATGTTTTAGAGCCTTTATCGGGTTATTTAGTATTGGCGCAACACCTCTACCAAAATCCACGCGACTATGCTGAAGGCTGGAACTTTGGACCCAGTGAAGAAGATGCTAAACCTGTTGATTGGATTCTTAATCATATGGTTGCTAACTGGCCTGGTGCGAGTTGGCAGTTAGATAGCAATGCTCATCCCCATGAAGCTGGCTATTTAAAGTTAGATGTCTCTAAAGCTAAAGCAAGATTAAACTGGCAGCCTACTTGGCATTTAGAAAACACCCTCGCCAGAATTATTAAGTGGCACCAAGCTTGGCTGAACAAAGAAAATATGCAGCAAGCTTGCCTTACCGAAATCAATGAATTTATGGAAGAGTTAAACCATGCAGACCACTGAAACCTTAAGAAAACAAATTTCTGAATTAGTCGAACAATACGCACAACTCCAGTACGCAGAAAAGTCGTTTGAGCCAGGTAAAACAGTTGTACCGCCCTCTGGTAAAGTGATAGGTGCAACTGAACTGCAGTATATGGTTGAAGCATCACTTGACGGCTGGCTCACTACCGGGCGCTTTAATGAGCAGTTTGAAAAAGAGCTGGCTGAGTTTATTGGTATTAAACACCTAATTACTGTTAACTCTGGCTCATCCGCTAACCTAGTCGCCTTTAGTACTTTAACTTCGCCTAAATTAGGTGATCGTGCTATTAAAAAAGGTGATGAAGTGATTGGTGTTGCAGCTGGTTTCCCTACAACGGTTAACCCTATTGTTCAGTTTGGTGCAATACCCGTTTTTGTCGATGTCGATGCAAAAACCCATAATATTGATGCAGATTTAATAGAAGCAGCAATTGGTCCAAAAACCAAAGCCATTATGCTTGCCCATACACTAGGCAATGCATTTAACCTAGGTAAAGTAAAAGCACTCTGTGAGAAGTACAATCTATGGCTGATTGAAGACTGCTGTGATGCTTTAGGTGCTAAGTTCGACGGCAAAATGGTCGGTACTTGGGGTGATATCGCCACGCTTAGTTTTTATCCAGCCCACCATATGACTATGGGTGAAGGTGGTGCTGTTTTTACCAACAATGACCAACTGATAACCATTGCTGAATCATTCCGTGATTGGGGCCGTGACTGTTACTGTGCGCCAGGTTGCGATGATACCTGTGGAAACCGTTTTGGTCAGCAGTTTGGCAAGCTACCTCATGGTTATGATCATAAGTACGTTTATGCGCACTTGGGCTACAACCTTAAAATTACTGATATGCAAGCAGCTTGTGGCTTAGCCCAGTTAAAGCGTTTGCCAGAGTTTATTGAAAAGCGTAATGCTAACTTTGAGTATCTAAAAAATCGCTTAGCTACAGTAACCGACTTTATTGAACTGACAGAAGTTACAGAAAACTCAACACCTTCTTGGTTTGGTTTCCCTGTCACATTAAAAGAAACTGCTGGTGTAAGCCGTGTTGATTTCACTAAATACTTAGATCAAAACAAAATTGGAAGTCGTTTACTTTTTGCAGGCAACCTAACCTGTCAGCCCTATTTTGAAGGGGTTGAATACAGAACCGTAGGTGAGCTGACCAATACAGATATCACCATGAATCAAACCCTTTGGCTAGGTATTTATCCTGCATTGGGTGAAGAGCATTTGGATTATATTGCAGAAAAATTTGAAGAGTTTTTTGGTGTGAGTTTCTAATGAGTCAATCCACTGTTTTGCTTACAGGCGCAAACGGTTTTTTAGGCAGTCATCTATTAGAGGCCCTGCTCAAGCAGGGCTATAAGGTTGTAGTGCTAAAACGCTCAACCTCTAATTTATGGCGCATCAAGCATTTAGAAAACCAATACAAAAGCTACGATGTGGATGTACAGCCTATTGAGTTAGCATTTGAAGAGCAAAGAATAGACAGTGTTATTCACACGGCATGCCACTACGGTCGTAACAATGACCCTATTCATGATGTTGTAGAAAGTAACCTTATGTACGGTTTGAGAATTCTAAGTGCCTGTTTAAAATTCAACACTGACACTTTCTTCAATACTGACACTTTATTAAAAAAAAATTTAAACACCTATACATTATCGAAGAAGCAATTTGTTGAATGGTTAAAGCAGTCATCAAGCCAGTTACAAATAGTTAATTTAAAACTTGAACACATGTATGGTCCGAAAGATGACTCTACAAAATTTGTGCCTTGGATCATTTCACAGCTAAACAGTAAAGTTGATGAGATTAAATTAACTGCAGGTGAGCAAGATCGAGACTTTATCTATATTGATGATGTTGTAGCTGCTTATATGTTAGCTCTTAAAAAATCCTCTCAGCTAGAAAGGTTTAATGAATTTGATGTCGGCACAGGAAATCTTATAAGTGTTAAGTCGTTTTTAGAGAAGCTTAAAGAGCAGTATGAGTTGATGTCAGGAAAAACTAATACCCAGTTAGCATTTGGCGCCTTACCTTATCGTGAAGGCGAGATGATGAGTGTTGAAGTAGATAATCAAGGGTTAGTAGATTTGGGTTGGGTACCTAAAACAAATCTGGAAAATGGGCTTAAAAATATACTTAAGAGTGACGTATGAAATATTTAATAACGGGTGGTTGCGGATTCTTAGGTTCTAATATTGCAAGTGAGATATTACGCCTAGGTCATAGCTTAGTCGTGTTTGATAGCTTGTACCGCTATGGTAGTTACCAAAATCTAGAATGGTTGAAGCCGCAAGGTGCATTTGAATTTATTCATGGTGATATTCGTAATACTAATGATGTGGAAAATATGATTAAGCTGCATCAGCCGGATATTATTTACCATTTGGCTGGCCAAGTAGCCATGACAACTTCAATAGCTGACCCAAGAATGGATTTTGAGGTTAATGTTGGCGGAAGCTTTAACCTGCTCAATGCTGTAAGAATGTACTCACCTGCAAGCATTGTAATCTATTCATCTACTAATAAAGTGTATGGTGATTTAGAGCAGTTTAAATACTGTGAAAATGCTACACGGTATGAATGTATTGATAAACCAAACGGATTTGATGAGTCTGTAAATTTAGAGTTCCATTCACCTTATGGAGCTTCTAAAGGAAGTGCAGACCAATACATGTTAGATTTTGCACGAATTTATGGATTAAAAACTGTTGTATTTCGGCATTCTTCAATGTTTGGTGGTCGGCAGTTTGCTACTGCAGATCAAGGTTGGCTAGGTTGGTTCACCCAGAAAGCGATTGAAATAAAAAATAAAACAGCAAGTAAACCATTTACTATTAGTGGAAATGGTAAACAGGTACGTGATTTGCTTTATGCCAGTGATTGTGTCGCACTTTATTTAAAAGCAGCTGAGAAGATAGAACTGATTAAAGGACAGGCTTTTAATATTGGAGGAGGTGTAGACAATTCTTCATCCTTGTTAGAGCTTTTTATCTTTTTAGAAGAGCAGTTGAGTATTAAAATGAAGTTTGACGAATTACCGGTAAGAGAGAGTGATCAAAGAGTATTTGTAGCTGATAATACTAAAGCAATAAAACTTATTGAATGGTCTCCGAAAATTAGCAAGGAACAAGGTATTCTCAAAATGATTGAATGGGAATCAATGCATTGAGTTTATCAAAAGATAGAAGCAAAAATTACCTAACTCAGCTTAAAGGTTCTGTTTTATATAAAATCGGTGCAATAGCTGCAACATTTTTAGCTATGCCATTTATGATAAAATACCTTGGCGTTGAGCAGTTTGGTATTTGGGCTACAATGCTAACGCTTGTTACCTGGGTCATGTTGTTTGATTTAGGTATTGGTAATGGCTTAAAAAATAAAGTTTCGGAAAGTATAGCAAATGATGATCAAGAAGCTGCAGCAAGTTATATATCAACTGCTTATGTCTTAATCGGTATTATCTCTTTATTACTTTTTACTGTTTTTTTAATTTCGAGTAATTGGATTTCTTGGCAAAGTGTTTTTAATACCAAGGTGGTCAGTGAAGATGTTCTTAAAAATTCAGTTGTTACATTAAGTTTTTTCATTTTTTTTAATTTCTGGATTAGTTTAGTTAATCAGATTTATCAGGGTTTACAAAAATCATCTGTAGTGGTTTTAGGTCAATTTATTTCAAATGCGCTAGCCTTGAGCTTCGTGTTATTGCTATATTTTTATACCCAATCTTCTATAGCGCTAATGGTTTGGGCGTATGGTATTTCAATAATTATTGCTAATATCACACTTTCTTTTTTTGTATTTATGAAGTATAAATTTCTCAAGCCTAAAATATCTTTATTTGATCGAATTAAAGTAGACGCATTATTTTCATTAGGGGCCAAGTTTTTTATTATACAATTAGCTGTTCTTGTTATTTTTATGTCCGATAAAATATTAATAACCCAGTTAATTGGACCTGAGCATGTAACGCCTTATGAGGTTTTATTTAAATTATTTAGTGTTTTAACAATAATTCATGGGCTAATTCTAGCGCCACTATGGCCAGCATTTTCCGATGCTTATGCAAGAAAAGACCTTAGTTGGATTCGTCAAGTAATAAAAAAACAAATTATTATCGCATTTCTCTTATTTATTTGTGCTTTTATTTTGGCAATAATAGGCCCGTTTATTATAAAGGTATGGATTGGAAAAGAGGTTGTAGCAAATTTTACTCTTTATATAATGTTTTCTCTTTTTATAGTTGTGTCGGTATGGAGTAATGTTTTTGCATATTTTGTAAACTCAATAAATAAGTTAAGTGTACAGCTCTATACAGCTATGGCTGCTGCTTTAATAAATATTCCATTGTCAATATTTTTGGTTAAATATACTGATTTAGGCACAACTGGCATTGTTTTATCTACAGTTATTAGCTTGTCTTTTTTTGCAATTTTGGGTCCAGTTCAGGTGTATAAATTATTAAAAAGGGATTCAAATGAATCTTAAAGTTTCGATATTAATTCCAGTATTTAACCGCGATTCAATCATTCAGCAAACAATTCAGTCTGCTCTTGAGCAGAATTATAAAAATATAGAAGTCATCGTTGTTGATAACGCAAGTACTGATAATACTTGGCAGATAATACAAAGTATTGCGATTCAAGATTCTAGAGTTAAAGCTTTCCGCAATGATACGAATTTAGGGCCAGTTCGCAATTGGTTGCGCTGTGTAGAGGAGGCCAGTGGTGAGTATGGAAAGATATTGTGGTCCGATGATTTAATAGCGCCAGATTTTATTGAAAAAACACTACCATTACTAAAAGATGATAATGTCGGATTTGTTTTTACCGGTACGAAAATCTTTTCTGGCGAAAAACCAAAGAATGAAAAAGTATGTTATTCACTTGGTAAAACTGGTCTTTATCCATCCTTACACTATATTGAAAATGTTATCTATGAAAGAAATATGCCTGTTTCACCCGGTTGTGCAATTTTTAGAATGGAAGATATTCGGAAAAACCTCTGGTTAGATGTACCCAATCAGATTAATAGTGATTTTTCAATGCATGCCATTGGTAACGATGTTCTTCTGTTTTTATTAACGGCTAAAGACTATAAGTTTTTTGCTAATGTTGCTGAGCCTTTATCCTTTTTTAGAGCTCATGAGGGTTCTATTAGTGTTTCTTCAACAAGTGGCAAGTTACCTTTACACTATGCTTTAGCAAAATCTTATTTTATTGAGAAATACTTGCCTAGCGAAGCGGCTTGTTATGCTAGTAAAATTCAAATAATGCTTTGGCGCTATAAAGATTCTGGTAAGTATGGTATGGAAACAGTAGATGATTTTTTTTCGAAGCCGCTTATATTAAGTAAAATTTGTTTAATAAAAAATATTCTTACTTCTTCTTTGAGGATTCCTAAGCATTTAATTAAAAAATTAATAAACAAAAAATAATTTTCTGAGGTTTGATATGAAAAAAGCTTTAATCACCGGAGTAACCGGCCAAGATGGTTCTTACCTTGCAGAATTTCTGTTAGAAAAAGGATATCAGGTTCATGGTATTAAGCGCCGTGCTTCGTCATTTAATACCCAGCGGGTTGACCATATTTACCAAGACCCGCATGTCGATAATGCTAACTTTATTCTGCATTACGGTGATTTAACCGACTCTTCTAACCTGACTCGTATTTTGCAAGAAGTTCAACCTGATGAAGTGTATAACCTTGGTGCTCAATCTCACGTAGCTGTTTCTTTTGAATCGCCTGAGTATACGGCTGATGTTGATGCTATGGGCACTCTGCGCTTGTTAGAAGCGATTCGCTTATTAGGCTTAGAGAAGAGGACCAAGTTTTACCAAGCGTCGACTTCTGAGCTTTATGGTTTGGTGCAGGAAACGCCTCAGAAGGAAACTACACCTTTTTATCCTCGCTCACCTTATGCAGTAGCCAAGATGTATGCCTACTGGATTGTCGTGAACTACCGTGAAGCTTATGGTATGCATGCTTGTAACGGTATTTTGTTTAATCACGAGTCTCCTCGCCGTGGTGAAACATTTGTAACCCGTAAAATCACCCGAGGCTTAGCCAATATCGCACAAGGTTTAGAGCAGTGTTTATACATGGGTAATATTGATGCATTACGTGACTGGGGTCATGCCAAAGACTACGTGCGTATGCAATGGATGATGATGCAGCAAGATGAGCCAGAAGATTTTGTGATTGCCACAGGTGTGCAGCACTCGGTTCGCCAGTTTATTGATTGGTCGGCTAAAGAACTAGGTATTACTCTGCGCTTTGAAGGCAAGGGCATTGATGAAGTAGGCCTTGTCGATCAGGTTGAAGGTGATAATGCACCAGCGATTAAAGTCGGCGATGTGCTGGTGCGTATTGACCCGCGTTACTTCCGACCTGCTGAAGTTGAATCACTACTGGGCGACCCAAGCAAAGCTAAAGAGAAACTGGGCTGGGTACCTGAAGTTACCGTACAAGAAATGTGTGCTGAAATGGTGCAGGAAGATTTAAAAGATGCCAAACGCCATGCGCTGTTAAAAGAGTACGGTTATGAAATTCCGGTTTGTATAGAGAACTAGGTTAATGAGTAAGCAATGAGCAAACAACGTATTTTTATTGCCGGTCACAACGGTATGGTTGGCTCTGCATTAGCTCGCCAATTGCAACCAGTTCAAGGTGTGGAGCTTGTAACTCGCAGTCGTGCAGAACTTAATTTGCTAGACCAGCAAGCTGTCCAACAGTTTTTTGCACAAGAAAAAGTTGATCAAGTGTATTTGGCCGCTGCTAAAGTTGGTGGCATACACGCCAATAACGAGTATGCAGCCGACTTCATTTATGAAAACTTGATGATACAGGCCAATATTATTCACGCTGCGCATGTCAATAATGTGCAGAAGCTGCTCTTTCTGGGTTCTTCTTGCATTTATCCTAAACTGGCTGAACAACCCATGAGCGAAAATGCTTTGCTTACTGGCACGCTAGAGCCCACCAATGAACCTTATGCCTTGGCTAAAATTGCTGGAATTAAACTTTGCGAAAGTTATAACCGTCAATATGGACGCGATTACCGTAGTGTGATGCCAACTAACCTGTATGGTGAGAATGATAACTTTCACCCAGAAAACAGCCATGTTATACCCGCTATGATGCGCCGCTTCCATGAGGCAGTAGAAAATAATGCAGAGGAAGTAGTTATTTGGGGAACTGGCAAACCTATGCGTGAGTTTTTGCATGTGAGCGATATGGCCGCTGCTTGTGTACATGTCATGAACCTAGACAACGCCACCTATGAAGCCAACACCCAGCCAATGCTCTCGCACATCAACGTAGGCACAGGATTAGACTGCACCATCCGTGAATTGGCCGAAACACTAGCCGAAGTCACAGGCTTTAAGGGCAAGCTAGTGTTTGATAGCAGCAAACCCGATGGCGCGCCCCGCAAGCTAATGGACGTAAGCCGCCTGAGTAAACTAGGTTGGCAAGTAAGCATAAGTTTAAAAGAAGGTTTGGCTTCAACCTATCAGTGGTTTGTGAATAATCAGGAACAAATACGTGGCTGAACATCAGGCATGGTTAGACAAGGATGAGTTTAAAAATATAGTAGCTAACGCGCCGCTCATTTCGATTGATTTAATCGTAGAAAATGAACAAGGCGAATACCTACTCGGCCTACGTAACAATCGACCAGCGCAAGGCTACTGGTTTGTACCTGGTGGGCGAGTGCTTAAAAATGAAAGCTTAGACCAAGCCTTTAAACGACTAACCAAAATTGAGTTAGGTGTTGAGCTAGAAAGAAGCCAAAAAAATTTTCAGGGTGTGTATGAGCATTTTTACCAAGACTCTTTTTTTGGTGAGACAGTTTCAACGCACTATGTCGTGCTTGCTTACAAACTAACCTTGACCGTAGAGCAAACTAAAGCCTTGCCAAAAGAACAGCACCAAGCCTATCGCTGGTGGCCCGAGGCAGACATTAAATGCACAGCGCAGGTACACTCCCATAGCCAAGCTTATTGGCTCTAGCTGTAGATAAAAAACAAAGGAATACGCATGATTTATCCGGTGATTATGGCAGGCGGTACAGGTTCTAGGTTGTGGCCTTTATCGCGAGAGCTTCATCCTAAACAGTTTTTGGCATTAGTGGATGATCAGTTGAGTATGCTGCAAGCTACTCTAGCACGACTCAATGGCATAAAAACCGCAGCACCAAGCTTGATATGTAATGAACAGCATCGTTTTTTAGTCGCTGAACAGTTGCGTGTTGTTGGGTGTAATGATGCCCGTATTTTGTTAGAGCCAGTAGGGCGTAATACTGCACCCGCTATTGCTTTAGCCGCACTTCAAGCGTGTCAAGAAAATGAAGATTCCATGCTGTTGGTATTGGCTGCAGATCATGTTATTGAAGACGTTGCGGCTTTCCATGCAGCTATTAACGCGGCACTGCCTTTAGCGCAGGATGGAAAGCTGGTAACTTTTGGCATTGTCCCGACTCATGCTGAAACAGGTTATGGTTATATTCAACGCGGGGGTGTATTAGGTGAAGGTTTTGCCGTTAAATGTTTTGTAGAAAAACCAGACACCGCCACGGCCGAAGAATATTTGGCCAGTGGTGACTATTACTGGAACAGCGGCATGTTTCTATTCAAAGCACGTCGCTATTTAGATGAGTTACAAACCTACCAACCTGAAGTCTTGCAAGCCTGCCAAGATGCAATTGCTCAAGCGCAACCCGATTTAGACTTTATACGTGTTGATGCAGAGGCTTTTGCAAAAAGCCCAAATATATCCATTGATTACGCGGTAATGGAGAAAACAGTCGATGCTGCTGTAGTATCGTTAGATGCAGGTTGGAGTGATGTAGGCTCTTGGTCGGCACTTTGGGAAGCGTTGCCTAGAAATAAACAAGGCAACGCCTTACAGGGCGACATATTAACCGAGCAAGTAAGCAATAGCTTTATACATGCAGAATCTCGCTTAGTGACGGCTGTGGGTGTCGATAACCTAGTCATAGTTGAAACCAAGGATGCGGTATTGGTCATAGATAAAAATCAGACCCAGCGTGTAAAAGACCTCGTTACGCAACTAAAGAACAATAACCGAAGTGAACACGTTACCCATCCTGAAGTGTACCGTCCTTGGGGCAAGTATGAAGCGATTGACAATGGCAAACGCTACCAAGTTAAACGCATCACAGTGAAACCCGGCGCAAAGCTCTCTGTACAAATGCACCATCACCGCTCGGAGCATTGGGTGGTTGTAAGTGGTACAGCAAAAGTGACCAATGGCGATAAAACCTTCTTAATCACAGAAAATGAATCAACGTATATACCCATAGGCGAAATCCACGCCCTAGAAAACCCCGGAAAAATTCCATTGGAATTAATAGAAGTGCAGTCGGGTTCTTATTTAAGCGAAGATGATATTGTAAGAATTAAGGATGATTATGGTCGGGTGTAGTGTAGGTAAAAGCTATCCCGTTTTATTATTAGTTAATAAGGTTAACTTGATAATATTTTTCTTACTAGCATTGGTTCTTTGGTCGCCAGTATTTCCGGGGGGTGTGGGGTTTAAAAACAGCATGGTTTTACCTCCCATTAATATTGTTAATGACGGGCCTTGTGGTTTTATCTAAAGGGATGCGTCAGTTTGAAATAATTATATTTGTATTGCTGCTTTGTCTAGTTCTGATATTTGTGATGATGACGCAAAGCACGACTAATTTTAATAGATTTATACTTCTTCCTTTTGTATTTTATGTTAGCTGGCAATTCTCTTTAGATAAGACTTTTGTAAAAACGTTTAGTAAATTTCTAACAAATTTTTCTTTAATAGGTATTGTGCTTGCTTGGATAGCGTTATTTTATGTTTTATCAGGTGGTCAATCACTATTAGACTTCCCTAATCCAGATGGTCGACCTAATGGATTATATTTAACAAGTTTAATTAATGCTGTAGTTGGAAATATTATTCGAGCTGCTTTTATATATGATGAGCCGGGTGCTTTTAGTTTTGTTTTAGTTGTTGCGGTAATTGTTCGTGAAATGTTAGCTGAAAACAGATTGATTAGCTTTATAATACTGGTTGGTGGTTTGGTTACGTTTAGTTTGGCTCATGTAATGGTTTTAACTGTATATGTATTTTTTGTTTTCAGATTAAGATTGAAACTTATATTGTTGGTTATGATTTTACCAATTGTTATTTTTACTATTGATGATCCGCGTTTTGAATTCTTTTATGAGCGCTTTAATAAAAATAGTAGCAATGCAGGTTTAAGTAATCGAACTGTACAACTTACAAATTTTAAGAATGTGGTTTTTGAAGATCCTGAAGTTCTGTTTTTGGGAGATTATAAGTGTCATGATAGAGAAAATAAGCATTGTTTTGAACATGGTAGTATAAGTTCTAGTCCTATTACCCCAATTTATCAGGGTGGCTGGTTTTTGTTTTTCATACAGTTTTTAACGCATTTGGCAATTTTATCTGTAATAATAAAAAGGCAGTTTTTATTTCCTTCGATAGCTTTGACACTATTATTGCTTCAAAGACCTTATTTTCATCTTCTTGGTTATCAGTTTTTAATATATTTACCCGTCTTTTTTATGTTGAGAGACGTCAAGTTTTCTAAATGGATTAAGTTATGAAAATCAGTGTAATAACAGCTACCTACAATGCAATGGAACATTTGCCAGATTTAGTAGCGAGCCTACGTGATCAAGTGGATAAAGATTTTGAGTGGGTGGTAGCTGATGGTGCCTCAACTGATGGAACTCTTGAATATTTAGATTCAATTGATGGCCTTAACTTGAAAATAATATCTGAAGAAGATTTTGGGATTTATGATGCTTTGAATAAGGCTATAAAGATAAGTGATTGTGAATATTATATAGTGGTTGGCTCTGATGATTATTTTTACCCTGATGCTATCTCCATATACAAAGGGATTATCCAGGAAAATAATAATTTAGATTTAGTTACCTGCCCTGTTAAATATGCGAACTCAGTGATTAGTCCTAAAGGAAAATGGCCATGGTTTTATGGTCAGTTCTCATATATTTCTATGCACTCTATTGGTTTGCTTATTAAAAAGAGCCTTCATGATAGATTTGGATACTACTCAAGAAAGTATCCTATTGCAGCGGATCAGTATTTCATTTTAAGAGCATTAAGAAAGGGTGCTGTTATAAGGTCAGGAAAAGATATCGTGGGTGTGCATGGCACCGACGGTGTTAGTGGCGTTGATTATCTGGGTGTTATAACAGAGTTTTACAGGGTTCAAGTTTCTGTGGGCTTTAATAAGTTTGTTCAAACTGCGTTATGCTGCTTTAGGCTTATTAAAAATATAGCGACAAGATGATTGTTAGTTAAATTTTATTTTGATCTTTGTTGATTTATATTGTTTTATTTCTAGATGCTAGGTGATATTTTGAGTGTTTCAGTTGTTATTCCTATGTTTAATTCTTCGAATACGATTTATTTTTCTATAGAATCGGTTTTAAAACAAACCTATCAAGGCTCTATTGAAATAATCATTGTTAATGATGGTTCCACAGATGGTTGTGAAAAGACTGTCGAAAAACTTATATCAGAAAATAAGTCTAATAGAATTATTAAGCTTATTAATAAAGAAAACGGTGGCGTTTCTACTGCGCGAAATCGTGGCATTAAAGAGGCATCAGGTGAGTGGATCGCCTTGCTCGATTCTGATGATGTGTGGTTGCCGTGTAAGCTGGAAGAGCAGTTTAGAGTTATAGAAAAGAATCCGGAAATTTCTTTTTTAGGTACAAATGTAAATAATGAGGTTTATCCTTTTTTTGGCAAATCTAAACTTCTATTGTTTACATTAAACGCAATGCAAATTATCTTAAAATGGTATCCGTCAACGCCAACTATTCTTGCTAAAAAATCGCTTTTTTTAAAAGCAGGCTTGTTTGATGAAAATCGCAGGCAAGGCGAAGATTGTGATCTTTGGTTGCGTTGTTTGATGTTTGAACCTATTTATATTTTGAATAAAACTTTGGTTTATATAGGCCATGGTAAAAAACCGTTTGGAGAAAAAGGTTTATCGGCTGACCTTAAGAAGATGTATGCAGGTGAGGAATTTATTATAAAATGTGCTTTAAAGCGTAAGCAGATTAGTTTGCCTTTTTACTTTTTTGCCTACCTTTGGTTAAAGTTGAAGTTTCTTCGGCGTTTATTTATTGTTAAGTTAACTTTACAAGGTGTCTAATCATGAAGGGATATGGCTTTTTTGAGTTAATTATTTTAATGATTTCCTTGGTTTTTACTAAGCTTTTTATCCCAAAAGCAAGATTAGTACGGTTACCCATCAAGGTAAGAAATAAAAAACTGATAGACTTTGGGCGAGGCCTTACGACTGGTGTTGGTTGCAGGTTAGACGCTTTTTCATTTGATAATGAACAAACAAAAAAAATTAAGTTTGGTAGCTGCGTACAAATAAACGATTATGTTCATATTGCGGCAGTTGAGTCAGTTTTTATAGGTGACAATGTTCTTATCGCTAGCAAAGTCTTCATTTCTGACCATAATCATGGTAGTTATTCAGGTGAGATGCACTCTGACCCTAATCAACCACCTGCTCTACGCCCAATAATTTCTAAACCAGTAATGATTGATGACAATGTTTGGTTGGGTGAGTTGGTGTGTATTATGCCAGGCGTAACTGTTGGAAAAGGTTCAATAGTGGGGGCTCATTCTGTTGTTACGCATGATATTCCATCCTACAGTATTGCTGTTGGCAGCCCTGCAAAAGTTATTAAGCAATACAATTTTTCTACTAAAATTTGGGAAGCTATTAATTAAATGAAAATTCTAGTTACTGGAGGTGCTGGTTTTATCGGTTCTGCTGTTATTCGACATATTATTAACAACACTCAAGACAATGTGATCAACCTAGACAAGCTAACCTATGCAGGGAATCTTGAATCTTTAACTGATGTTAGTGCAAGTCAACGTTATATATTTGAACAAGTAGATATTTGTAATCGAGCAGAGCTAGATCGTGTATTTCAACAGCATCAGCCTGATATGGTCATGCATTTGGCTGCTGAAAGCCATGTAGATCGTTCAATCGATGGCCCTGCCGAATTTATACAAACGAATATTGTTGGTACTTATAATTTATTAGAAGCCGCGCGTGCCTATTGGATTGAGCTGGATAGTGAGCGCAAACAGAACTTTCGTTTCCACCATATTAGTACTGATGAGGTGTATGGCGATTTACCACACCCTTCGGATAATATTAATTTGCATGACAAATTTACTGACTTGCCTTTATTTACGGAAGAGACTTCTTACGCCCCTAGCTCGCCGTATTCTGCCTCTAAAGCCAGTTCAGATCATTTAGTAAGGGCATGGTTACGCACTTACGGTTTCCCTACGTTAATCACCAACTGCTCAAACAACTATGGTTTATACCACTTTCCAGAAAAACTAATTCCTTTGGTAATCCTGAAAGCGTTGGAGGGTAAAGCTTTACCTATCTATGGTGAAGGCGATCAAATTCGTGATTGGCTTTACGTTGAAGACCATGCCAGAGCCCTTTATAAAATTGTAACTGAAGGCAGGGTAGGCGAAACTTACAATATTGGTGGTCATAACGAAAAAACTAACCTCGAAGTAGTCGAAACCATCTGTGCAATTCTGGATGAGCTACACCCTCGTCAGGCTGCCGCGTCGCAAGCTCCTCGCAGTGACGACGCTACTCTTATTGCAAACCAGCCATTTGGTATTGCAATCTCTCCCCACGTCATTGCGAGCGAAGCGAAGCAATCCAGCTACCTAGAACTCATAACTCACGTCACGGATCGCCCAGGCCATGATCGTCGTTATGCGATAGATGCCAGTAAAATAGCTAAAGAGCTTGGTTGGAAGCCTCACGAGACTTTTGAATCAGGCATCCGTAAAACCGTACAGTGGTATTTAGATAATCAAGAATGGTGCCAGCGAGTACAAAATGGTAGCTACCAACGTGAACGCTTAGGAGTAGAAGTATGACTCAAACGACCAAGGGGATAATTTTAGCCGGCGGATCGGGAACACGCTTACACCCCATTACCAAAGGCGTTTCCAAGCAGCTATTACCCATTTATGACAAACCAATGATTTACTACCCATTGTCTGTTCTTATGCTCGCGGGTATACGTGAAGTTTTAATTATTTCTACCCCAGAAGATTTGCCTAACTTTGAAAAGTTGTTAGGTGATGGTACTGAGTTTGGTATTGAGCTTACATATGCAGAACAACCATCTCCAGATGGACTGGCTCAGGCCTTTATTATAGGTGAGAAGTTTATTGGTAAGGATCCCGTGTGTTTAGTACTGGGAGATAACATTTTTTATGGGCAGAGTTTTTCTAAACAGTTACTTTTAGCCGTTAATAGGCCGTCTGGTGCCACTATTTTTGGTTATCAAGTAACAGATCCGCAGCGCTTTGGTGTGGTTGATTTTGATAAGGATGGTAAAGCATTAAGTATTGTAGAAAAACCTGCCAAGCCAAAATCAAATTATGCTGTAACCGGTTTGTATTTTTATGATAACGACGTCGTAGGCATTGCTAAATCAGTAAAGCCTTCTGAGCGAGGTGAGTTAGAGATTACTAGCGTAAATCAAGCTTATCTTGAGCGTGGTGATTTGAATGTTGAGTTGCTAGGGCGTGGTTTTGCTTGGCTGGATACGGGTACCCATGAAAGCCTTTTGGACGCCGGAATGTTTGTACAAACTGTCGAGCATCGTCAAGGTTTGAAAATTGCCTGTTTAGAAGAGATTGCTTTTAACAAAAGTTGGTTAACTAAAGATCAACTTGTGGTCCAGGGGCAAAAACTTGCAAAAACCAGCTATGGCCAATATCTACTACGCTTAGTTCAAGAGCAATAAGGCTATTATCTATGAAAACAATCGATACACCCTTAGCAGGCGTGAAAATCTTTGAACCTAAAGTTTTTGGTGATGCACGAGGCTTTTTTAAAGAAACTTTTAGTGCTGAGCGCTATGCAGAGATGGCAGGTATTACCCTGCCTTTTGTACAAGACAATCATTCACGTTCACGTAAGGGCGTATTGCGTGGTTTGCATTTTCAGAAGAGCAAGCCTCAAGGCAAATTAGTTAGTGTAACCCGTGGTGCTGTTTATGATGTAGCTGCAGACATTGATCCAGCTTCGCCAACTTATGGCCAGTATGTGGGTGTAGAACTGACTGATGATAACCATCGTCAGCTATGGGTTCCGCCCGGCTATGCGCATGGTTTTGTGGTGTTGAGTGATGAAGTCGATTTTGTTTATAAATGCACCGACTATTACGACCCCAGTGATGAAGGTGGTATAGCTTGGAATTGTCCGCTGCTGAATATTGCTTGGCCGCTACAAGATGTACAGCTTTCAGACAAAGACAAAAACTATCTTGGTTTGAAAAACCTAGATGCTTAATTGGCTGGTATCTGAGTATCGAATGCAATAGAGAAAATATTAAAACAAATACTTAAGCCAAGCAGAGAGTAATGGACAATACGAGCCAACCAAAAATTGCTGTCCTATTAGCTGCCTATAACGGCATGCAATGGATAGAAAAACAGATTGAAACAATTGTTAATCAGCAAAGTGTAGAGTTAACAATTTTTATCAGTGTCGATCTATCTGCAGATGGCACTTATGAGTGGGCTGAGCAGCTAACTGAAAACCACACGAATGTAGTGTTGTTACCTTACGGAGAACGTTTCGGCGGTGCAGGGCCGAATTTTTTCCGGCTGGTTAAGGACGTTGATTTTTCTGGGTTTGATGCTGTTTCCTTTGCTGATCAGGATGATATCTGGCACCCAAAAAAACTAGGAAAAGCTTACAGCAAAATAGCGACAGGCCAATGTGATGTGTATTCATCCAATGTCATGGCTTTCTGGGCTGACGGTCGAGAAGTTTTAATTAGGAAAGCACAGCCACAAAAAAAGTTAGATCATTTTTTTGAAGCAGCAGGGCCTGGCTGTACTTATGTGTTTAGTGTTGCAGCTATGCAGGCCTTTCAGTCGTTTTTAGTCAATGCTGGTAACGATCTTAATAAAGTATCTTTACACGACTGGCTTGCTTATGCTTTTTGTCGCGAGCAAGGATTTACTTGGTTTATAGATGAATGGCCATCCATGCGTTATCGCCAGCATGACAAGAATCAGGTGGGTACAAATAATAATCTGACTGCTTACAAAAAAAGATTTGCGATGGTTCGAGGTAAGTGGCTCAGAAATCAAGTAAATACTATTACTGCTTTAGTTGCTCCTGAAAAGCTTGCTCAG
>Ga0265295_1004046_pt1 | contig 20227 bp, 14 predicted proteins | sample Munlansysbiofilm_FD_192503 | JGI IMG/M metagenome (GOLD analysis project Ga0265295, IMG submission 192503) | Leachate microbial communities from a municipal landfill in Southern Ontario, Canada - Methane capture system biofilm | ecosystem: Engineered > Solid waste > Landfill > Unclassified ... | reverse complement strand
TTTTCTCCTATTGGACGTCCAATGGTGTGACCATCAGCACGGCAAATCCTTTTAGTTTTGTTTTACAGTCGGACACCCTCATCGAGGCACATTTCACAGAGAATAATGGTGGGACGCTAACGCTGCCTTTTTATGAAGGGTTTGAAGCAGGAAACAACATACCTTACAACTGGACACAGATGATGGTCAGTGGCAGCGGTCCTTACCTGTGGTATATTGGCCAGGGCAATGCTCCCTATCCGCCTACTGCCTATGCAGGAAACAACAACCTGGTATTCAAGTCTAACGACCCGAGTTCCAGCGGACAAATCTCCCAGATGATTACACCAGAGCTGGATATGACCGGAACAGATACTGCCATACTGAAGTTCTATTTCGTCAATGCGGGTTACTTCTATATCTTCCCCCATCAGGATCAGTTGTCGGTTAAGTATAAAACTGAATGGTCTGATCCATGGACCACGCTCCAAACTTTTAATTCCGACGTGAGGGAATGGACGGAGGTTTCCATTGAGCTTACTGATTTGTCAGACACTTATTATATCGCTTTCGAGGGCACAAACAACGCGGGTTATGGCATTAGCATAGATGAGATTACGATTAATGGAAACCTAGATGCTGGTGTAACCAAAACGCTGAATATTAGCGGTATAATGCTTGAAGGTTTGTATAATGGTGGGGGAACTATGCGCCAGGCTCAAAGCGACTTGGGTGCGGAATATGGCCCGGGAATAGCGGATGTCCTTACGGTTGAATTGCATAATGCATCCAATTACAATGACATAGTTTACACCGCAACGAATGTTATGCTTGGTACCAACGGCATCGCTTCAGTAGGTGATATTCCTGCCACAATTCAGGGTAATTATTGGGTTACCGTAAAACACCGCAATTCAGTGGAAACTACTTCGGCAGGTGTGATCAGCTTCTCAGGTAATACCATTGGTGTAAACTTTCTTAATCCGGCTCAGGTATTTGGCAACAATCTTGGCACGTCTGCAGATGGACACTATTTAATTTTTTCCGGAGATATAAATCAGGATGGCGTAATTGATACCGTTGATATGACTCTGGTTGACAATGATGCAAGTAATTTCGCCTCAGGATATTTACTTACTGACATCAATGGCGACAGTGTTGTGGATATCAGTGATATGACCATTATTGACAACAATGCCAGCGCCTTTAAAAGAGCAATACTTCCATAGATTTTTCTTGAATTTCATGATGAAGAAGCCGGCCCTTTAACGGGTTGGCTTTTTTATAGAGTGCTTCATCATAGAAAAAATAAGCAAAGCTGGAAGTTCTCGAATGGTTAAAAACACAAATGAGCGGAATTTGAAAACCGACTTGTACTAAACAAATAGAATGTAAAACCAGTGAACGTAAAGCCAGTCAAGTGCTTCGTCCATTTTCGGCTAAAGCCAAAGGTAGAAACACCAAGCCATTGTGCACCGGACTGAAGCCCGGCGAAATTGTAATTTTATAAAATCTTTTTGCCTGCTGTTGGCCCCGGTTTCAGTGAATGTATTTCACTAATATGAATGATAACCACGCCAAGCGGCTTTGGCATGCCCATTTTAGCCGAATTGGCTGCAGCCATTTCGTACAATTCCCCTGAATCCTGAAATTCCGGAATTCCGATAAATCTGTATCCATCCACTACGTCGCGGTTTACAACAGCAACAGCCACTTTCGACCCGTTTTTTATATTTGCCATTGTTACTCCACCGGTTCCTTCTGTAAAAATCAATGCCTCATCAGACAAGACCCGGGTTGAGCGTTTTGGTGCAACATTGGGCATTCCATTAGCATCGGTAGTTGCAACAAAACACTGCTGGGTTGCAACCATATCCTTCATTTCTTGTGTTAATTTAGCCATGAGATGATTAATTGGTTGTTTCAATTTTATGTACAAAATTTCGTATCCGAAATATTTATTGGATAATGAAACTCTTCAGCAAATATACTGATTTATTTTCTTTTTCTCCGTGGAAGGAGTGGAATTTGCAATTCCGCTTTATGGAAGCTGAACGCTTTTTCATTAACCTATATTGCAGCTAATCTAATCGTATTGTTTGAATATCATTAAAATACGAATTTTTGAAATCCACTTTGTGTACTACAAATTTCTTCTTTTATACGTTCTTAGCCTAGCAGAATTTACAATTCCGTATTGACACAGCACGGGTTATACAGGTGCGTTGTCTTTGTCCGCCCGAAAATTGATGCGGATAGCGCTGGTAGTAATCCGGCTACAATCCAACCCTTTCAAGCAACTCAAATACCCGACTTTGGCGTGCAGCAGCGTTTATCTTCAGTTTACGTACCAGCAGGGATTCCGGAATGTTGTCTCCAACGGTAATACGTGGATTGAGGGAGGAGTATGGAGCCTGAAAGATAATCTGAAAGCGCTTATGAAGGTTTTTTAGCTCCATTGCTGAAAGGAAATTGACGTGTATATTATCAAACCATACCTGACCTTTACTGGGTTCAGTAAGCCGGAGTATAGCCCTGCCAAGGGTAGTTTTGCCACTTCCCGATTCACCCACCAGACCCAGTGTTTCACCTTTAAATACGTCCAGGTTTACCTGATTTACCGCTTTAAACGGTTTGGGTTTGTTTTTATTAAAGAAGCTACCTTTACTCTCGTATTCCACCGACAGTTGCTCTACCCTGAGCAAAGGCGGCGGTCTATACATTTGCGCATGCTGCCGGCTCCTTTGTTAATCGGATACCAATGTTACATCTATCTCGCGTCCTGGTCCAAAATCACTCACCACTGGCAGTTTTACCGGCCGCGTAAACAGGGGAGGACGACAAGCCAGCAATCCACGAGTGTAATTGCGTTGGGGATGACTGAAAACTTCAAGCCCATCGCCTGCTTACACTATTTTTCCTGCCTTCATCATCAATACAGTGTCGGCAACTTCGGCCACAACACCCAGGTCGTGACTGATGAAGATAAGGCTCATACTGTTTTTCATTTGTAATGATTTCAACAACTGCAATATGAATTTCTGCACGGTAACATCCAGCGCTGTGGTAGTTTCATCTAAAATCAGAGTGGAATTTGCAACGCACCATCTCCAAAATAAATTACCTCATTCATACAGATGCAATTAAGGAAAGCCTGATACCGTATGAAATCACCAAACAACAGGTAAGCTTTGTTTATGCCAATGAGGCAGATTTTTTACATCTGTATGTCTCCGGTTTGGGCAATGGAGTGTATGTTTTAACTATTTTGGCTGATGAACAGTCCTATCCCACGATTATTTCTATAATTTGAACGGATATGAGCACAAAACCCTCTCCATCAGTTATACCTTATAAACCTCCAAATGTCTCCCCGTGAACAAGCCGGCAAAAACCTTGTTTACTAAAAAACGTATCCAAACACTATGAATTATCCCAAAAAGGTAACCATTGGCGACATCACCGTGCGCGATGGTTTTCAGCATGAAGAGAAATTTATTCCCACCGAAGCCAAATTATGGGTGGCAGAGCAATTGGTATTATCGGGCTTTAAGCACATAGAATTGACCAATATGGGCAATCCGAAAGGTATGCCTCAGTTTAGTGATGCGGATGCGTTGCTGAAAGGCTTGCGCGCCAGTAAGAATGTGGGAGAAATGCTAAAGGATGTAAGTTTAACCACCGTCACCATACGCGAAAGAGCTATTGAACGGGCCATTGAAGCCCGCAAAGAAGGCTGGGGACCGGACAGGATTTTATTAATGGTATCCACAAGTGAATCTCATCATCAGAAAAATTCGGGATTGTCGCTCGAAGATTACTGGAAAATGGCCGAGAAATACATTCCGCTGGCGCACGCTGCCGGATTAAAGGTGAATGGAACGGTAAGTACCATCTGGGGCTGCCCCATCGAAGGTCCCACAAAAATGGAGAAGGCCATTGACTTTACCAAACGCTGGCTGGATATTGGCGCCAACGATGTGGAGCATGCCGACCACGACGGATCGGCTTCGCCCGATCGGGTTTATCGCTATTTTTCGATGTTGCTCGATAAGGTTGAAAGGCCTGAGAAGCATATTGTGCACCTGCACACCACCCGGGGCTGGGGGCTGGCCAATGTGCTGGCCGCATTACAGGCCGGAATGACCAATTACGAAGCCACCCTTGGTGGTATTGGTGGACAACCTGCCAATTTTGTGGATGGTGTTCCTGTGGCCGGAACAGGTTCCTATTATTATAAAGATGCCGGAATTACCGGTCTGGTTTCCACCGAAGACATGGTGGTGATGATGGATGAAATGGGCATAGAAACCAACCTCGACATTGACCGCCTCCTGGAAACAGGCAAAATGGTGGAGCGAATTGTGGGTCACCGTCTGCGTTCGGAATCCATCAAAAACGGAAGAATCCCCAAATCGCTGAGCGGAAGGGAATAGACTAAAGTATGCTTAAAAAGGATGGTTTAAAAGGGTAAATCATCCTCCTTATCGGGTACGGTAGGTGCCGGTGGTGCGTATTGATCCTGAGGGGATTGACCGCCCGGCTGATCAGTCTGATCACCTGGACGACCTCCAAGCATTGTCAGTTCATTACATTCAACATCAGTAATGTACCTTTTCTGGCCATCCTTTTCATAACTGCGGGTACGCAGTGAGCCCTCAATATAAACCTGAGATCCTTTGCGTAAATATTTTTCTGCAACATCGGCCAAACCCCGCCACATCACAATATTGTGCCATTCGGTGCGGTCCACTTCCTGACCTTCCCGATTTTTGTAACTGTCGTTGGTTGCCAAAGAAAAACTTGCTTTCTTTACCCCGGTATCAAAATTTACAATTTCCGGGTCTTTGCCCAGATTGCCTACTAAAATAACTTTATTTACTCCTCTTGCCATGGCTTATAGGTTTAGATTGGTTTTTACAAAGATAAGTTATATGCTTGTCTTTTGCAAGCGTAATTATCAAACAATAAATGGAACCTGAATGTTTGGAATCAGCCTCGGCTTAAATATTTTTCAGGTATTTATCTATTAACCTGGGCATTGGCAATCCATTATTCACCGGATCATTTTGCCATTTTAACGGAGGCACCGGATTAGACATCAGCTTAGCTTTGGGCAGGACAAAAAATCGTGCCCGGATCAGTTGGTGGGTAAGCACATGTTTATGATCGGTAAAAGAAAACTGTCTGGTAAGACTTTTATCTATGGGTAAGCCTGATAATTCAATTGCTTCATTAATTTCCATTAACTTGTCGGATTCAACTACGGGCAATTCCCAAAGATTTTGCCAGATATCACCGGCTCCGCGCTTTTGCATAAGTATTCCCTTTTCAGGATGTGTGATTAAAAAATAATGGAAGAATCTCTCTTTTCTCGCCACCACTTTAGCCGGCTGTGGCAATTGTTCAACGAGATTATGTGTATAGGCATAACAATCTTTTTGAAACAGACATTGATCGCAAAGTGGCTGCCTGGATTTACATTGCAGGGCGCCAAACTCCATTACGGCCTGATTGTAGATGCCCGGATTGCTGTGTTTGATAAATCCAGCCGACTTTTCAAATACTTTTCGATATCCTGTGCTGCTTCCAACGGCTTCTTTAAAACCGAAGATTCGTGAAAACACCCTGATAACATTGCCATCTACTACCGGAATGGCTTCGTCATTACATATGGAAGCTATCGCTGCAGCGGTATAAGGACCTATGCCCTTTAGGCCAATAAGATCATCATAGGTAGCTGGAAACTTTCCATTGAACCGCTCCATTACCACCCTGGCGGTATGATGCATATTGCGGGCGCGGCTGTAGTATCCCAGTCCTTTCCATACACTCAGGACTGCTTCCTCAGGTGCAGCAGCCAGGGATTTTACATCCGGGAAGGCAGCGATAAAATTCAGATAATACGACCATCCCTGATCTACCCGGGTTTGTTGTAAAATGATTTCAGATACCCAAATGGAATATGGATCGCGGGTTTGTCGCCAGGGCATAAACCGTTTATTACCCTCATACCATTGCATAATAAGCTGTGGAAATACCATTATTCTATCAAATTCATTAAAATTGAGGCTATTGGGCAGCAAAAAAACGTATTAATTTTAGAATTGATGCAAAATTATTTATATTTGCACCCCGTTAAAAAATTTATTATCAAAACTTTAAACACTTAATCAAAATGACAAAGGCAGAAATTGTAGCTGAAATTGCAAGTAAAACCAACATTGAGAAGGTTGCTGTTCAGCAAACCATTGAGGCTTTCATGGAGGCTGTAAAAAGCTCGCTTGCCAATGGAGAAAACGTTTACCTGAGAGGGTTCGGTAGCTTTACCACCAAAAGAAGGGCTGAAAAAACAGGCCGCAACATTTCAAAGAATACTACTATCATTATTCCAGCTCACAATATTCCGGCATTTAAACCTGCCAAGACTTTTGTTATGGAAGTGAAAAACAAAGTGAAGTAAGTAGTTGTTCATTATTAAAATTACTCACCATGCCTAGCGGAAAAAAGAGGAAAAGACATAAAATGTCAACGCACAAACGGAAAAAACGTTTGCGCAAGAATCGTCATAAAAAGAAATAAGTTTGTTTTACTAAACAAATGACCATTACATGCTGCAATAGTTACAACCTTTTGAGCATGTAATGGTTTGTTTATGTATTGCTTTAACGACAGCGGTTAGAGGTCTGCGTGATTTAACCGGAACGATTGTGTTTTAGCGCACCACATTATAAAATTAAGGGTTTTGAATAAGGAACTCATTATTGACGCAGGTTCTTCGGAGGTGAATATCGCCTTGCTTGAAGACAAGGACCTGGTTGAACTGAATAAAGAAAAGAGTAACAATAGTTTTGCAGTAGGAGATGTTTATCTTGGTCGGGTTAAAAAGATCATGCCGGGGTTGAATGCCGCTTTTATAGATGTAGGTTATGAGAAAGATGCTTTTTTGCATTATCTTGATCTTGGCCCGCAGGTTAACTCACTAAACAAACTATTAAAGTTACATCTCACCGGCAAGCCAGGCCTTCCGGGAATGGCCGAGTTAATCCCTGAACCAGATATAGAAAAAACAGGTAAGATTAATACGGTACTTACCCAGAATCAACCAGTACTCATTCAGATTGCCAAAGAACCTATCTCCACCAAGGGGCCCCGGGTGTCGTCCGAAATATCATTTGCCGGACGCTATCTGGTATTGGTGCCGTTTTCAAACCGGGTATCCGTATCGCAAAAAATTAAAAGTGTTGAAGAACGCAATCGGTTAAAACGATTAATCACCAGTATTAAACCCAAAAATTACGGGGTAATCATTCGAACGGTAGCCGAGAATAAGAAAGTGGCCGATCTGGATGCCGATTTGAGGGGACTCGTTGTAAAATGGGAAACCTGTCTGGAAAAGCTGCCAGGCATTAAGCCTCCTCAGAAAGTCTTAAGCGAAATAGACCGTACATCGGTAATATTACGCGATCTGCTCAACGAATCGTTCAACAATATACATGTGAACGATGGCACCATAGCCGAAGAAATCAGAAACTACATCCGAACCATCGCTCCCGATAAGGTTGAGATTGTAAAGCCTTACAAAGGTAAATTACCTATTTTCGAGAATTTTGGCGTTGATAAGCAGATTAAAAATTCTTTTGGTAAAATCATCACCATCAAGAGTGGCGTTTATCTGATTATTGAGCATACCGAAGCCTTACACGTAATAGATGTAAACAGCGGCCACCGGGTTAATTCAGAAATATCACAAGAGATGAATGCCCTGGCGGTAAACCTGGAAGCGGCTGCCGAGATAGCCCGTCAACTCCGGCTGCGCGACATGGGCGGTATTATCGTGATTGACTTTATTGATATGCACGAAGGTGCAAATCGTCGAAAGTTATATCAAAAGCTGAAGGATGAGATGAGTAAGGATCATTCCAAACACACCATCTTACCTCCAAGCAAATTTGGGTTGGTACAGATTACACGTCAACGGGTACGCCCCGAAATGAATGTGCAGATTCTGGAAAAATGCCCCACCTGTGGAGGCAGCGGCGAAATAAAACCAAGCATTATCCTTGTAGATCAGATTGAAAATAACATCCGATACCTGATTCAGGATCAGAACGAAGCCCATTTAACGATCAGGGTACATCCTTTTGTTTATGCCCACCTGGTTCACGGCCTACCTTCCATCAGAATGAAATGGTATGCTAAGTTTAAACGCTGGATTTATCTCACTCCCATGCCTTCTTACCATTTTCTGGAGTATCATTTCTTTAACAAAGCCGGGGATGAAATTAAGATTTGATGGCTTAAGCGATTGATAACCCCTATACATTTTTTTAATTATGCAAACAGTAGTCAGTGGCATCAGGCCAACCGGTAACCTTCACCTGGGCAATTATTTTGGAGCTTTACGCAACTTTATAAAAATGCAGCAGAAAAATGATTGCTACTTTTTTATTGCTGATTATCACTCCCTGACCACCCACCCTACTCCTGCCGATCTTCACGGAAACGTTAAAAGCGTATTGATTGATTATCTGGCAGCCGGCCTTGATCCGGAACAAGCTACACTTTATTTGCAGAGTGATGTGCCCGAAACTGCTGAATTGTATCTTTTTCTGAACATGAATGCCTATAAGGGCGAGTTGGAAAGGGTGACCTCATTTAAGGAAAAAGCCCGTAATCAGCCCGATAACATCAATGCCGGACTGCTTACCTATCCAACTTTGATGGCGGCCGATATCATCATACACAAGGCGCATAAAGTGCCCGTGGGTAAAGATCAGGAACAGCACCTTGAAATGACCAGAACATTCGCCAATCGTTTTAACCGTCTTTACAACGTGGATTATTTCCCTGAGCCTGAAGCCTATAATTTTGGCGAACAGTTGATTAAGATTCCAGGGTTAGATGGCAGTACTAAAATGGGAAAATCAGAAGGGGAAGGCAATGCTATTTTCCTGAATGATGAGCCTGAGGTTATCCGCAAAAAGATAATGAAAGCAGTAACAGATAGCGGTCCCACGCATGAAGGTGAGCCGAAATCCCAGGCCATCGAAAATGTTTTTGCCCTGATGAAAGCCTTATCAGCTCCTGAAACACTTGATCATTTTGAAGCAGAATATCAGGCCTGCCGCATCCGATATGGCGACATGAAAAAACAACTGGCCGCCGATGTTATTGACTTTACGGAACCATTCCGCGAAAAAATCAGAGAAATTGGCTCAGACAGCGCTTATCTCAGCAAAGTTGTACGTATGGGAAAAGAAAAAGCCCAGGCCAGTGCAGCAAAGACAATTCGTGAAGTAAGAGAGATTATCGGTTTCAAGAAATTCTAAAACCAGATTACTGACTTTTTATAAAAATCCCGGTAGCTTTACCAGGATTTTTTCTCATCTCTTCAAAGATCGTTGGCATTGTATATGTGCAAACATTATCTTATCGCCATCATATTCAGCCCTAATCTATGATATGGACTTTTTATATTTAAGGCCCCGTTTCGATATTGGCTTCTTCAGTTCAGGAATGATTTTACAATAATATTTGGTCTATTTCATTGAGCTTAAATACTTTATCCACCTTAATCCCTTTTTCCGTTTGCTTCAGGGTACAGCACTCGGTATATAAATCATGCTCAAAATAAAGAATATAGCCTTTGTTTACCGCTTCTTCGAGAAAAGTTTCTTTTTCATCCAGCGTAATTAATGGCCGGGTATCGTAACTCATCACCCAGGGCAAAGGCAGGTGGGCATTCGTGGGCAAGAGATCACTGGTGAATACCAGCGTTTTACCTTTGTAACTGATAAAAGGGATAGCCTGACCTTCGGTGTGCCCATTATAAAATCTGATTTCAATACCGGGGAACAGCTCACCAGGACTATCAAACAGCTTCAACCTGCCACTTTCTTCAATTGGTTTGATGTTTTCCTTGAGAAAGGAGGCGCTTTCGCGACGATTGGCGTGCATGGCCCAATCCCATTGTTGCACACTAATCCAATACATGGCATTGGGAAAAACAGTCTCAAACGCGCTGCCATCTGCGGTGTATTTCACACTGCCCCCGCAGTGGTCAAAGTGCAGGTGGGTGAGGAACATATCGGTAATGTCTTCAGGCTTGTATCCTGCCGCAGCCAATGATTTCAGTAATGAATCTTCACCATTCAAATAGTAATGGCTGAAGAATTTCTCACTCTGTTTATCACCTATACCGTTGTTTATTAATATTTTACGATCCCCATCAACCACAAGCAAGCAGCGCATGGCCATATTAATAAGATTGTTTTCGTCAGCCGGATAATTTTTACTCCACAGCGATTTGGGCACTACGCCAAACATGGCGCCTCCATCCAGCTTAAAATTTCCAGTCGGAATTGCAAAGAGTTGCATAATTGATTTAATTTAGCCTGTTTAACAATAACAAAGCCCGTTTTGTTGGATTGTGGACCTGATAAATTGGAAAACCTCCAGGCGAAATCGGTCTATTTAAGTGGGGTTTAGGCACCATATTTCCTGTAATTCAGGCTTTCGAAAAATAAGCATACCCTCCATTAACAGCAAAAGATGAGAACACTTTTTATTGGTATTTTGTTGGTCATTACCGGTTTCACTACACCGGCCCAGCAATATTTCGGAACGGCTGCGGCTGAAGGGCACCGCTGCATACTGCTGATGAATCCGACAGCCAGAAATTTACAAACCTTCATTTACCTGACCGATCAGCAAATTTTTCCATTGCCGGACGATTATCATATCGTGGGATTTTATCAGAAAGATCAGGGCTATAATTTTCAACAGTCCACTGACTTCATCCGTACATCGGGACGGACAGATCTGTTTTTGCAGGTTTGTGAGGATACACCGGGTGATACGCTGTTTGGGAAAAACCCTTGCAGTGATGATTTTAGCAATGCATTTGCGGGTTCGGCCGGGGTAATTTTCTTTGGGGGACCAGATATACCTCCGGCCATTTATGGCGAACCAACCAGTTTGCTCACGGTAATCACCGATTATCACCGCCATGCTTTCGAAGCCTCATTTCTGTTTCATCTGTTGGGAGGATATCAGAATGAAAAATACACACCACTGATGGAGCAAAAAACTGATTACAGGATCCTGGGTATCTGCCTGGGCATGCAGACCATGAATATAGCCACAGGCGGTACATTGGTGCAGGATATTCCTACACAAATATATAATCAGCAAATGGTTGAGCAAATTCTGGCGGCCGAACCCGATGCCCGTCATCGGAATTACAACACCAATCTTGGCTACACCGAGGATCTGCTGTGGGGTGATTTTCACCGGATTAAATTGAGCTCAACCTATGTGCAGGCCTGGGGGAAAACTTCCGTTGATACCACTCCCTATGTGCTCAGCAGTCACCATCAGGCCATTGACCGAATAGGGAAGAGCTGGGTGGTAGTCGCTAACAGTATGGATGGAAAGATTGTGGAAGCCATGATTCATGAGGCTTATCCCAATGTCATTGGCCTGCAGTTTCATCCGGAACCGGTATTTTTATATCAAATGGAAAGCAAACTGAAACTCATTCCGGGGCAACCGGCAAAAGAATCATTCATTGACCTTTATGGCGGATCAAAAGGAGAGCACTTTAACAGAAACATCTGGCAATGGATGGGAGAGGTGTACAGGTAAGCATATTTGATTGTTAGGGAGCGTATTAAGCAAAAAGCAACAGGCTGATTGCCATAACGGCCATACCGGCAATCAGTCCTCCGATAGCAACATGATGTTCGCCAAATTCTTCGGCAGTGGGCAACAGTTCATCCAACGAAATGTAAACCATTATTCCGGCTACACCCGCGAAAATTATACCAAAAGCCCCTTCATTCAATATATTTCGCAGTAGGAAATATCCAATCAGCGCTCCTATGGGCTCAGCCAGCCCGGAGGAGAATGAAAGCCAGAATGCTTTTTTTCGGCTTTTGGTAGCATAGTAAATGGGTACAGAAACTGCAATACCTTCCGGGATATTATGAATGGCAATGGCTACAGCAATGCTTATTCCAAGGGTGGGATTCTCTAGTGCAGCCATAAATGTGGCCAGTCCTTCCGGAAAGTTATGTATGGCAATAGCCAGTGCTGAAAATAAACCCATACGGAGCAATTTTGCGTTTTGATCCGGGTTAATATTACTTATATCAATATTCCTTATTTCGTGTGGATTTTCACCACTGGGAATCAATCTGTCAATCACAGCAATTATGGCTATGCCGGCAAAAAAAGCAGCCGTGGTGTAGATGTAACCCACCCTATCGCCATAGGCCAGGGATAATGAAGCCCTGGCTTCCGGGAAAATTTCGACCAGAGACACATAAACCATAACTCCCGCAGAAAAGCCCAGGGCACCTGCCAGAAATTTAGGATTGAAACTTTTGGATAGGAGTGACATCAGGCTACCAATTCCCGTTGATAGTCCGGCGAAAGCAGTTAATGCTAAGGCAAACAAGACATTGGGATCGTTCATCTGTTTTTTACAGGGTAATCAGACTGGTGTGGAAAATACATTGCGATAAAATGGTTTCTTTTCAGTGTGCTAAATTATCTATTTTATCTAAATGTTTTAATAACTGCCTAAAGTAAATAGGAAAAGGCCGGAATGTTCCGATAAGACTATACTTATTGATGGCTTCAGAACATCCCGGCCATTGCATATGGTAAATAATCAGCCGTTCATCTTAAGCGGGACGCTATTCAACATGCACCCTTATTCCTTCGCTGTGAGCAGCAAATTCAGGGGCATACATGCATTGCACATTGGCAATTCCCGCCGAATAGTTCCCTTTTAATGTAACCACCACCGGATATTCAAACACCCAGGTGCCTTTAGGCAGATGATCAAAGAAGAAATCTCCGGATACATCGCGGGTGGTCTGGTAAAAGCCCAATCCCCCCTTCCAGGAATAGCCGGAAAGTTGTGTTACGGGTTCAAACCCTGCAGCCCGCATATCCTTAAGGTGGACGAAGTCGAGGTCGCGATCTGTAGTAAGTACTATTCTTACACTAATCTGATCGCCGACCTTAAAAGTTTCATCCCCCTTAACGGGATCAAGTATCGGACCGGCATCACTGTTCCTTTTCACAAACAACTGACGCTGGACAGACAAAGGGGATTGGTGGGCGGTAATTTTATCCAGATTTTCAAAATATTGCCAGTAGAGTGCTCCCCAGGCAGGTCCGTCAGTTGTTTTTGAAACCACTACTTTACCCATTCCGGAATTTATTTCCGGGCCATTCCAGCGCAATTTAATATAGCCGGTACCTGCTTCAGCTTTGGCATCAGGCAGGTTAGACGGATCTATAATTTTATCACCCAATGTTATGGTCACTCCCGGGCTGGTTTGTAACCATGAAGTACCGCGGATTAATAATGCATAAATGGCATCGGCGGTAGCTGTATTTTCAGGCCAGGCTTGCACCTGTTTCTGTTTAATAAGCCAGGTGCGCATCTGATCAGCAGCCTTCCGGTCTCCGGCAATTTCTTCAAATAGCTCGGTCAATAACGCCTGGGTTTGTACCGGGGCATTATACCATGAGTAGCCGGCAACATTATCTTTCCAGTACATGCCCATTTCTTCACTAATCAATGCCCTGTCGCGCAATGATCGGATGATGGCTTGTGCTGTTTTCCCGTCTCCGCTCCGGCCGGCCCATAAGCCAATCATTGCCTGGGTACTGAGTCCTGATTCCTGCCATTGATTGCGAGCAAGGTTGGCATAATAATCAATGGCTTGCGATGCTTTTTTTGGAACATCAACCACATCCTGAAGGTAACTTAGCGAAAACAGATAGTATATCTGCATGGGTGAAATTCGCGTCGGATCCTTTTTGAGTTTTCTTGCTTTCTCATTGCGATTATAATCATCCAGCATCTCATTGGTCAGAAAACTCACAGCCTGATTGATCATATGTCTGAGCTGCCTATCTTTCTTAAGATCTATAACTTTCAGATAATGCAACCTTCCAAAACCGGCAACCACCTGCTGGGTAATGTAACGACTTTCGCGATATCCTTCAAACCACGGCCAGCCGCCATTAACAGTCTGACGCTGCTGAAGTTTGCGCAGCGCAGTATTCAGCCCCGATTCCATGGTGTTTTCATCAAAAAGTAAGGCGATGCGTTGTTTCTGTGCTGATTCTGAGGCCGCCTGAAGTACCCAGGGTGTTTCGCTGAGTACCACGGATTTTAATTCCGGATTTTTTTCCAGATTGGATAGGAAGGCATTGGGTTCGCTGGTTTTCCACACCTCAAATACACGTTGGATGGCGGGGTTGCTGAGGGCAATGTGCCGTGCCAGCGCATTGGCGTAATACATCCTGAATACAGCATCGGAATTATCGTAGCGGGGTTCCATCAATACCGGGAGTGACTGCACGGCGAGCCAGGCCGGGTTGGAAGTAAATTCGAGGGTTAATCCCTGATGGCGAAGCGTATTGCTTTGCGCAGGAAGTCTGCTGAGGTTTTCAAAATTGAAGTTTTTGGTCTCCTTGCCATTTATTGGCAACGGAAGTGTTTCGGTAACGAGCATACGGTTGCTGAGCACCGGAACAATGTGCTCTTCTCCGTCAGTATGATTGCCGGCTTTGGCCGAAATACGCACCATGACAACTTGAGCATTCTCAGGGACCACCACCTTCCATTGAACCACTGCAGTCCCATTGGCATCCACTTCAAAACCAGCAATAGGCTTGCTATTGTTGAAAACTGCATCCACAGCAAGCATGTCAATGGCATCAAACAATTCAAGCGTGGCATCACCCTGTATGGGGAGCCCGGTAAGGTTACTGATACGGGCAGTTAGATTAATGGTGTCGCCCTGTCTGAAGAATCTTGGCAGATTGGGCGTAACCATCAGGTTTTTGCGGGTAACCACCTCTTTTACGAAACTACCATAGTTGAGGTCTGTAGTATGGGCGAATCCCATAAAGTTCCAGCGGGTAAGTGCTTCGGGTACAGTAAATTTAATCTGATAATTGCCCTCGCTATTGGCAGTGAGCCTGGGGAAAAAGAAGGCAGTTTCGTTCATGTTTTTTCTGAAGGAAACTTCCTCCGGACCAACTGTTTGTGGCGTAGATTCATAGGGGGTTTCAGCTATGTCGTCACTTACAACCATTTGCTGGTCCTCATTTGTAGCTTCAGGTTCAGCGCGGCCTGCTAAACTCATACTTTTAGATTGACGTAAAAAAATCATGTCACCACCATAATAGAGGGGATAAAAGCCAAACCAGTTCAACTTATCATAAGTTCTGATCTTAAAAGAGGTTTTATCTGCCTGAGAATCGTACACAAAGAGCCCGGATACAGTGCCAAATCCCCTCGATGCATCATAAGCCGAAGCATGATATACAGGCTTGTAAAGGTTAAAATTCCACTGATGAGGAGAGATGGCATCAAGTGAAGCGTCATACATTGTTGCAAGGAATTCTGCAGCGGCAGGCTTTCCCGTAGGGTCAAGTATCTTAATCCGCCATTCCTCTGAAGCTCCGGGCAACAACTCATTTCGGAAGGTCTCAAATTCAAAACTCAGCTTCGTACCTTTATAAGGAACCTCGATCAATGCCTGATGCGTGTAAATATGATTGCCGGTAACCATCAGTGAACTTATGGCAATGTTTCCCCGATAATTTTCCAGTATAGGAATTTGAATGTTTTGTTGTTTTCCCGATAACTTAATCCAGTTACTAGAGATATTTCCTTCCGCATAATCAATTCGATAGAGCATGTTTGCATTTTTAACACTACTGCCTATGGTGAGTGTGATGGTTTCACCCGGAAAGGCTTGCTGCTGCGACACATGGAAAAAGCTAAAGGTTTCTTCCGGCAAGCGGGACGAAGTCTGATCCACCAGAATGAACGTTTTTTCCAGTTCAACCAACTCGCCAAAGACATCCACAGCCTTTAACCGGATACGGTATTTACCGGGTTCCATACGTTTCAACCGGGCAGCAGGTATTATTGAATCGGTTTGCGTATTTATAGTTTCCGTAAGGATGATAGATTGAACCAGGGTGTCGGCAGCCATTTCATTCCCATAAGGTTCGTGGGGAAGTTTGCTGTGCCACTCTTCACGTGTATAAAGCGAGGTGTCGGGAATAGCAGTATTCCGCTCATGCACCAGGGTATTATCAGGTTTAAGGCGGGCGATTTCAACTTTTACCTGTGTGGAAATCGGAAGTCCGGATAGATTGGTGGCGCCAATTTCCAGATCGGGAAAATCAGCGGTACTTACCACCTCATCCACTTTAACCTTTAGTATGAGTGCGCGATTACTTACGTTTAAGGCAGTTTCCGAGGAATGTGTTTCACCATTGATGTCAGTTACAGTCGCATAAATGCTGAAATTAAAAACGGTATAAGGATTTTGTGACCCAGGGCTATCTGAATTGGCAACAAATTTAATATTGAAACTTCCATCGGTATCCGTCGTGAGTATGCCATTGGCAATTTCTGCTTCGGGCCGGTTATAAGGCCTGCGATAATACCGCATGGGATAAGGAAACCAAACATTTCTCACAATACGGTAGCTCACGGTAGCCCCCTGCAATGGAACGCCACTGTATGAATCTACCTGACCCTTAACCTGTATGTTTTGACCCAGCTTATATGATCCTTCAGGCCTTTCGAGCTTAACCTCAAACTGCGGACGCTTGTATTCTTCAACATTTACATATTGATTCCCATACTGATCCGCAATACGTACTGTTCCTCCAGGCGTGCTCTGCGGAAGGGTGAATTCACCATTAAAAGATCCAAACTCATTGGTTGTAAAATTACGTGTGGCGATTTTGGTCCCGTTTACATCATATAGAGTAACTGCTGTTTCTTTGTTGATATCGGGTGTATATTTTTGATCTTCAGCGTAAACCACCAGGCCTTTAAAATAGATCACTTGTCCTGGCCGGTACAACGATCGGTCGGTAAAGAACCATGTTTTGGTCTGCGGACGAGGGTTTACGTTACGGGAAGCATACAATCCGAAAGCGTTATTCATTACGTAGCGATCCTCTCCTTTTTGCAGGTCAAACGATAAGTTTCTTCCTCGATTGTCTGCGGGTGCCTTAATGTTAAACGACCCATCTGCCGATGTCCGGTATGTTTCCTGATTTTGCCGAATGTTTGTACGTTGTCGATAATCATAATCCATGGTAAAAGTCACTACTTTCACGTCTTTTACACCCTGACCTGTATTTCGGTCAAGCACATAAAAGCTTCCGGAACCATCACTTTCACGGTGTGAAATCAGGCTCAGATTGCTCACCCAGAACTGCTGTATGGTAAGGTTGTTTCCTGATGCCTTAAACTGCTCATTGTCTGCAATAAGCAAGGTATAAAAGCCATTCTCCAGTTCCGGCATGATCAAATCGACACGGTGTGATCTAAAATCAGATATTTGGGGTAAATCAACGGACCATTTAAATGCGGGCTTTAGCAGGTTAAGGGTAGCCAGACTTTCTGGTGAATTCAGTCCAGCGGGCGTGATGACTGGTTCATCAGGGTTTGCTCTTAGAATTTTAAGCCAGGCAGTATCTGCATTTTTAAATTCAAGAAATAATGGAAAAGCCTTACCGGACAGCACTGCTTCAGGCAATTGAAAATCAATGGAGGTTGACTCTATCTGCTGTTTCAATATCAGGCAATTCTGTGCACCCGTTGATAGAGGGAATGCTTTAATGACTTTTTCGCACCAGATATGCGCTTTCACCAGGTCTTTGATTCCGTTGTGAGTCATCTCTTCCGAAAAGACCGGATAAGTTTCAACGGATAGATTCTCAGCATAAAAGGAAGCTATCGCAAACATTATATCGGCAGCCGCCGGATGCTTTCCGTAAGTTTTCTCTAACCTGAGCAGAGCATTGAGATAAAGTGAATCAGCCCCGGGCAGAGAGCTATGTTGTTTCACAAAGTCCAGCCGGTGCAATTCTGCATCAATAAATGCCAGGGTATCCGGCCTTGAAAACCGCCATGCCAGCAACTGTTGATAAATCCGGGTCCCCTCATAAACAAAAGAAAGGGTGTCGTTGCTATTCAATTTAACCTTGGCAAAGGTTGCCGCATCACCAAAATATTCAGAAGTATTTAATTGGAAAGGCAATATGGGAATGGTAATTGCTGCCTGACGTGAATTGTAAAATTCAATCGCTCTGTTGGCCAGAAAATCATATAGTGTTGGTCTATACAGTTTTGAATTCTCCCCGGTTTCCAGGATAACATCATAATTTTTCAAATCAGTACTCTTGAGTAAATCATCGTTAGCTAATGAAGCAGTAAAATGAGCTACAATAGTCCTGATAAATTGTGAGGCATCCCAGAGTTGCCTGTTTTCTTCACTACCTTCAGGCAACCGGGTACGATCATAAATCAAATGCTGGTTTTCATCGTAATACTTCCAGTATAATTCAGCCAATGCGGAATGCATGATTTGCCTGGCGGGCTCCGGTCTGTTGGCGAGGTTTTCTTCTGTTTCCGTGATGAAATGAATGAGATAATCAGATTCAAACTGGCTTTTTAACATCACCTGGTAAAGCACAGCCTTTAAATAGAGAGGCATATTGTCTTCAGCAAGTGTCTTTTTAGCAATTCCATTGATCACTTCGAGCGCCTGGCTGGGCAGGCCCGCTTTATTTAGTGAATCTGCTTTTCTCCAGTAATGGGGATAATTGGATGCTGCCATTGTTTTGAGTTCTGTTTTTGAATGTTGGTTGATTTGCGCATATAACGGAAGTTGCATCAGCAAGGTAATCCCAAGCACAATTCTTAGCATGCCTTTCATAAGGTAATATTTTTGAAAAAGTAACGTATAAAGAAGAGTAAATATATTAAAAATTTTGAGGTCATCCAATAGCTGAAGCCGAAGTTTAATTCTGTTTGTTCTGTTTTTCTTTGATCAAAGCATGCATTGGATTTCTTAGTCCTTCAAAATCAACCAGTTCCATCTTAACTGAGCCTACAACTACGGCAGATTGCACCAGGATAGGCAGACGGTTTTTATCATCAGAAATCCAGAGAACCATGGGATAGGGTTCGCTAAAAACGTCTCCTTTAATAACCATAGGCTTAAACTTCAGGCAACTGATGCTCCCCAATTCTGTTTTTATGACCTCTCGCCCCAGAAATACAATTTTCGAGACATAGAGTGAGTCGTCCAGGAAAAAGGCCAGGGGAAAGGATTCATTGGGCTCCATACCAGTAATGTCAAGTGTACGGGCATAATAAAATACCGAAACAATGTCCTGAGTATTGGGTGGAATTCGTTTTATCGCCCTGCGGCTTACTGCCAAACCATGACTTTGCCTGAAATTTACTTCATCATCTTTTTTAAATCCGCCTTCACGCGTGCGCCGGGTAAATTTCCAGGGTATTAAGGCTTCCGTATCTATAAAAGATTCAAACCGATCGTTTACTTTAAAAAAGAGATTAAACGCTCCTTTAGATTCTCCGGTGGCCAAAACATGATAGGCCTTACGATCGTTATGGGAGTATAGTTTATTTTTAATCTGGAGTTTGGCTTCTCCGGCAGTAACTTTCCCGGTAAGCAGTGATTGATAATACACCCTGAAAGTGAGCTTTTCTCCTGTTTGGAAAGCCGTATTATCAATGCTTCTCAGCTCCTGGCCCAGGAGTTGTGTCCCGCCCGAAATAGCAAGTGCAAACATTATCAGAAAGGTAAGGGCGGCTTTTGTTTTCATTTATGAAACAACTTTGCAGGGAGTTTGCAAAAAGTGTTCCAAAAATGCAGCTATTGAATTTTTAGGTAATCTGGTTTGCCACTCAAACCGAAGCTGAGTTAGTTTCCCACTGAGAACGCTTAACGGCTCCCGTGGATGACTTTTTGTATTTGTATGATTTTTCCGGTATTGAGTATCAGATAATATTCTCCTTCAGGTACATCGGTGGTGTTCCATTCGCAGGGGTAATTTCTCTGAGAGAAAGTGCCTTCAACCAGCACTTCAACCAATACTCCGTCTTAATTACGCACATAAAGTAGTGTTTAGGTTAGTTCGATCAGGACATGGGATATTTGCCATGAAGAACCTGAAACTCGGCGGAAACTTTCTTCAGGCACTAAATTTCAAATGGCCGGTGAGCATTTCAGAGATGGTCCAAAAAGCACCGGTTTGTCCGAATCTATCCTTGCGGTGAACATTAATGAAGCCAGCGCAGGTGAGGCATGGTCAAAAAGCTGCACGCTAAAGTTGCGACTATTGTTCCACAAAACTTCACGATACGTGGCTG
>Ga0265295_1004045_pt1 | contig 20228 bp, 15 predicted proteins | sample Munlansysbiofilm_FD_192503 | JGI IMG/M metagenome (GOLD analysis project Ga0265295, IMG submission 192503) | Leachate microbial communities from a municipal landfill in Southern Ontario, Canada - Methane capture system biofilm | ecosystem: Engineered > Solid waste > Landfill > Unclassified ... | reverse complement strand
TTTTTATTCCTTTTTCATGCAATGCTTTTATTTTGTAGAAAATATCAATTGCTCCACCGTAATTGGTAGGTATAGGAATATCAAAAGATATTATGTGTAAATGATTATCCTTTGATTTGCTCATAAATACGTATTAAATTTTGTTCTTCTATTTCCCAGCACAATTCCTTAGATGCTCTTTCAAGTGCATTTGTCCAATGGGCTTTTGAGAAATTAAATAATATTTCATGAATTTTTTTTGCAATCTCCTGAGGATCATGATCTTCAACGATTAAGCCAACTTCATAATCGTTGATGATTTTTTCAATTTCAGGAAGTTTTGAAGCAAGAACCGGAATACCTGCATGTATATAATCAAACAGTTTATTGGGTAAACTGTAGCGATAATTGAGATTGGTGTCCTTGTCTAATGTGATTCCACAATCAACACAACGTGTAAGCTTCATCAGTTCAACATGAGGCATTTTGTCAAAGAATTTTATTTTCCCTTGGAGTTGCGGATGTTTGGATTCTTTTTTTAAATTTTCTATCACATCGCCCCCACCAGCAATAACAAGCATCACACCTTCAATTAATTTCATTGCATCAAGCAATTCTTCTGCTCCACGGTCAATATTAATCCCTGAACCCTGCAATATCAGCACTTTTTGGTCTTCATCAAGACCAAATTGCTTTCTGTCAGCCTGTTCGAATTCAGAAGTTTTTAACGGAACATTTCGCAACACATGAACATCAACATTATATTTTGCTTTAAAAATATCAGCAATCGACTGATTCACCGTAAATACATATTTTAGTTTTGGGAAAATACGGTGTTCAATACGGAGCCATATTTTTTTCACCCTCGGTCTATTCACAAGCTCAGGAACCTCAGTATACAATTCGTGTGAATCATACACAAGGATTTTTCTTCGAAGCCTAGCAGCCAAACGATTTGGTAATAAAGTATCAAGATCATTGGAATGAAAAATATCAGCCTTCGAAAAAAGCAAAACAAAGAAAAGCCGAATATTGAAACAAGCGTAAAACAAAGCACCTCGAGTAAACAGAAGTTTCATTCGCATAACCTTGTAAGGTCTTTCATCCACGGGTAAACTATTTTTCAGTTTTCTGCCAATAAGGAGAATATCACAACCGTTGCGGTAAAGGGTATCACAAACTTTTTTTACACGCTGATCGGTAGCCAGATCATTAATTACAGAAACAATTACTCTTGTCCTTTTCACATTAAGAAGTGCTAATAACAGAAGTTAAGTCTGAACATAATGATAACACGAATGTTCAAGATTTATTTTGTCTTACTAGAAAAGTTAGCAACTAATATTAAGGGACTAGCAATTTGTCACCTGTATCGTTTGCAATTTTGCGTTTCCATTCTTCAGTGTAACCTGGTTGTACCACTTCTGGATTTTTTTGTCCAGGAATAACTTTTTTCACGTTTCCATCCATATATTTCAAGAAAAGGAATTCGTAAAAAGATTTCCATTCCATTACCAAAGCATTTCCAGTGTTCACTGAGAAATCCGTAAGGAAATCGATCGCAAGTTGAGGGTCTGTTTTATAAAGTTCAGCAGCAGCCTTGTCAATTGCTGATGTATTTTGAATATATTTTTTCTCTAGTTTCTGCTGTTTAGCATAAATCTCTGGATGAATAAGATCGTAACGCAGATATCCAAAATTGGATACCATATTGAAAATCCAGAATGCAGATGTCCAACTGAATTCCATCATAGAGCCATTGCCAACTGCATAAGATTCAGGGATGCGTTGCATGCTTGAATACATAGGAGCATATACACAACTGCCTGCATCATCAACTCCAAACCAAATAATGCCACCAACAGCATCAGGTAACCATGACCGAGATTGTGTGACAAATGAAAAGCCAGTTTGCTGAGTTACTGTTGCACGTTCATTTAAATATGTCTTTCCGTCAACTTCCCATGTGAGTGGTCTCCAACGATAAGGGCATCCATGAAGTCCTGCTCCAACATCTTTGGTCATATCAAACTCTGTCCCTTGAAGATAATTACGCATATGATTCATCAAATCGTAAACACTGACTTTTTTATCTGGTTTAATCCAAAGTGGCATTCTATTTTTTAGGTTATGACCTGATGCATAATCTTTATATTGCTCCATCTGGGAATTGATTTCACGGAAGAAAGCCCATACTCTAATCTCGCAGAATCTTGCAGCTTCAAAATCAACTGGAGCATAAGTATCTGAGAAACTAAAATTTTTGTCTTCACCACTGTACCATGATTTACTCTTTGCAAATGATACAACATCGTGTGAATAAATACATTCAATTTTGGGATCATGAATTTTTCCCATATCGAGTGAAGTGATAGATGTTTTGCCATTGGCAAGCGGAAAAGTTGTAATTCTTGCATGATTTGCATGAGCACAAACATAACCGTCGGGGATGCGAAGAGCTACCCACACAGCACCTTTTTCGCCCTCACCTTTTCCAATAAGTTCCATAACCCACACTTCATTCTTATCAGCAATTGAAAAAGATTCGCCAGAGCTATGGTATCCATATTCTTCCATAAGTTGTGCAATAACCACAATAGCCTCACGAGCAGTTTTAGAACGCTGAAGGGCTATATAAATCAAACTGCCATAGTCCATAATCGCACCAGACTGAGTGCCGAGTTCGGGACGTCCACCATAAGTAGTTTCTCCGATGGCAACCTGAAATTCATTCATATTCCCAACCACATTATATGTCTGTCGAGCCTGTTTAATTTGCCCAAGATGTTTGCCAGAATCCCATTCATAAACATCAAGCATTGCTCCATCTTCCCATGTTGCTGCAGGCCAGTAGTATAACTCACCATACATTACATGAGCATCAGCAGCATACGTAATCATAGTTGATCCATCAGTGGATGCTCCCTTAGTAATCAGAAAGTTTGTGCAGGCAAACAGCGATGTACCTGTCAAAAAAGTTACCGCAAATAGTGTAAAAAACAGCTTCTTCATATAATTTAATTTTTAATTGTGTACTACTTTGCAAACCTAATTATTTTTGTTGAGAATTTAAAATCAAACTTGCCATTTTAATCAAGATATTTCTCTCCTATGGAGGAATACTTTCTCCACTTTTCCAGAACAGCATTCATATCTTCAGGTGGAGACAATTCAAATTCCAAAAACTTATTATTTTCGGGATGAACAAATCCGAATTTATAAGCGTGGAGAGCCTGCCTATTAATCAGTTTGAAACAATTCTCCACAAACTGCTTGTATTTTGAAAAAGTAGTGCCCTTAAGTATTTTATCACCACCATACTGTGCATCAGCAAACAAGGGATGCCCGATATATCGAAAATGAGCCCTAATCTGATGTGTACGTCCTGTTTCGAGACGACATTCCACAAGCGTAACATATCTGAAGCGCTCAATAACTTTATAGTGAGTTACAGCGTGTTTTCCAGTTTCTCCATCAGGAAAAACAGCCATTACTTTTCGATTTGAAGGGCTGCGCCCCAAATTTCCTGTGATCGTACCTTCATCATCTACAACATCACCCCAAACCAAAGCTAAATACCTTCGAACAGTAGAATGATCAAAAAACTGTTTTCCCAATTTTGTTTGCGCCACTTCATTTTTTGCGACGATAATAAGACCACTTGTATCTTTGTCAATGCGATGAACCAGATAAGGAAGCGCTTCACTGTCATTGTTTTGCTGAAAATGATACAGCAATGCATTTTGCAATGTTCCTGTATAATTTCCAAATCCAGGATGAACAACCATCCCCGGTCTTTTATTAATGATAATCACATGTGAATCTTCAAAAACAACCTCAAGAGGAATATTTTCTGGTAGAATTTCAAGTTCACGAACAGGGTGAGGAAGCAATACGATGATAACATCATTGCCCTTAACTCTATAATTTGACTTTACCTGCTTTTCGTTCACACGAATACATCCTGCATCGGCAGCCGCTTGTATCTTGTTCCTGCTCACACTCTCCATTCTGGATGTCAGATATTTATCTATCCTCAGGAGCCCCTGCCCCTTATCAACCTGAACTCTAAAATGCTCATACAATTCAGGCTGTTCCTCAGTCTGAAGTTCATCAAACAATTCAGGTTCTGTCATTACAATATAATAAGTTTGCGGTTGGATTTGTATCCTCGTAAATCACTGATAGAAACAATATAAACACCAGATTCAAGTGGGAGCGTAATTCTCTGACCAGTGTATTCTTCTGAAAATAACAATCTGCCATCAAGAGTATAAACACTTAGTAGATATTCGCCTTGAGCAACGCCTCTCAATGAAAAACCATCTGATGAGATTGCAGGATTGGGTTGTATGCCCCAATCAGTTTCTTTAATGGAATTAAATACATTCACATAGGGCTCAGTAGTGTCCCCCACCAAAATACGCATCATCAATGCTCCTTCATACATAGAACTATACCATTGACCATCAGTGTTATAAAGAACTTTAGACTGACGATTGGTGTTTTTGTCATATCCGATATTCAACGCTTGTGAATCCTGCTGTTGCCATCCCACATATATGGTTCCATTCGCAGCAATAGGAGGATCAAGCACATAATTGTGGAATTGATACATATCACCAATAACTGGCCTGAGCGCCTGCTGATTATAAATCAAATCTCCTGGCTTTCCTGCCTGATCGTTCCACACTCTAAGGTCGAAATATAAATCTTCGTTAGCATCGTTAAACACCCTATTGAACTGAATCTGAACAGCACGGAGTGTATCAGCATGACTGAGCGTAAACTTATACGCCAATTGGGCATTGCTCCCCATCAGGGCATATCCAGCCTCAGGCGACCCATCATCATACCTGAAATAGTTATAAAATCTTTGATAAAAGGAAACAGTATCATTGTAATGTTCCATGTCAGGAATGGTTGCTGAATTAATACAAAACTGCACTAAGAAATCAGCATTTTCAGTCAGAAGTGAATTATATATGTAGGGAAACGGTTGTCTGTAAAACACAGTATCAGCATAAGGATCTAAGTTGGATGCACTGATTCCGCTATTATAACCAGCAGTTGTTGATGAAAGATCAGTAATGATTAATCTCTCTGTAAGATTGAGCAAAACAGACGAATAGTTAGTATATGATATTGCAACAGAGGGAACCATATTGCTTGCAGGATTTACCATAAAATGGCTCCAGGGCATGGAGTGGTAATCTTTAAGCAAGGTACTAATTCTGCTATTAAAGGCAACATCTATAGGCAAGGTATCATTGATGCTTCTTCCAGAGTTCAGATAAACATAATCAATATGCCAATGATCCACATTTCCAGCCCACGTTGGGAATGCATTATTTGCAATGGTTGCATAGTTGAAAAATCTAAATTTAAACTGATTTGAAAAGTAATCCGGATTAGTTATAGGAATCATTACATGCAAAAAACTGACACCAAAAGAATTCAGAAATTGCTGATAGGACATTCCTCCAAAAGACCATACAGTATTCCACTCATCAGACACTGGATTATAAAACTGCAGTAACAAAGAATCTTCTGTTTCAGGTTTATCACCCAAGCCTTGCGGCTGAAAGAAAAAACTCAGATAAACGGAATCTGCAGGAGTTGCCTTATGTGGGGCACCTGTAAACACTGAATCCAAGCGTAATGGCTGAGATGTAAGATAATCGGCAATAAAAGGAAAAGTAGATGCATTTTCATAAATATGACCAAACTGATCATAGGCATCAAAAGTAGCACATCCAATAGTCGGGGCGCCTATTCCGTATCCGTCATTTACATACACAAAAAAATCTTCCCACAATTGAGAATTAGGATAAACGAAATTACGAGAAAAATCATCAATAAATGGCATTTTTACAGCAGTAGTTCTCTGAGATTTTACCACTTGCGAAGGATTTTGTGTAAGATATTGTTTGATAACAGAATTTTCGGACATTCCCGTAATCACTTCCTGTGCATGCAATGTCAGAAAGAAAAAGAGGCTAAAAAAGAAGAGGAAAATATTTTTCAATTTCATTGTCTTACCATGTTATTCGTACCACAGATTGATAACCGAACCAAGTGAAATCTCATAATCATTAGAATATGCCGGAAATTGTTTGACTACTCTCACGGATACGGTATCGTTTTTATTAAGAAAGAATTCTGAACCTATATTCAGACCAGCACCATTAATGATTCCCCGAGCTTCATCACGAGTATTTCCAATAAGATCAGGCAAATAAGTGTTTCCTTGTCCTTCACCACTACCAACAGCCAAATCGATACGGCTGCCTTTCACCAGTTTGTCACCGGGAGAAACGGTTTTCCCCATCTGTTTCCAACGGATAACGGTGTTTCCAATATCTGGAACAAACTCTATTCTACCGACCTTAATTCCATATGTTTCCAACACAGTAGTTGCCTGGCGCACAGTAAGATCTTGTAGATTGGGACAAGAAACCATTTCAGGCTGAGATGCCACAATAGTCAAATAAATTTTTCGACCATTTTTCACCTTGCTGTCAGGAAGAGGGGTTTGTGAAACTACGGAACCTCCCTCTCTTTCGTTATCATATATTGAATCAATAATAACAAACTCAAATCTGTCATTGGATGGATCGCTGATAATCTCAGTGTAATTGAGACCGATATAACCGCCAACAATATAGTTCTTGCCGTGTCGTGTATAAAACTTCAAAAAAAGCAATACTATAAGGAAGAAAACTATTAGTGCTCCCAAAGAAAGAAAAAAATTCTTTAAAAACTTATTGTTAAAAATGATACCTGTAAATTTCATAGCTTACTTAATGGTGGAATAACTCAAAAAAAACCAATTTATTTCATCAGTTAAAAATCTTCACAAAACTACGGATTTTTTTGGAATTTATTAACTTCAATTCATTCCCTACAGAATGAAAAATCACAGAATATTAATTAATAATCTATACCATTACAACCCTCTTCTCTCAACACCTATCCCCCATTTAACTCCAAAATGTATATAGGCAGAAGACTTTGCCAGTTTTTGCACCAACACATTGCGCATGGAAAACCCCAGTTCACCGCGAATATTGTACTGAGGAAGCAACACTCTTGAAACAGCGGCTGAAACGTAATAAATATTACACGGAACTCCTTTCGTAATTGTGTTTCCATAATACTGAACTGGAATATTATCCAATCCCGCAATGGGAGAATCAAATGTTGGTCTGAAAACGTCACTCCCAAATAAAGCTCCGCTACTATCGAGCCCTGTTTTAGCAATGCTAAAATCAAAACGTGCAAACCATTTTTGTCCTGTATATCTGATTCGTCCAGTTAGTTCAATGAGATTGGCGCCAAGCGGATGAGCCAGAGGCTGATTGAGGTGTGTGTAATTTTGTTGCACATCACGGTGAGCATAAATGAAAGGCCTGATAAAATTCACCTCGACCAAGCCATCCAAATGATTTATTCCAAACATTTCATAATGTTTCCATCCCAACTGAAAAGCTTGTTTATTAACCCATGCACCGTGCGGACGAGCAGAATCAGGTTTTACAACATTAAGCAGATCAGCTCTGATTTCATTCATAAACATCTCATCCATAACGAGTTGTCCGTATATCACATGATTGCCAGCCGTAAACGATGCATTCAGTCCAATAAGCACATTATCAGGTGAACCCAATGCAAAATCTAAAGGCCTATACATTACCACTGGTAAAAGGTAATTATACTCCACAAACTGACGTCGCATCAATGAGTCTTGCAATGGACACACTATGGCTTCAAAAACAGAAAGATTGAAACGTTTGGTAACATTCCAACTCAAATAATGCATAGCGTTAAACTTAGAAATTCCGTCTTTCCATTGCTCCGCATTTGTGGATTGCACATCCCGTTGCCATGCAAATAAATTCACATATCTCAGTTTCCAGATATTGGTCGACAGTTTCAGATATGGATACGGATAATGTTCATCAGAAAGTATAAGAGACCGCTTTCCGTCGCCGAAAAAGTGAGTACCAATGCCTACTTCAGCAGAAAAATGTTCAGAAACTTCAGCATTTAAACTGATACGAGGAAGAATATATGTAAAAGAACTCCTTTGCAGATCACCGATCATACCCAATCCAGGAAGGACATGCAATGAATCAGCATAATAACGGGCTATTCCAAGTGGATTCATGGATCCGACTCTCAAACTCCCCTGAAACATTAATTTTTTGTAGAAACTCATGACAGTAATACCCGCAGCAGAATGGGAAAGCAAAAAATTTCCATTTGACAAATCAGCTGAGCTTTCTAGAAATGGTTCAATTCGTGCTTTAAATTGCCATGTATTTCCCACTGTAAGCATTGGGAAAAACAAAGAATCAGGAAGTAAATTCCTTGAGCTGTCAGCAAAAAACATTTCTTTATATTTCCATGGCCTAACAGATGGAAATGCCTTTCCAGAATACATATTCCGTTCATTCCTTATTTCAACAGCTGTGGTTCCATCGAGTGAATAATTCTGTGCAACAACATTGTTCACAAAAATCAATACGACCATGAAAATAAATATCACACCTGATCTCATAGCCATGACTGATGTTTATTATAATTCCTTAACAATGTCGAAATCCCTACCTGAATATCAATAGATTTGAGAGGATAAGGGGTATTACGAGCATCTCTACCTGTGCACCACATAAATAAATTCAACCCGTTTTTATGATTAACTATATAATGTATTTTCAAATCAGCGAAAATCATCGTCGATTTTGTGGCCGTCAGTTGAGGAAACAAACTCCCGTTCCAACTGTGTACATCAGGGTTGCCATAAATACTTTGTCCTGCATATTCTAACTGAGTGTCAACACCTCCGAGAGTATATGAGATCATGCCAGCTGCCACCCATCTCTTGTGATGAACGTCTGCCTGAATTAAAAACTCTTTAAAGTTGGCACCAAAAGGATGTGCAAGAGAATGGTGATAATGCGAGTAACTCTGAAGATAATCTCTATGAGAATATGTATATGCACCAGCCATATTCATCTCTGCTCTAGCACTAAAAAAGCTGTTACCAAATTGTTTATTTAGCTTTACCCCTGCCTGTAGTGCAGACATTTTCATGCTTTTTACTGCCTGATCAATGACATACTGTCCATAGAATGTAATTCCATATGGAATTTCAGCTGCCAATTGCAATCCAAGCATAGTGTTGTTTCTGTCATCCATTCCATACCATAACGAACGGGAATAAGGGAATGGATTAAAATGTTTCCAGTGAAGCTGATTGTAACAATCGTTGAAAGGTGCCCAAATCATTGATTCAAAAAGGGAAATTTCAAGAAAATGCAAAGGCTTGAATCCAATAATCATAAAATTGGCATATTTATTCTGATAACCCCCCATACTTGACTGAGGCACATCAATAATATTTTTCAATGAAACATTCTGCAATGAACTGAGAATAAAATGATATGACCATTTTTTAAAATTCACAGAAGTCCTAAAAAATGTGGAAGCAGGTGCATTACTAGATAACATCATGGACCTATACCCGTGTCCGAAATGCAATTTATCGCGAGCAAACATAAGCTGAAAATGTGGATTGGGCGACCAGGCAAGAGTCCCGTATACTGTTGCGTAATCTCTTCCGAAATCCTTAAACTTCTTTGCTCGTATCAATCCTGGAGCAACCTCAAAACTATCGGTAAAATGTTCAAGATATGTAGGAAACACAGTCTGGGACTCATATAATTCGGAAGAAAAGAAGAGCTGATTGTGGAGTTGTCCTGACACTCTTATTCCACGTGTATTTTCATAAAGATTCGGTTCATAATTAACTTGTTTTCCAGCCATAAACTGAACTGCAGGATCAACGGTTAAAGAATAATTAGTTGAGTCAACCCGAAAAAAATTCTCTGAGTACAGCTTTCTACCTCCCCAAGTAGTGCGTGTTTTTTGGGGTGTAAACAATTCAATAACCGAATACGACTCATTATCTATTTTTACCATAGGATATAGGGGCAGATTCATCTGACTATCAGCATGACAAATTACAGGAACAAGATATTCCCCTGCCGTAATTTGTATTTGTGCTTCAGTTGTTACAGGATACAATACTGACAGGCAAAACAAAAGAGTAAAGAATAAAAATCTACCTAACATTCAGCTAAAAATTTCGGTCAAAAATACAAAAAAAATCATTGTTCACTTTCATTTTTTCTAATAAAAGGTCAAATAGTGGTTTTACAAAATCGCATTTGATAAAGACATAAATATTCCATTCACAAATGAATTCAGTAACATTTTTAGTTATTGATAATATATTATAAGTCATAAAAAATAATGTATTAAGATAATATATTTTACTTATTTTTGCATTAAAACAAATATATCTTCTATGAAAAAGAATTATTGTGTATTTATTATTGTAGTCATTGTCTCAATGCTGTCAACTGCGCTTATTGCTCAGAATGTTGGAATTTCTGATGTTGCCATCACACCAGAAGTGTCATCTATGCTCGAAGTCAGATCAACCACCAAAGGATTTCTACTTCCAAGAGTTGCACTCACACAAACGACTACTGCAGCTCCTGTCACTTTACCAGTCGCAAGTTTGCTTGTCTATAATACTGCAACTGTTAATGATGTCACACCAGGGTTTTATTACTGGAACGGATCAGTATGGGTGCGTTTATTATCAGGAACAATCCCAACTTCAGGATGGGCACTTATGGGCAATGCAGGCACCAATCCATCAACCAATTTCCTAGGAACCACAGATGCTCAGTCATTTGTACTCAGAACCAATAATATTGAACGTTTAAGAGTGCTTTCAACCGGAAATACAGGAATCGGAACAACCACTCCTTCCGAACAACTTGATGTAAATGCAAATATCAGGGCAGGTGGAGTTGCTTACTGGGGAACAAACGGTGTAAGAACTGAAACTAGAAATAATGCCGGTCTCATTGGCTCAAGAAGTGGTTTTTATGAGGCCACTGCACCAGCACCTGCAACCAACTGGCCAATTGGAGCTACAAATTCATGGCATCTGTTGGATGTTAGAAGCAGCAATACAGCAACCAATTATGCAATGCAGTTTGCTGGCAGCTTCAATGATCAGACCCTATTTTTCAGAAAAACTAATAACAACGGCGCACAGCCATGGACAAGAGTCATGACAAGTGCTGATTATGCTTCAGGCATCACATACGATTACAGTACTGCAAGCATGACTGCTCCTATATCTACAATGAGTATAATTACAGGGCTAACAAGAACACTTACCCTGAAAGCAGGAGATATTCTTTACCTGCATGCTCACGGCGGAATGATGGCTGCGGGATTTAACTATGGTAATGTTGAGTTTGGCATCAGGGTAAACGGTGTTGACCTCCCCAATGGCGGATATACAAAAGTTTCTGTTGACTATGATATCGCCTATCAGCCATTTGCCAATTGGGCAATCAGCGGACATTATCCCGTACCTGCTGATGGAAATTATACCGTTGCAATATATTGCGGAAGATATGGCGGAAATGGGGATATTACCGTTGGAGGAGATAACAATACAGTGACTCAAGGTAGTTTACGAATTGAAGTGGTCAGACCAAACAACTAAAATGAATTGTATAATGAGAAAAACAATACTTACAATCTGCATTTCCGGGCTTGTTTATTTTTGCAGTGCTCAGATAGAGACAGAAAAGAATAAAGTAGTTACAAATACAAAACAAACTGAAGTTATTCCTTTTATTGAAAAGAATAACAATGAAATGAAAACTTCAAGAATAAAGCCCTTGCCTACGACAGTGAGAACAGATGATAACAAATTTATGCCTGCACAACAGCAACCAGCAGAAGAAAAATCGGCAAAACCATCTGTCAATAACGCAAAATTGAACGAAGAATAATTTTGAAACTATAAATATCTAAACCACCTGGGTATTCAGGTGTGTCCTTTTAATGCACGAATATTTACTGCATGATTCCCCGAGTACTTAAAACCAAATATCGAAGAAATAAATTTATCTATTATTATCAGAAATTTATCGAAATTTGCTAAAAAGTATATATCCTATGAAAACTCTTATAAAAATTTCTTTTCTTCTCAGTTTCTCATTCTTAGTGTTGAACAGCAATGCACAGATTTCAGCAGGATTGGTAGCAGGTACAAATCTCAGCCGGTTAGATGATTTCAGCATCAATAAAGAGATGCTTCGACCTGGAATTTACGGCGGAATTTATGGCGATTACAAATTCAACAACTGGCTGAGTGCAGGACTTGAAATTGCATGGTCTGAAAAAAGCATCAGTTACTACAACAGTGAAACGTATTCGTCTATAGGGCGAATTCAAAGTCAATTGCAATTGATGTACCCACAGATTCCTGATGTTGCTGATATTATAACCAATCTCATTGGAATGACGGGAATGACTTTCAACGATTCAGTGTATGAAAGCAATAGAGGACTCGTTACTTTCAGAGCAATAGAAGCACCAATTCTAGCAAAGTTTCACTATAAAAACTTCGTTTTTGAAGTAGGTCCCTATGTTTCATATCTGATTGGAGCAAAAACAGAAAATACTTTTCTACAAGATTGCCCCTTATTTAAAGCAATTCCACCATCCAATTTAGACAGTATCCCTCTTGTACCCATGTTTATAAATATGTTATTTCCTGCTCTAAATAATCCTCGGACTGAAACCTCAGTTTCAACTTCAAAGTTTGCAAACCTTGATTACGGCGTTGTTGCAGGAATCAAATACAAGCCCAATGATTTTCTCTCCTTTGGGATTCGTTATACACATGGTCTTGTTGAAAAGCTTAGTCCCAATTTACCATCATCACGCACTCATTCAGTCTTTCAGTTCTCAGTATCATATAACCTTTTCGGGAAACTAAAACAGAAACCGATGATGTAGTATCAAATTGAGATTTACGATATGTATTTGTCTTGATATAATTCAAGCTTAATATAAATACACAAGCTTTTTAGTTTCGAAAAATTCTTCAGTAAAATGCTCACCAAGATTGTAGAGTTCGCACTTCATGTTCAGCAACTTTATTTCTTCTTCAAAATCACCACCTTTCAGATAAAGAATACCGTTTGGAAAAGCGTTGATTTGTTTTTTTGAAATTTTATTTCGACATAGTTTAACAAAATCTGGAAGAGCAACAATGGCTCGACCAGTAACAAAGTCAAACTCCCCACGAATATGCTCGGAGCGCCCCGTTATACACTTGACGTTGTTCAATTTCAGTTGCTCAACAACATCCTCAACAACCTTCATTTTCTTACCAATTGAGTCTGAAAGAACAAACTTGCATTGTGGCAAACTAATTGCCATGGGTATCCCAGGAAAGCCACCACCTGTGCCAACATCAAGGAATCTTGTTCCTTCCGCAAAACGAAAAAACTTCAATATAGACATTGAATGGAGTACGTGATTCACATAAAAGTTTTCGAAATCTTTTCTGGATATCACATTAATTTTGCTATTCCAAGACTCATACAACGCATACAACTTGTCAATTTTCTCAATCTGGCTTTCAGATAATTCAGAAAAATACTTTGCAATGTTATTTGTCATAGATCTGATAGATATGGGACTACTTGGAGTTTTTTTTTATATTAAATGATTGTCATTCTTGAATATTGGAAATATTAAGATGTCATGTTTAATCTTAAGTTGTTATTCGAAACTACTGATTGTTATAAGCTAACATTCAGATGCTTACAAACCATACAAATCACTAATTCTCAAACAAAAAATGCATCTCCGATTTTCAAAATCAATCTATTTTTTTGCTTCGATCAGAATCTCGAGCATTTTGATGGCAGCTTCCGAGATGACTGTTCCAGGTCCAAAAACAGCAGTTGCACCAGCTTTGAATAAAAAATCATAATCTTGTGGAGGGATAACACCACCCACAATAACCATAATATCTTCACGTCCTAGTTTTTTCATTTCGGCAATTACCTGAGGCACAAGAATTTTGTGTCCAGCAGCGAGAGAAGAAACGCCAAGAATATGCACATCATTTTCCACAGCTTGTTTGGCAGTTTCAGCTGGAGTCTGGAACAAAGGTCCGATATCCACGTCAAAGCCCATATCGGCATAGCCAGTAGACACTACTTTTGCACCACGGTCATGACCATCCTGTCCCATTTTAGCAACCATAATCCTAGGACGACGTCCTTCAAGCTCGGCAAACTGATCTGCCATTTCGCAAGCTTTTTTAAAAGACTCACTATTGCCTGATTCTGATGAATATACTCCTGAAATTGATCTTATCACAGCTTTATACCTCCCAAAAACTTTTTCACATGCCATTGAAATTTCACCCAAAGTAGCGCGTTTACGAGCTGCCTCAATAGAAAGCTCAAGCAAATTGCCTTTTCCTGTTTCACATGCTTTAGTAATTGCATTAAGCGCATGTTCAACATCTTCATTATTTCTTTCTGCTTTGAGTTTTGCCAATCGATTCAACTGAGCTTCGCGCACAGTGCTGTTGTCAACTTCAAGAACTTCAATGGGATCTTCTTTATCTAGTTTATATTTATTTACACCAATAATACTGTCTCTGTTGCTATCAATTCGTGCCTGTTTGCGGGCAGCAGCTTCCTCAATACGCATTTTGGGAATTCCTGTTTCTATGGCTTTGGCCATTCCACCCAGTTCTTCAACTTCTTCAATGAGTTTCCATGCATTGTGCACTAACTGATCAGTAAGATATTCTACATAATAAGAACCTGCCCAAGGATCAATAGCTTTACAGATATCTGTTTCTTCCTGAAGATAAATCTGAGTATTTCTGGCAATTCTTGCAGAAAAGTCAGAAGGAAGAGCGATCGCTTCATCCAATGCATTGGTATGGAGTGACTGAGTATGCCCTAAAACAGCTGCCATTGCTTCAACACAAGTACGAGCCACATTGTTGAATGGGTCTTGTTGAGTAAGACTCCATCCTGATGTTTGGCTATGCGTGCGAAGGGCCATTGATTTAGAATTTTTAGGGTTAAATTGTTTTACAATTTTCGCCCATAACATACGTGCAGCCCTAAGTTTGGCAATTTCCATAAAATGATTCATCCCAATACCCCAGAAGAATGATAATCTGGGAGCAAAATTGTCAACTGGAATTCCAGCAGCAATACCTGTGCGGATATACTCCAATCCATCGGCTAGAGTGTATGCCATTTCAATATCGGCGGTAGCTCCAGCTTCCTGCATATGATATCCACTGATGGAGATGGAATTAAATTTAGGCATGTATTTAGAAGTGAACTCAAAAATATCAGCAATGATCTTCATTGAGGGTGCAGGTGGATAGATATATGTATTGCGCACCATAAACTCCTTAAGAATATCATTCTGTATTGTACCAATCAGTTGCTCATATGTGACGCCCTGCTCAAGTGCAGTAACAATATAAAAGGCCAATATAGGCAACACAGCACCATTCATAGTCATTGACACAGATACCTTGTCCAAAGGGATCTGATCAAACAGAATTTTCATGTCTAGGATTGAATCAATAGCAACACCTGCTTTTCCAACATCACCCATCACGCGCTCATGATCAGAATCATAACCTCGGTGTGTAGCAAGGTCAAATGCTACAGACAACCCTTTTTGCCCAGCAGCCATATTTCTGCGGTAAAAAGCATTGGATTCTTCTGCAGTAGAAAATCCGGCATACTGACGGATGGTCCAAGGTCTATTCACATACATTGAAGAATATGGTCCATGAAGATAAGGAGGAAGACCAGCAGCATAATTCAGATGCTCCATGCCCAATAAATCTTCTTTACCGTAAATGTTTTTAATATGGATTTTTTCTGAAGTTTCAAAATCAGTAACCTTTGGCTGATCTTTCAACCATGTTTTTGTATCAGCAGATGGTTTTAAGGATTTAAAATTTATATTTTCGAATTTTGCTCTCATGATTTGATAATTTTATATTATTTCTTGTCCAGTAATAAATATTGAATAATAATTTCTAAATGTATTCAAAATTCATTATTTCTATAGCTCATTAATTCCAAATTTTCTTTGATAAGCTTTCAGCGTTTCGAGTGCATTAACTTTTACATGAATAAAATCATCAACACCTGCTGCTTTGAGCATTTCTAAATGTTCTGTGGGATTTCCGGCAACTACCACTTGGATGTCAGCATCTAAATCTTTAATTGCTTTTGCAAGATCAGGAGCTGTGTTGGCGTATTCATCATCAGAACTGCAAATCACAACGATATCATATTTTTGCTCTTTAATCTGATTAACAGTCCATTGAATATTATTGATAGATGGTCCTTCAAAAATTTCAAATCCGGCAATTCCGAAGAAATTCGTAGTAAACTGTGCACGTGCAATCCTCATTGCGAGGTTTCCGTATTGTGCAATATAAACTTTTGGTCTCATACCACCATTGGCAACATAATTTCCTGTAGCCAATCTAATCACCTCAAAAGCCTCAGCTCCGCGAAACAGTTTCAGTGCCTTTTCAGGTCTGTGCTTTGGAAGAGGGTTAGTGATCTTTTCAACCATACTTTCTTTCAAATTAGGGTAATGATTAACACCCAAAATACTGGTACGGCGTAAAGCGATCTGGTTGTATCTTTCCGTAGCTGTTTTTAGAATACCGTCAAAAACAAAACGGTTTTCCATAGCTTTGATAAAACCTCCCATATCCTCAATCTGCTTGAACAATTCCCATGCATGCTGAGCAATACTTACTGTCAAGGATTCAATATAATATGAACCTGCGGCAGGATCAATCACTTTATCGAGATAAGATTCTTCTTTCAGAATGTGCTGAACATTTCTTGCAACTCGTTCTGACAAACCCTCAGAAGGTTGATAAGTGATATCGAAAGGTAAAGTATGAATGCTGTTGCTTCCTCCAATGATGGCCGACATAGTCTCAGTGGTTGTGCGAAGCATATTGTTGTTCGAGTCAAAAATTGTTTTGTTCCACAATGATGAAACCGAATGAATATCAACCTGAGCAAGTTCTTCATGCCCTGGAACATAGTGTCTAGTAATATAACCCCAAAGTAAACGCGCAGCTCTTAATTTAGCAATCTCAGCGAAATAAGATGAACCCGTAGCAAATGAAAGTCTGAAAAATGGCAACATATCAGCCGCTTTTAGATTCATTTCAAGCATTTTCACCAAATATTCGTGTGCAGAAGACAGAGTAAAAGCAAGTTCCTGAACAATTGATGCTCCAGCATTATGAAAATGATGTCCATTTACAGTCAGCACTTTAAAATTTGGAAAAAAGGTAGATGTTTGCTCAAAAAGGCATTTTAATTCATTCAGATTATCGCTGCAACTATTGAAATATTCACCGTTAAGAAGATAATATGCAAATGAATCAAAATTAAAACTACCACTAATTTTTTTGGAGTCTATTTTCTTTGACTTACAATGAGACTTCAGAAGCTCAATGAGTATTGAGTATGAGTGAGAACCTATAAAGTGAAGACTGACTTTGGTAATATCAATACCATCAAGCAAGGCATCAAAATCTTCCTGATCATTCATAAAATCGAGCAGAAACTCAATTCCCTGTGCTCCTTTGGAAATAAAATCTTTAGCTTTGGCATTGGCTGCTTTTACATCAGACGCATTAACCCACTGACATATCTCCCAATCATTGTTTATGGTTTTATTTCCTCTCACAAATGGGAAAGATGCAGGTGCTGAATCAGCAAATTGTATTTGCTCTAGATCTTCGGCAGTGTAAAATGGCTCAGCTGCAAATCCTCCAATTGAATTCCAAACCATTTTTTTGTTGTAATCGCCTCCATTTAAATCTTTAATAATCAAGTCCTTCCACTCTTTTTTGCTTACTGTTGGGAATTCCTGAAATAATTTTTTATTCTGATCATCCATAGATATATGATGTTTAATAAAGTTTAACTCCGTTATAATTTTAGTCAAAAGTACTATTTTTTTTAGTAATAAGAGCGAATTCATCTACCTATAAATTACCAAAATCGTGTTGAGTTTTATCAATATCCAAAAAGACTCAATCAAATTCAAGATTCGATACGACATAATAATTTCAATTGGAACACGATTTTTTTTTTGTAATTTCGCAAAAGAGTAAATGATTATGATCTCAAAAGATGATATTCAAAGAATTAATGAGGCCAGCCATATCGAAGAAGTGGTGGGTGATTTTGTTTTGCTCAAGAAAAAAGGTGCGAATTTCTGGGGACTGTGTCCCTTCCACAACGAAAAGACTCCTTCCTTTTCAGTTTCTCCTTCCAAAAACATTTTCAAGTGCTTTGGATGTGGTGCAGCAGGTGGCAGTGTGAATTTCGTCATGCAGCATGAAAATTACACCTATCCCGAAGCTTTACGTTTTTTGGCAAAAAAATACAACATTGAGATTGTTGAACGTGAAACATCACCTGAAGAAAAGCAAGTCGAAGATGAAAAGCAACTCATCTATCTGCTCCACGAAATGGCACAGAAGTATTATGCTGATTGTTTGCACAACACAGATGAAGGAAAAAGTGTGGGGCTCTCCTATTTAAAAGGAAGAAAATTCAGTGAGAACGCAATTGAGAAATTTGGACTTGGTTATGCGCCCGAAGGCAGAAGCGGTTTCTCAGCCCATGCGATCTCACAGGGCTACAGCTTAGAAGCATTAAAAACTGCAGGCTTAGCGGTGGATTCACCCACTCCCACCGATCGATTCAGAGGCAGGGTTATTTTTCCAATTTATAGTATAGCGGGTAGGGTTCTCGGATTTGGTGCAAGAATGATGAAGTCAAATGATCATAGCCCCAAATATCTCAATTCGCCAGAAACACCAATTTATCATAAGAGTAATGTCCTATACGGGCTTTATCATGCAAAAAATACAATCCAGAAGAATGATAATTGTTTTATAGTCGAGGGCTATACTGATGTCATTTCTCTTTTCCAGGCCGATATTCAAAATGTTGTTTCTTCTTCAGGCACAAGCCTTACTGACGATCAGATACGGCTCATCAAAAGACATACATCCAACGTTACCGTCCTTTTTGATGCCGATCCCGCTGGAATAAAGGCTGCATTCAGAGGTATTGACATGCTGCTTGATGCTGGAATGAACGTAAAAGTTTTATTACTTCCTGATAATGATGACCCCGACTCCTTTGCGGCCAAAAATAGAGATCAGGATATTGCCTCATATTTTGAAACTCATGCACAGAATTTTATCAATTACAAAGCTGAATTTCTGAGTGGTGAAGCTGGAAACGACCCCGTAAAAAGAGCTGCTGTCATCAAGGATATTGTTCAAAGCATTGCAAGAATTCAAGATGGAATTACACGTGCCTTGTTTGTACGAGAATGCAGTAGAATCATCAAACTTGATGAAAAGATTATCGCAGCTGAAGTATCAAAAATCCTTCGAAAAAGATTTTCAGAACAATCCAGAACAGTCGCTGATAAAACTCCTATAATAGAAATTGATGATACGCAACCTGAACAAATCATCGAGGCTGCTGATCGGTTTTCCTATCTTGAATCACGCGTTGCAAGTTTACTGATCAATTACTATAACAATACCATCCCAGTCATGATTTTGGATGACAACAATGAAGCAACTGAAATTCAAATGTCCGTTTCTGAATTCATCATGCAAACCCTTCTCGTTGACGATTATTCGCCAAGAACGCAAATGACTTCAAAAATCTTTGGTTTTTTTAAGGAAGCATACGATCAAACAGAACTTATAGACCCATCCGCTTGGATTTCATCAGTTGAAGACAACAACCTCAGAAAATACATCATTGACCTGATGACTTCTCCTTACACAATCAGTCCAAACTGGCTTAAAGAGCTAGATGTAAATGTTTTAAGTATTGACAATGCTCCTGAACTGCTTACCAAAGATGTAAAATACACAGTGTTTCACTATAAACTGCTTCGACTTCAGGAAGAACTAGACGTTTTGGGCAAGGAACTGGAAAATACTACTGAGCCCGAAAAGCAAAACAAAATTCTTAAATCTATGCAATATACTCAATCAGTAATGAAAGAAATTGGTTCAAAATTAGGTATCATAAGACTCGACTAATCATGACAGATGACGTTTTTACACAAAAACAGCTTGTTAGAAAAAAAGTAAAGGAACTTAAGGCTTTATGTTCTGCTGAGGAGAAATTGATAAAATCCAATAGATTATTTTCTGAACTGGAAAACAAACAATATTTCAAAGATGCAAAAAACATCATGTGCTACTGGTCAATGTCCGATGA
>Ga0265295_1004044_pt1 | contig 20231 bp, 19 predicted proteins | sample Munlansysbiofilm_FD_192503 | JGI IMG/M metagenome (GOLD analysis project Ga0265295, IMG submission 192503) | Leachate microbial communities from a municipal landfill in Southern Ontario, Canada - Methane capture system biofilm | ecosystem: Engineered > Solid waste > Landfill > Unclassified ... | reverse complement strand
GCCAGAAAAATGCTGTCAGAGACTTTTTCAAGGAACTGATCGCCGATTCGGGTAAGGTAGCCTACGGTGAATCTCAGGTAAGGGCAAACCTTGAGATTAATTCTGTGGACGTGCTCCTGCTTTCCGAAGATCTGCGTGCAGAAAGAGTAACTACAAAATGCAGTGTCTGCGGATATGAAAACAAGTGGACAAGGCGCTGGAAACCCGGAGAACCCGCACCTGCAGCAGGGAACTGTCCCAAGTGTGGCTCTTCTCTTGAGGTTACGGATGTTACTGATATTGTTGACGAATTCTCTGAGCTTGCCGACAAAAGTAATGCAAAAGTGGTCTTCGTATCCACAGACTTTGATGAAGGTTCTCAGCTCATGAACGCCTTTGGAGGCATAGCTGCAATCCTGAGATACAATACCGGAGTCTGATCTCATTCAGGGGCAAAGTCCCCTCCTCCTATCCGGTAATTTTTTACCCAATACTTTTTTAATTCAATTGTCCTTTAGATCAGTGGATCAGGAGTTGTAAATTAAAAATATTATACCAGTCAAATCCTGGGTCAATATTAATCGATAGGTCAATATTAATCGATAATAGATCAGATCACAATTTGACAGATTAAATCTATCATACAAGGATTTATTAAGTAATTTCAGTTTTTTACAGGTAATTTATACAGGTGATTAATCTTGTTCCTGGAACTCAAAGCTCAGGCTACATCAATCTTAAAAGAAGCTATTCGAAAAGCAGGGTTTGAGGTTGAGGATTCCGAACTTCAATTCGAAACCTCTCCTCATGCTGACCTTGCAAGCAGAGCCGCATTCAGGCTTGCGGGCATTCACAGGCAAAACCCAAAAGATCTGGCGTCACGCATCGTTTCTGCAGTTGAAATTCCTGAAGGCTCATTTATAGGAAAAGTGAGTGCCGCAGGTCCTTATATTAACTTCTTTGCAGGAAAGCACTACCTTAATGGAACGGTGAATGCTGTCCTTAAAGAGAAAGAGAAGTTTGGCTGCGGGGCTCCAAAGGACAGAATTCTCCTTGAACACACCTCGGCAAACCCAAACGGTCCCCTTCATGTAGGGCATATCCGTAACTCAATTATAGGGGATACTCTTGCCCGCATCCTCAGACGCGCAGGATACGACGTGGAGGTCCAGTATTATGTTAATGATATGGGCAGACAGATTGCTGTAGTATCATGGGCGTGTGAACGCTTTGAGCTTGACCTCTCCAGAAAGTCCGATTCCGCAATTGCTGACGTATATATTAAAGCCAATGTTGAGCTGGACAAAAACCCTGGGTATATAAAGGAAATTGATGCCCTCATGGAAAAGGTGGAAGCCGGAGATGTCAGGACTATCGAGCATTTTGATAAGGCAGTTTCTCTGGCTGTTGCAGGTATCAAGGAGACTCTGCTCCGTTTAAATGTGGCTCACGATAAGTTCGTAAGTGAGTCCACTTTCCTTAAGTCCGGTGCAGTCCATGATATTGTTGAACGCATCAAGGCTACAGGCAGGACAAAAACGGACAAAGGAGCTCTTGTTGTTGACCTTTCGGATTACGGGTTTGAAAAGACTCTTGTTATCCAGCGTTCAAACGGCACTTCTCTCTACACAACCCGCGACCTTGCTTACCACGAATGGAAAGCCGGGCAGGCAGACCGCATAATTGATGTTTTCGGAGCCGACCACAAGCTTATTTCCGGCCAGCTCAGGGCTACTCTGAATGCGATCGGAGTCAAAGAGCCTGAGGTTGTAATCTTTGAGTTTGTCTCTCTGCCTGAAGGCTCCATGAGCACCCGCCGCGGGCAGTTTATAAGCGCGGACGATCTTTTTGATAGGGTCACTGGAGCTGCTTTTGAACAGGTCGAAACCCGCCGCCCTGAAACATCATATGAATTCAAAAAGCAGGTTGCAGAAGCAGTAGGACTTGGTGCGGTCCGCTACGATATAGTCAGGGTTTCTCCCGAAAAATCCACAGTCTTCAACTGGAAAGAAGCTCTTGATTTTGAGAAGCAGGGAGCTCCTTACATCCAGTATTCCCATGCGCGTGCCTGCAGCATCCTTGAGAAAGCAAAAGAGGAAGCAGCCTGGAATCCTGATAAAGAGATTGACCCCTCTCTCCTTGTCGAAGACAGCGAGATCGATCTTATTAAGAAGATGGCGATGTTTGACAGCGTCATCGACCTTGGAGCTCGTGAACTCAAGCCCCACGTTCTAGCTATTTATGCCCGCGAACTTGCCGATGCCTTCAACCAGTTCTACCGTTTCGTTCCGGTTATTGCAGCCGAGGATGAAAATGTCAGGGCTGCAAGGCTGGCTCTTGTGGACTGTGCCAGGGTCGTCCTTGCAAATTCTCTTGATACTCTTGGAATTATTGCCCCTGAATCAATGTAAAAAAGCAAAATAAACGAAAGGAATCGAAAGAGAGAATAGCAGATAAAAGAAAAAAAATCTAAAAGAAAAAATCTAAAAGAAAAAATCTAAAAGAAAAATCTAAAATTAAAGATCTAAAATGAAATATCTAAACGGAAATATCTAAACAGAAAGATCTAAAAAGAAAAAGCAGGAACATTTTTTCTTCTTTCTCTATTTTCTATTTTCTATTTTCTTTTTTTCTAATTTCTTATTTTTAACTTGTTACCTGATTTAATATCTCCATTTTCTATGTTTTCAATTTATCATCCTTGTTCAGTATCTTAACTCCTTATTTCTAATTTATTATCCCGGCTTAGTATCCTAATTTCTTATTTTTAATTTATTATCTTGATTTGTATGATCCGCTATTTTGATTTTTCTTAGAAAACAGATATATAGTAGCAGTAGCAGAATTTTGTATAAAGCGCCTTCTAGAAAAATATAAGATCTCGTATAACGAACTGATATTACTCTACAAATTGCATTGCAGAGATAAATATGATCACAATAAACGAAGCTTTCCGGAAATTCTTAAGCGAACAGGAAGCCTCTTTAAAGCCTGACGCCTTCCTGGATTGTGAGGATGTGATTCTTCTTTATGAAGAATTCCTTGAGCTCAATGCTGAGGACTATCTGTCAGAAGAAGACAAGGCTCTCTGTGCTACCCCGTCTGAACTCGAAAATAGAAATTACTTTGATGTTTGTAGCCCCGAACAAATCAGTTCTGAAGGGATCCATGATTTCCTTGACGACTATGTGATTGAAGTGGGAGGAGGCAAAAAATTCGTCGGGACAGCTGCAAGGGTTCTCCAGTCCTTTTTTGAATGGGCGCTGGAAAAGGGTTACATTGAGGAGAAAGCTTTTGAGGCAAACAGAGAAATTCTTGCAAGGTATAAGAAAAGGCATTGAGTACCCAGATGCGGGAATTTACACAATTTATATTATTTTTTTCTTTTTCCTTTTTTACTGAATAATAGTATTTTTTGCCGTGATGAAGTCTCTGATTGGATATAAGTCTCCACTCGGATATAAATCTCCACTCGGATATAAGTCTCAGCTTTACGGTATAAGGGCAGAACAGATTTTGCTTGAGCCTTTAAATTCCAGAAGGCATATGATTTTTTTTCTGCATCTGGAACCGGAGAATAAAACTTTTAAATATGCGATACCGGGAGGTGCACCTGCTCACCTTCTCGAATTCAATTACGCAAAATCCTCCTGAAAACATAAGAGACCGAATTTTTCAGAATATGGGATCGAATTATACAGAAGAACATTTTTTCTATCAAATACAATGTTTATGCTCCAGCAGGAGCTCATCGATCCCAGGAATTCTCTTAATCTCTATTTTAAAGTTTTTTAGCCATAGTTTTCCTCTTTTCATGTCAGCTATTTAAAAATCAGCTAATTAAAGAGGCCTTTTTACCGGAGAGCCAGCTGGCTTAATAACTTTCTTGCTCCTGGAAGCATAAGTTTCTCCTTTAATGCCTGAAAGGTATTCAAGGGAACTCATTCCATTCACTGTCAGAGGATATTTTTCTTCGTTTCTGTATTCCAGGATTGATTTTAGTAGTGGGTAGTCATCAATATTTTCGTTTTCATATCTTGAAACTTTAATTAGAAGTCTCGAAATAAGAGGATTTTCAAAGTACCTTCCCCATACAGGGTTATTCACTTTTTGATCATAGTAACTGTGAGCGAATGTCCTGTAATGAAGGACCTTTTCATATATTGATCTCTTTTTCAGAGCCTTGAGGTTCAGGAAATCGGTGGTACAGTCAATTTTTTGAAGCATCTCCAGTTCTCCTGAAAACAGGCAGTTTCTGGCATATTTTTTGTAGAGGTTACAGTTTATCCTGTATTCAATCGGTACCCTTAAAAAGAATTCAATCAATTCGGAGTCGCATAATGGAATCCTCCATTCGTATCCAAAAAACTCATAAACTCTGACTGAATTGAGGATAAATTTTGCCTGCCTTTCATTGGAATCAAAATATTCGAGTGCATTTGCAAATGTTTCGTTGTCTTTAATTTCAAGTCCTGATATTAATTTGCTTACCCTCTGCTTGAAGACCTTTTCGGGCTCCTGTCCATATGGCCACAGGTTGTAATGTTTTTTCAGAGAGGCTTCCAGGTAAGCTTCTAAATCGAAACTCGCTGAATCGGGAATATAAGTGCCGTATCCCGTATGTCCGGGAACGAATACTGAATTTTCCGGTATTTTCCCCTGGAGCTTTAACTCTTTTACAGTAGGAAAGTCCTGCATGTGCGGGAGAGATGTCAGGTTTGCAGCCCAAATCCGGAACAGGTCCGCTTCTTTTGAATTATAATTTTCACGCCATTTTTTTGCTGTAGATTCTACGAAAATCCACTCATACCCGAGAGCTTCTGCCACATTTTTGCTTATTTCTGACTCCCGGCAACCTTTTCTCCCGTAACTTACACATATGACATCATTAGCTCCAAGCCTCTTCAGCATTGCAACAATGATGCGAGAATCAAGCCCGCCGCTTAGCGGAACAACCAGCGTTTTTCCCTGTTGACTGGTGCTTTTTACAAGCCTTGAGAAAGCATTTACAAGTGTCCGGTCAAAAATCTCAAGCAATGCATTTTCAGGCAGTTCGTAATAATTCCCGTGTAAAAATTTGAAGTAGCAACAGGACTTCAGAAGCCCGTCATTTTTTTGATAAATTAAAAATTCTGCATTTCTTACCTGTTTTATATCATCAAATAAGGTCTCATTGCCTGTTACATAACCTGCAACCATAAACTCTGCAGCATTTTCCTCATTCAGATGCGGGTTAATTTTATCTTTTAAATAATGGGCACTGTCTGATACAATAAAACTATTTTTTGTTTTTACATAAAACAGAGGAGTGCTTCTTGTTTTATCAACAACACAAAAAATAATATCTTTAGTTTCGGCAACAAGTGCAAATACCCCGTTTAATTTCTTAAGGAAATTTCTCGTTTCCTTTTCCTGTTCCTCTTTACAGATTAATGAAGATATTAACTCAGCAAGCCTTTCCGTACTCAGAAATTCATTCTCCAGAAATACATTTCCTTTTAGATAGCATCTGGCTCCCTTGAGTTTTATTTCTTGCCAGGGATAATACTCATTCAGTAATTTTATTTCAGTTTTCATAACCCAAACCCCCCAAAAACCTGACATCTTAAACAATGTGGTAATTTTAAACTTCTCTGCAGCTCCTGAATTATTTTAACAATTTAAGAGAAAGACCGAAATGTTAAATTTCGAATATGCCTGTTCCGGGCAAAGCTCTTAAAACTCCCTTAAACTCTATACTCTTTGTTACTTTAAATTTATTTTTATATTTATACTGTTAAATATTTTTATATATTATTCTTTTAAAAGTTTTATTTTATTATCTGTTCCTTAAGTTTATTATTCGGAGTAATTCCAATACTTATAATACTCGATCAATCTTACATACAAATATGCAGGAGATCATTTTTATCGATGGAGGCAGTCTCCCAACACCTGAAGGTTTTACGAGGGAATGGGTGAAAGCTGCAGCCGAGAGCCGAACTGAGGACCAAAAACTCTTTTCTCTGGTAAGTGACGCTTTTCAGAGAAAAATAGACGCTGGAGTTCATGTTCCCACTTATCCGCAGTTTAGAGATATGATAGGACAGTTTCTTGACATTATCAGAGATGAGAAAAACTGTTATGAGCCCTACGTCTTAAAAGAAGAGAACGCAAAAATCCTTGAGCTGGAGATAATTGATGAGGTTGCAAAACAGTACAGAGAAAGGACAGGCAAGACTCTGGAGGTTAGAGTTTGTGTTGCCGGTCCAACTGACCTTTACCTTCAGGCTTTCGGGGCAACGGCTTTCTCAGATGCATACCATATCATGGCTCTGAATATTGAGAACTTCATAAAGCAGGCGTTTAAAGCTGCGAAAAACTTCAAAATTAAGGTTATCGCCCTGGATGAACCAAGCCTTGGAATGAACGATAAAATTCAGTTTTCTGACTTAGATATTGTTTCTGCCCTTACTCTGGCTTCCACTTACGCGCGGAAACAGGGGGCTGATGTGGAGATCCACCTGCACTCTCCTTTAAAGTACAAACTCATTTGCGAGACCCCTATCAACGTTATGGGGTTTGAATACGCTGCAACTCCTTCTTATATAGACCTTATGGACAAAAAAATTCTGGAAGATTCGAATACTTATATAAGGCTCGGGGTCTCACGGACTGATATTTCAAGCCTCATAGGCATGGTTAACGAGACCTATGGAGTTAACGCCTGGAAAGAAAAAGAATATATGCAAAAAATCGTCACGGAACTTGAAACTCCTGATATAATACAAAAAAGGCTTGAAAAAGCCTGCTCTATTCTTGGGGACCGTATAAAATACGCAAGTCCTGACTGCGGGCTAGCATTCTGGCCGGACCAGGAGCTTGCTTTCAGATTGCTTGAAAATACGGCAAAAGGCATCAATGCATTTAATGCAGAGATGAAAGACCTCTAATAGCTCCGGAAAGTTACAATCCAGGTAAATGAACAACTCCGGAAAATGGACAATTCAGGCAAATTAACAGCCCGGGTAGATGAATAACTCCGGAAGGGGGGGCAACTCGAAAAAAATCAACGGATAAACAGATGAATTGTTCTCCTTTGAGAAGATATTCTCATAGTATTTCTCATCTGTTATTTTATAATTTTACTGTCTTTCCAATAATAATAAATTCTTACAGGTATACTAGAGAGCATGAAAGAAATCATCTTTGATGATATAGGAAGCTATCCACTCCCTGAAGGAGTTAGCAGGGAATGGGTGCAGAATGCCTTTAAAACGAGAGCAGAAGATGAGAAACTTTTTACTGTAATCAATGATGCTTTTCAGCAGAAAATCGATGCAGGCGTAGAAGTTCCTACCTATCCCCAGTATCAGGACATGAACGAGCAGTTCCTGAAGGTTATCCGGGATTCTAACTGTACAGACAGTCCCTTTGAGGTAAAACTGGAATGCGCAAGGATTGAAGAGCTTGAGGCTATAGAGACGGTAGCAAAAGCTTATAAAGAAAAATTCGGGGAGACCTTAAAGGTCCGTATCTGTGTGACCGGCCCAACCGAACTTTACCTGAAAGAGTTCGGAGGCACCAGGTATACGGATATATACACTCTTTTTGCAAAGAGCATAAACAGGTTTGTCCGGAACTCGATGAAATCTGCAAAACACTTTAAGATCGCAACGGTTTCAATTGACGAGCCAAGCATAGGACTCAATCCTGAACTTGCCTTTGATGAAAACGATGTTATCTCCGCCCTTACAGAAGCTTCTAAGGCTGCAAGCAAATGGGGAGCTGACGTGGAGATCCATCTTCATTCCCCTCTTTATTACAATTATGCCTGTGAGACCACCACAATCAATGTAATAGGCGTTGAGTCTGCAGGCACTCCTTCTTACCTTGAGCTTATTGACAAAAAGATGCTTGAAGACACCGATTCTTTCCTGAGGATTGGAATTGCAAGAACGGATATTTTTTCCCTTGCTGGAATTCTCAATGAGAAATACTGTACCAACATCTGGAAAGATCAGCAATATATCCCTGAAATCGTTTCGCAGCTGGAAACTCCGGAAGTTATTGAAAAAAGGTTGAAGCTGGCATACAGGCGTTTTGGCAGTCTGATCAAATATGTGGGTCCTGACTGCGGCCTGGGTTCATGGCCTAACCAGAGAATAGCTTTTATCCTGCTTTCAAACGTCGCACAGGGTATCAAAAATTTCAGGGAAAATCTTTAACCCTGAAAACCTTTCTTTTTAGGTCCTCTTTCTTTTTAAGTCTGAAGATTTTTCTTTCAATAACCCGCCGAAAAATCAGAAACTTCTCTGATTATATTATAGTCAACCCTCATTTTTTCCAGAAGAAAATCTGCTACTCCCTGTAAATCTCATAAAATTAGTCTACTGATCCCAGAACACAGTAGAAATAAAGGGGTGGTATTTTTGTAGTTTTTAGTTTAATAAGATTTTTTGTCGGATAGAGTTTCATATGCCAGGGATTCACTCATTAAGCCTACCATGTCTCCTATCAATCTCGTCCATCATATCAAGCATTTTACGAATAGAGGTTCGGATAGCATCCGATTGACTTACAAACTTCTTGTTGTCTCCTACGTGCTTGTTAAGGTCATCAAGGAGTTCCTGAGGGATCTCCACGCTTACTTTTGGCATCAGGGTTGCACTCCATCTTTTCTTCTTTTATTTTTAATTTTTGTCTTTCCTGATTGATAACTCTTCCTTCAGTTCAGGTTTATCTCTCAGGTGATCGAAAAGTAAGAATTCCTCGCAGTGGGAATTCGTTGAATAGTGGGAATTCGTTGAATAGTGAAAATTCATCGAATAGTGGGAATTCGTTGAATAGTGAAAATTCATCGAATAGTAGAAATTCACCGAAAGTGGAAATAATCGAGCATTAAAAGAAAGCATAGAAAAGAGGTATAAAGATAAAAATTGCCAGAAAAAGCTTGAGATCAGCGGGCCCGAAGGGATTTGAACCCCCGGCCTATGGATTAAGAGTCCATCGCTCTGCCTGACTAAGCTACGGGCCCACGCATTATTGTTCTCATTTAATGAGCGACTCTCAGAATGTATTTTCAAATATTTATAGATTGCGCCTATGCAGGCAATTTCCATATTTCTTCATAACCAGAAATCAGGATTTTTTTCTGTATTCATCAGAATCTCAAGAAAATTTTACTTTTATGTTAAGGAATCATTTTTTATTGTAATATACAATTTTATTCAGATTAGTTTTATTTTTTATATTAATTATTAATAATTTCTCATTACTTATCCTGTTTTTGAAGTAAGATTCCTGAACTCCGGAAATCAGATTCGGGGTAGTTTCCTAACTTCTCTATTTTTCTTTTTTTGATGAATTAAAGCAAAACGTTATATACAAGCGAATATGAGTATGACCAATTAATTGACTTATCCGAAGCTCTATTGGGGCTTAGTCACTGTAATAGATTAAGTAGAATGTGTACTTCCTGAATTTGGTTCTTCAAGTTTGGCCTGTAAAGTACTGTTTTTACTCTTTTCTGTTCTGTCCATGGAGCTTTAATAAGCTGATTAATAGAAGTCAAAGGAATGAATCTAATGTTTAGAGATGAACGTATTTCTGTGCCCGTTGAAGAGGGTGAAACTTACGACGTAACTATTCAGGATATTGCTCGCCAGGGAGACGGCATTGCCCGTATCGAAGGCTTTGTGGTTTTTGTCCCGAATACCAGTGTAGGCGACGAAGTCCAGATTAAAGTCGAAAGGGTACTTCCGAAATTTGCATTTGCAAGCGTTGTTGAGTAAGTTTGGGTTGAGAGAATAATTACGCAGTATTTTAAATTTTGTTAGTAAATTAAAGGAATGGTTTTCATGTTCAGAGAAGAAAGTCGCCCGGTCCCTGTCGAAGAGGGTGAAGTTTACGATGTTACAATTCAGGACATCGCCCGTCAGGGAGACGGCATTGCTCGTATTGAGGGTTTTGTAGTCTTTGTCCCTAACACCAGTGTTGGTGACGAAGTCCAGATTAAGGTCGAAAGAGTTCTTCCCAAGTTTGCATTTGCAAGTGTTGTCGAGTAACTCAATAAGGGGTATTAAATTAACACTAAAGATTTAACTAAAGTAAATTAAAGGAATGGTTTTCATGTTCAGAGAAGAAAGTCGCTCAGTCCCTGTCGAAGAGGGCGAAGTCTACGATGTTACAATTCAGGATATTGCTCGCCAGGGAGATGGCATTGCTCGCATAGAAGGGTTTGTAATCTTTGTCCCGGGCACTAAAGTAGGCGATGAAGTTCGCATTAAAGTCGAAAGAGTACTTCCCAAGTTTGCATTTGCAAGCGTTGTCGAGTAAGTTTGGGTTGAGAAAACACCTGGTTATACCAAGTTTTAACCTGATTAAAGGAATGGTTTTCATGTTCAGAGAAGAAAGTGGCTCTGTTCCTGTTGAAGAAGGCGAAGTTTACGACGTTACAATTCAGGACCTCGCTCGCCAGGGAGACGGCATTGCCCGCATAGAGGGTTTTGTAATCTTTGTCCCGGGCACCAAAGTAGGCGACGAAGTAAGGATCAAAATCGAAAGGGTACTCCCCAAATACGGTTTTGCCAGCCTTGTTGAATAAACAGGACAATTTAAAAAAGAAAGCAGGCTGAAAAATATTTACTTATAATTTTTCAGTCTTTTTTACTCTTAATTTCAAAATCACACTAATTTCCGGCTTTGAGTATCGCGGAATCACTTTTTCTAGCCGGTCTTTTTTTTCAATTTGATTTTTCTTAGTCCGTACACTATTATTTTGCCGGTTTCTTATTGAGGCTTCTGTTAGTGAACATACGATGATATTATATAATAGATGTTCAATCATACTTTGAAATCCAATTGGCAAAGTTTTTACATAGCCATAAAAGCAAATTGTTTACGGCTTTCTTCAATCGATAGCTGGGGACAGTAACCCGGAGTAATTTCCAATGACGCGCTTTATTAAGTACCACCCCCGGTCCAACACTTACGTGATTGAAAAAAGGGCTTTTCTGGAAGAAGACCTTACACTGGACGGCAACGTTATTGTCGGACCGGAAGTAAAGTTCTGGAAAAATCTCACCGTATCAGGCAGACTTGAACTCGGGAAAGGTTCTATTGTTCAGGGCAACGTGAAAGCTGGAAGTGCCATTATCTGTGCAGCAGCAAAAGTTCTGGGTAATATAGAAACAGTATCCGAACTTGTTCTTCTTGACAGGGCAAGGATAAATATTGCAGTCTGTGGAGGAGATATTCGTGTGAGGCCTGGCTGTTCTCTTGGTTCAGTAAAAGCGGGAGGAACTCTTGAGCTTGTTGGAAAAGTTGCTGTAAAAAGAGTGGAGCCGTTAACAAAAGTAATTATTAGGGCCGAAAAATAATTTTCGGCTCGTTCAAAACTCGTTTTTCATTTTTTCCAGTAACTTACCTGGTAAACCTTTCTTCTTCCAGAAGTTTGAGGATGTGATCCCTCAGGCGGTTTACTTCCGGACTGGTTCGGCTTCTAGGGCGGGGTATTTCCACTTTTACGATTTCCTTTATCCTTCCCGGCCTTGAAGTCATAACTATTATTCTGTCAGAGAGGACTACAGCTTCGTCCACGCTGTGAGTTACAAAAAGGAATGTTACATGTTTTTGTTCCCATATCTTCAGGAGCTCGTCCTGAAGTACGTTCCGGGTCTGAGCGTCAAGAGCTCCAAAGGGTTCGTCCATGAGGAGCACCTCAGGCTCGTTAGCAAGGGCTCTTGCAATGGCAGCTCTCTGCTGCATGCCTCCTGACAGCTCATGAGGATAGCTGTTTTTAAACTGCTCCAGGCCTACAAGTTCCAGGTATTTTTCAACCTGTTTTCGAGCTCTGGTCTTATCAATTCCCTGCATTTCCAGACCAAAAGTAATATTGTCTATAACGGTTCTCCAGGGAAACAGAGAGTATTGCTGGAAAACCATACCTCTTTTTGGGTCAGGACCTGTTATGGGAACTCCATTGAGTGTGATTTCTCCTGAGGTAAGGGTCTCAAGACCTGCAGTTATTCTAAGCAGTGTTGTCTTCCCGCAGCCTGAAGGCCCGAGGAGGCAGATAAACTCTCCATCCTGCACATCAAAACTTATATTATGCAGAGCTTCGGTTCCGGACCCATCTTCTTTTTTGGTGAAGATGCGTGAAACGTTTTTTACACTTACTCTACCCATTTTTACATCACAGTCCCTGACTTCCATCTGAGAAGCTTTTCATCTACATAGTATCTGAAGAAACGGTCTATGAAAAGACCTATGAACCCCAGCAGGAGCATATATACAAGCACGAAATCCATTCTGTGCAGGTAATAATTGTGCCATATCTGGTAACCAAGCCCTCTATTGCTTACTCCAAACATCTCTGCTGCTACAAGGCACATCCAGCCTACACCCATTGCAATCCTTATCCCTGCAGCAATCGAAGGCATAGCTGAAGGGATCGCAATATAGCGGATGAGGTCTATATTACGTGTACAGCCAAGAACCTTTGCTGCCTCAACATAGACTCGTGGAACGTTCTTAAAACCAGTGTAGGTATTAATAATTATTGGGAAGATCATCCCTGCAAACACAACGAAACCTGCTGCCTGATGTGTGAGCCCGAACCATACTATTGCAAAAGGGATCCAGGCAAGAGGAGGGATCGGACGCAGGATTTCTATTATAGGGTCGATTGCCCTGTTTGCCGTTTTAAACCACCCCATGATTATTCCAAGAGGAATACCAAGTATAAAAGCAGCTGCAATACCAATTGAGAAATGGAGTAAACTTGTCAGGGTATCCGTATAAATTAGTCCATTTTTAACAATCACGGTAAAAGAGTTTACCACATCATAAAAACTTGGCAGAAGCAGTTTGTTCTGTACAATTCTATCCGCTACAAGCTGCCATATGGCAACCGCGATTACAAGAGATAATGCTTCAATGCCTTTTTCTTCGATTGTTTTTATGAAATTAATTTTCATGTCTTATTAAAAGGATTCTTAGTTTTTTATCTTTCCGGCAGTTTTCTGTTTTCAGGATGGTTAAAGTTCAAAACTGCCCCTTTTATATTTGGGGCAGCTTAACATATTCAATAATTTATTTAATTGTTCCTTTTACTTTTCACTTTATCTGTTCTATTTCTTCTTTTATTCTTCATTTTCTGCTTTTTCGTAGAAACTTGTGTCAAATATTTCTTCTTCTGTCAGAGGCTTCTGGGTGTAATTAAGTTCATACTGGATATTTGCATATTCGACAGTTGAATTTTTAATCAGTTCAGGGTCTGTTATCCAGGCTCCATCCCATTCCTCAAGAGATTTCTTTATAACTTCTACATTCTCTGTGGTTTTGTTTGAGTAGATCTGGGCAGCTTCATCCTGATTTTCTTGATTATATTCGGTTGCCTTAATGTGGGTCTTTACAATCTGTTCCACGACATCAGGGTGATCTCTGATAAGTTTTCCGCTAATAAGAAGCACACAGCAGGCATGGTTCGGACTCATCTCTCCAGATTGTACAACCGTACGCCCATTGCCTTCAGCTTCGATTACAGAAGGTGAGGGATGTGGCAGGAAGACAGCATCGACCTGTTTGGCTGAAATAGCGGTGACAGCATCTCCCGGAGCCATCCCAAGAATTTTTACATCTGTCTCAGGATTAAGCCCGTTATCCTTAAGCCAGTCTCTGATCAGGGTGTCCTGGATTGTTCCTGGCGGGAAGGTAGCAATACTGAGCCCTTTCAGGTCTTCAGGGCTTTCATACTCGTGCTCAGGCCTGAGAACAATGCTTGAACCATTTATCTGTACAGGTGCAACAATCTTTGCATCGATACCCTGGCTGAGGGCTGTAATAGCAGGGGCTGCTCCAACATAAGCTACATCCAGGTTTCCAGCCATCATAGCCTGCATTTCCGGAGCGCCTGTAGGAAACTGATATTCATTTATTTTTGTGATCCCGTAAGGTGCAAGATCTTCCTGCCACCACCCTTTCTCATAGGCAGTCATATATGCAATCTGATGCGTACTCGGCTGGTAGCCGATGTTCAGTTCAGTAATTTCATCTTCATTATCAGCACAGCCAGATACGAAGATAGATGCGATCAGCAGTAAAGCAAGTATAAGTATGCTTGATTTTCTCAAAACTTCACCTCAATAATTGCCTCTTCTTACACTATAGATCTACCTGCTAAATAAGATCTACTGGGATAGGGTTCTCTTCAGGAAAATCTTGCAGATTTTTCACTCCCTTTTTGCTGGCTTTTTTTACATTTATTCAAAAAGCCATCCCCCTCCCATCCTTTCATTTTCTCATTGAAAGAAGAATCACCGTGAAAATAGAGATTAACCTCTTACGTGTTAATATTGTCTGAAATTTGCTATATATACTTTCTCAAATGCGTTTCTATTATAACCCAAATGTATTAATACTTCTGGATATATTTCTCATTTAGGAATAAAAACTCCTGTAAAACGTAAATTCTCAATATTTGTCAAAATCTTTTACAGGATCAGAGGTTGAATTTAATGAATGTTGCAGACAAGGTCATCAAATCCGCATTTGAGTCCGACGAAGTGTTTCAGAAAACACTTTCCGCTGTTATTAAGGAAGACCTTAACCTGACTGCAGTGGATTTTGCGAAAAAGGCGAACATCCCCCCGAGCACCCTCTATAAGATCCTATCGGGTAACCGGGACCCTAACATAAAAACCCTTCGTCAGATTGTAAAAACTATCCGTGATATTAAGGAATCAGATAGTGGAGAATTTATCGCTGTAATTGCAGCCAGATCCGTACTTGACAATATCGTGGAAACAAAGAAAAAGATCGGTGGCAGGCTTGTCACCATCAGGGAATACTCGGCAACATCTATGGAAGATGCAATTATCTCTGCTGTAAATGCCGAAAGGGACGGGGCAAAAGCCCTGGTCTGCGCTCCTATCGTAGGTCCTACAGTGGAAAAAATCCTTAACATCCCGGTTACAACCATAGCTCCGAAGAACAGTCTGATAGATGCTATTGAGCGCGCGCTCAAGAAAATGGAATAAAAAGAGCGATTTTAAACAGTGCTTTTAAAAATAGAAAAGAAACCCGCGTTTTTATTTAACGCGGGAAATTTAAACTTTTTTTTATCTGGACTTTTCTCTGCTTTTTATCGTTTCATTTTTTCAGGTTTGCTGATTTAACGAGTTCGTCTACCTTGGCCTGGAGAGTTGCCACAGTCCAGCCTCCCTTGGTAAACATGTATGCTATCCCGCCGACCAGTAGCAGGATAATACCTAGCAGGACGTAAAGCAGAGCAGAAGACTTTTCTTTTACCGTATAGGTAGTTTCCTGATCCGCTATTTTTACGCTATACTCGCCTGGAGTTTCTTCGCTGTGTTCGAAGGTTAATGTTATGCTTTCTCCCACATCAAGAGCAATCTGCTGGGAATCAACCGAGGTGTCGTTAACAAACAATTCCACATTATATTCCCCTGCAGCATTACCCTCGTTTGTGGCGTCAACAGTTATCTTTGCCTCCTTTCCGGCTCTGACCTCTATCGGGTCAACTACCAGGTTGGAGAACTTGAAGATAGCTTCATAGTCTTTTACGTCAACATCAACGCTTTTTTCAAGGAAGCCCTCTGCGGTAGCACTTATCTTGATTTTACCGACTTCTTCTGTGGCATATGTGAACTTTCCATCAGAGCCAGTCTTTCCAGCAGCAGTGCCGTCTATAGAGATATTTACATTCTCAATCGGGTTTCCTCCTACTGTCTTTAAGGCCTCTATTGTGATTGTGTCTCCCACATATACCGTTTCAGGAGTAATATTGAGGCTCATTTTCTCTTTCGGAGGAATAACTTTCATGTTCTTGTTTGCTGTAGTATACCCATCTTTCTCTGCGGTGATCTTGAAGGTTCCTTCTTCTTCAGCTGTGTACTCAACAATTCCATCTGCATTTGTCTTGCCCAGGCTGGTTGTATTGACCTTTACTGTAATGCCTTCAATTGGATTATCAGCTGCAGTTACTTCGATATTGATGGTATCGCCTATTATGACTTCACCAGGCAGGTTGATCTTAAGTTCTCTGCTGGAGTTACTTTCAGTCTCAACCTCAACGAAGGGGTAGAACCTGAGAGTTTTGTCGTCAGCTGTCTTGAACTTGACATCACCCATAACATCGACTGTTTCGTCTTCACCAAGCCCGATGCTATCTTCATTCTTCATTGTGATGCTGTCTGACGAGACACTGGTGATCTCCATCTCATCGAAGGTGTCTCCACTGTTAATTTCGATGTACTCATCCGAGATCTGGAAGATTCCCTCTATGAAGACAGCAGAGGTCTCTGTGCCTGCAAAAACCGTGCCGAAATGGACAATGATTACGGGTATATCTTCTGCTTCTCCCAGTTCAGTTTCGTAGACGTAGTCAGCTCCTGAAGTGATGAAATCGTCATCTACTACATCTCCATCCTTTTCAAGCTGGACCCAGACGCTATTTCCATTAATGTCCACTTCCAGGATGTTCAGTGAATAGCCTTCTTCAAGTTCAAAGGAGTCTCCTGAGTACATGGACCGTTTATCATCGCTGTCTGTAAGGACTTCTGAAAGGACACTGTCCGAAAGAAGGCTCACGTCGTCAATTTTACCTCCAACGGCACCCTCGGGGTATCCTGCAAAGTATTTCTTTGCCATGAAACCTACAACTGTGAAATTGCCCCAGGATTTGTGTTCAAATTGAACGGGCTGAGGTCTGGATGTGTAGACCAGTGCTCCGTCTGGAATGGTCCTGTCCTTCAACTCTTTAATTTCCAGCTGTTCGGTTCCTATTCCCTCATCTATGCTGTAGTAAAAGCCTTCAAAGTTAAGGGGTGTCCAGGTTGGAAGGGAGTCTCCATCGACATCCTTATCATAAACAGTCCCGCGCAGTTCATAAATTCCTTCTTCAGAGGTGTCAAGTATTGGGGCAAAGCGCAATGTGCTGTCGTCAGCTACCTGAATCTGTATCTTGCCCATAAGGTCGATTGTGTCACCTTTGTCAAGGCTTATATCGTCCTCATTTTTCATTTTTATTTCATTGCTGCTGAGGGAGGTAACTTCCATTTCCCCGAAGGAATCTCCACTTGCAAGCTCCACATAAGTGTCAGATACCTGGAAGATACCCTGTATGAAGACAGCAGAGGTCTCTGTGCCTGCGAACACCGTGCCGAAATGGATTATGATTATTGGTACGTCTTCTGCCTCTCCGACTTCGGTTTCATAAACATAGTCCTGACCGGAGGAAATGAAATTGTCATCTACCACATCTCCATCCTTTTCAAGCTGGACCCAGACACTATTACCATTAACATCGACTTCCACAATGTTCAGTGAATACCCATCTTCAAGTTCAAAGGAATCTCCTGAATATGCAGACTCTTTATCATCGCTGTCAATCAGGATCTTGGCAAGTACACCATCTGATATCAGGCTTACATCGTCCACACCTTCAACTGTAGTGTTATCATTGTAGCCTGCAAAGTATTTCTCTGCCATGAACCCTATTATCTGATATGAACCCCAGCCTTTGTATTCAAAGTCGGTTTCAGTAGGCCTTGTGACGTACTCGATGTTTCCGGAATCTATATTTCTGCCTATATCCTTTATGGTCATCTCTTCAGAAGACACTCCGGAGTCAAGGTCGTAATAGAAGCCCGAATAACTCTGGGCATTCCAGGTATATGTTCTGGATAACCCAAGGCCTTCATCCCAGATCCTGTTCCCGCTTGAATAATATTTGGACTGGACTGTTACGTTCCATGTCTTTGTCGCTGAATCATAATTGCCGCTGGGATCCGTGACCACTGCTTTAAGTGTATAGGAACCCGAATTGCTCTCCTTGAATTCATATAGTGATGAGGTCACACCGTCTTGAGTTTTCCTGGACGATGTTTCATCATTGACAAACCAGTCCACTTTTATGTTCTGGCTGTTTGTGGAATTGACATAGAAATTCCTGGTCTCTCCCTGTGATACTTCAACTTTTCCTTCTGCAGGATTGACCTCTACAGGAATCCCATTTGTTGAAGAACCTACTGTCCATGTCCAGGATTTTGGTTCTGCAGCTCCATTAGAGTTCTGTGCTCTTACTTCAAGTGTGTATGTGCCTGCTACTGCAGAACTGTTTGTATATGAAGACTCAACAACAGACGCATTTGTGTAAAGGAAATTTCCATTAAGGTACCATGACATATCGGCTGCCGGCTCTACAGTCGCAGTGAATGTTCTTGATTCTCCTACATTACCGCTGACACTTGACGACGAAGGGTTAGATAAAGTGATAACCGGTACTCCTGGTGTACTTTCAACATTCCAGGATGCTATTTGCCCTGCACCGTCTATGGAAGCTGTCACCGGGTACGAGCCAGTCTGGATAACATGATTGAGAGTTGCGATGTTGCCGTCACCAGTGGGTATTGTTGTGGACGTGCCATTTTCAGTCCATATAACGCTGGCTGTTTCGTTTAAAGGAATGGTGAATGTTTGAGTTGCTCCCACCGTCCCTGTAACAGTAGAATTCTGTGAGGGGGTAATCTCTCCTATTACAATCGGAACTGCGCCTGCAGTCCCACAGAATAATAGTCCCAGCACCAGAATTGCTGTAAATATTTGTAGACCATCTTTTTTCATATTCTATCCTTCTGAACCTTGTGCATAAATTATATAATTATTAATCAGTCAATTCAGCCTGAAGTTCTGTCTATTTTTATGGTAGTATAAGCCTTCCAGTCTTTATTTCTTAATTTTTTCTTTCATTTCAGGCTTTTAATATATGGGGGATTAACGTCAGTTATTCAGGAAAGCTAATCAGCCGTTTCGGCTTTTAGCTGCTGGTATCCCAGCTGTTTTATAGCTGTCAGCCTGCATTCCGGGGATTCAAGCATGATACCAGTTTCATACTCTGTGCATTCTCCTATGATAGTCAAGTTACATATATTTTGTACTTTTTTTAGGCGTTCCGGATCAATTGTAAAAATAAGTTCGAAGTCTCCGCCTGTATAAAGTGCAAATTCCAGAAGTTCTTCTGGACCTGAGGCAAACTTCCTGACTTCCGGGAGAATTGGAAGGGCATTTTCCCGGATTTTAAATCCTGTTTTACTCTGCCTGGAAAGGTCGTAAAGAGACATAGCAAGTCCGTCACTCGTGTCCATCATGGACGTGACCGCACCCGACTCAGCAAGCTGTTTAGCTTCCCTTGTTCGTGGGACCGGTTCAAAAAGAGCTTTCAGGACGTTTTCACTCACCGGTTTTTTTGACTGGACCGCTTTAAGGGCAGCTCCGGCTGACCCTGCATATCCCGTTACACAGACAAGGTCTCCGGGTTTTGCCCCTTTTCGAAGAAGGAGCTGGCTTTTTTTCACTCTTCCCAGGGCTGTCCCTGTAATTGTCAGCTCGGCATGGGTATCAAGGTCGCCTCCTATAACAGAAGTCCCGCAGAACGCGGCACATGCCTGTATTCCTTTTGCAAGCTCTTCGACAAAAGCGATTTCGGTATCCGAAGGCATGCCTATTGCCATTAGCAGCCCTGTGGGCTCTGCACCCATGGCAGCTATATCGCTCAGGTTTACGGCTGCAGACATCCAGCCCATCTGCCAGGGGGTCATCCCTTCAGGAAAATCTGTGGTCATGTGAAGCATATCAGTCGTAACAACCAGGTAGTCTTCACCTTTCAGGTCAAGGACAGCACAGTCATCAGAACCGGCACCTATCAGGACTTCTTCCTGTCTTCTTTCCTCTCCATCAGGGGCATTGAAAATCTCAGATAAGCGCGAGATTAAAGCACGCTCTCCGATTGAAGACACTTTTGTTTCTTTCATGGTCATTTTTTAGAAGCGATTACTTCCTATTTCTTTTTTGTAGATGTTTTCCCTTTTTTGGGCTAAGATTGACTGAGTCAATCTCCTTTATTTAATTTTTGTAACCCTGAAAGTTACACAAAAATTTTGTGGCAACTGTAAAGGACTTTTCGATATCTATCGGATATACAGCAAGAACATATCGGATACACAGCAAGAATATTAATGAATGTACTCTGGAAAACGCTCCAGGATATCAGTCTTTTCTCTCTTCGGAACCCGGATATAAGCAGGGGTTTACAGGGGTTGAATCAATTTCTTTTTATTTTCCACATGTATAAGACTTTTGTAAACTTCAAATCAATTTGAACCTATAACCTGTTTTTCCTGACTTTCTTCCTGGACAATTTTTCCTGTAAAAAAAGTGTAATAAAACTGTACAAAAGATAAAATTGATCA
>Ga0265295_1004043_pt1 | contig 20233 bp, 25 predicted proteins | sample Munlansysbiofilm_FD_192503 | JGI IMG/M metagenome (GOLD analysis project Ga0265295, IMG submission 192503) | Leachate microbial communities from a municipal landfill in Southern Ontario, Canada - Methane capture system biofilm | ecosystem: Engineered > Solid waste > Landfill > Unclassified ... | reverse complement strand
TTTACACTACTTCGGCCTCACATTACTGTAAAATAATCTCTAACATACCACTTGTTTTAAACAAGGCAAATTCGCCTGATAGGGACAGTACGTCAAATCCCCGGCTGGTTTTTCATGTAAACTCCAAATATCCATTCTTGTTTTGGATACGTCATGTCCAGCAGCGACTTTCATATCGCTCAGTTCTGTAACCAAATCGAACAGTATCCTCGCTGTTTCTGATGTTATGTGCTTACCTCCGGGATCAAGTTGAACGACAGTTTTTTGAGTAACTTTCTTATTGATATGTATATCATGACCAGCAACTATGTTCTGATTCCCAAGGATAATTGTGTGGTTTGAAATCTCATTATTGATATCCTGAATTGGTTTGAAAGTACCGTTTTCTATCTGCTCATATATCCCATCTCTCAATCGTTTAAGCTCTTCATGACTTATTTTTCTGCCTAATGGATGCTTGGGGTTATAATTGCCGACTTCGGCATGACAAGTGAGACACAAAGGGATGCAGTTTTCATAAGTGTCATCTCCTCCCTCATCGACTGGTATTATGTGATGTGTTATGATTTTGGTACCCCAATATTTCCTACATAAGCAACAATGTCTTCTCGATGCTAACAAAGCTCTGTCTTTGACTGCCTTGGTAAAAGCCATAACTACTCCAAGAATAATTATTGTTTTAAGTTTACAAATAGTTACTAAGTTTAGCGCTTATTAAAAACTAATAAATCAAGAGGCAGGTCACTGATGTCACGTAGCCTTTTCCCTTTTATAAGCAAATAAAGCATATCAAGAGTACCTTCGTCATTTAAGTTTTTGACAACTTCTATCATTTCATATAGTGCAAAATGATACACGCAATCTATGTCGCCAGTTCCCAAAGCAACTGATGCAATGCGATTGGGATAAGGCTCTGCAGTTACTATCATAATGTGGGGAGTGTGTCCTTTTCTATTTCTGATTAAGTTAAGCCCTTCTGTCCTGGCATTTTGTGATCTGTCGCTTCTTAAAGTCCATTTGCATGATATGCTAGCGTGTAGAATTTCGAAATCTTTGTTGTTCATCAGCCGCATCGGGCTAAGTCTTGTAGTGGATTTGTCTATAATGAGTTTTCTTTTGTTAATCAGTTCATCAGAAAGTGGTTTAACCCCAAGGACTATGTCTGGTTTGATTATGTAATCCCCTAAAATCGTTTTTAATTCAGGATGATCTGTCATAGCATTATCAAGTTGAATTAAGTGTTCGTATTGTTCAAAGTGAGAGATCTCTCTTTGAGTATACAACGAGTAATCATGAGAGATCTGGTCTTTAACTTCGGACAAACAGTTCTTGATGTAGTCTAGGGTAACCTTCTCAAATTGCTTTCCAGCAGTTTGACCAGGCGTATGTCCAGATTTCGTTTCAGCCATGATTTTTTCTACAATTCCCCGAGCAATAGACACACTCATCTTACTGCTTTTATCAGCATTGTTTGGAATTCCTTCATCATTAACAACTAAAACCTGAGTGAAAATATCTTGGTGATAAGTGATTCGATGTTTTACTAATCTTGGGAGGTTTTTTTTCATTTATACCTTCTTGAAATCAATGACATACTCTACATGCATACGAGTTTCGATTTGGGAATTTTTGTTAATGACATTGGATACAGGCATCATGCGTTTGTTTCTATCTATATCCCTAGTCTGCATTTTTACAAGACATAAATTGGTTTGTTGTGCTATATCTATAATACACTCGTGAGTGATTACATCTATGCCATCGATTACTGACGAAGCCACTACAATTATGGCATGCTTGTTGGGTTTTAGCACTTCGGATATTTTTCGTAACATTTGGCTCATGTCTTTATAGTACTTCTCTAGTCTGTTGCCTTTAGACTTATTGCTTTGTTTAATCATCTCTACTATCAGTCGGGTTTTCTCAGGTAAAATCTGATAATCAAGTGAACCTGAAACCTCACCTACCATACTCTGTCTTATCTTTGAAACTTGCTCAATACTATACCCCATCCAGATTAGAGCAAATTTGTGTGCTCTCAGGTAGTCGATTGCGTTATTTGCATATGGAGGTGAAGTCACTATTAAATCTACAGAGTTAGCATCAATGTCCATAAATCGGGCATCTCCATAGCATACTAAAGGCCTGTTAGACTTATTTAACAAGAAATGATTAGCCTGATCTTTAATGATAGAACGGTATTTTTTTTCGAACTCATCCAGTGGTTCTTTAATCTTCTTACCAATAACTTTATGGGGTCTTGTATGAGCTAAATCTGCTGCATAACATACGTTTCCATGCTTGGTAATGATTGTAGCAGATAGAACCATCAAGAAGAAGTCTCTAACTGAAGCGTCAGATAAATCCAGTATTTGATCCGATAAAGCTGTTAACTGGGCAATACTGTTATCCGGAAACCAGTAGTAGATGAATTCCTTTGTTTTATTCGAAAACCTCTTGTCTATGGTATTAGATATTATATCACTTCCGTTCGATAACAATGTTCTGGTATTTGCAATTAACTGATAATAAGCACTGTCGATAATTTGCGGATCACTTATACTAAATTTACCGTTCAAGTTAATGATAGAAAGAGGGTCAACATCTGCTCCGATCGACTTTCTGTTTAAACGTTGAGCTTCAATAAGTGTTGTTCCAGACCCAGACATTGGATCGAAAACAATATCATCTTCGCTCGTGTACTTTTCTATGAACTCATACGGCAATCCTGGCGGATATTTTGCAGGAAATGAATGCCATTTATGCCTGTTGTCAATGTTGTTACTGATGGCAATGTAGTAGTCAAATTTAGTTTCCACTTTATTGGGCACTACTTTCCTCCCTTATAGGAGTAAAGCATGATATCAAAATAAACAAATAATAATCCCACATATCTTAGTGCAATTTATCTAACAAATCTACAAATCCATTGCACACAAATTCGATCGTACCATTCTCATTGTTCCAAAACACTAAACATGGCTTTGTAGATGAGAAATCAAAGCATAAGTAGTTTCCCGCAGGATCTTCAGCAATTGGCACCAAACTTCTTTGTAATCTGCCCCCGACCCACTCAAGGACAGAATAGAAATTTCCCGGGTCGTTGGGATTCAACGAAATCAAACTCTTTAAAACACGATCAGAAGAGTCATTTGTATTAAAGCGATTCGGTCGTGGCCTACCGCCATTATGCTTCATAACTAGTTTTACAAAATCTGTGGGAAGAACGAATCCAATCTGTTTTTCCACTTTAACGATATCTTCTTTTGATAAAGGGGTTTTTAAGTATTTCCATTCAATATTAGGCATCTATACTCCTTACTAATATCTAACGATTCTGGCTACCACCGCCCCAAATAGACCTTCCACCTGTGTGGGCAGTTCTCTGGTGGATTTCTGTTTTTACTAGTTGCATTACTCCCGGGTCTTCCTTGTGATGCCATGTATAACCATCAGGTGTGTCACCATTCTCAATCTGCTCAAGTTGTTCTTGAGTAAACTGGTTTCGCAATTCTTCATTATTTCTAACTTCATCTAAGAGTTGACGATTGGCCTCATCGAATTGTTCTGCATCAGTATCCGTATATTGGCTCTCGTCAAGCTTCGCATCAAACGAACTCTCAAACTCGGGAAATACTCCATCGATAACCCTGCCCTGAAACTCAACGATCTTTCTAACGAAAGGCACCTTGGTAATTGGGTGCTCTAATCCCTCTAAACACGTATTAATTGTCTTTAATGACTCAAGCGGCAACTCAAGTATGGTTTTAAGCATGAATTGAGTTGGTGATACAGTGTTGCCTATTTCCGATATCTTATCAAGGGCAACTTTAGGTAACTCCTTAGCAATGCTTGCCGCTGCAATCAAGTTAATCATAATGACTCTCTACCATCTTTGATATGTTTACTACAGTCTTATTCATAATCTCATCTTCAACCCTAATGAAGAAGGAACTTACAGTATCGCAAATATTCTCTGACGTCAAAGGGGCTTTTGTTAGATACATATACCTAACAACTAATTCCTTTACAACTTCTGAAATATAATGATCTGCGCTTGATACTGACCAATAACTGGACAATTGGTTATGAAACGCAGAAAATACAACATTATCGAAGAGTGTGATGATGGAGTTAAGGATCTTTTTTAAATGTGATGGTACAGAGAAATTTTTGCTGTACAAACCACTAGTAAAAAGTCTAATGATGCTGTTTACCATATAGTCTTTGACAATCTCATTTGTGAATTTATAATGCATGCCTTTTTGCAATAACTCCATTGTTATCATATTGAATGATTTGTCTATTGCGTTTTGTGCGTTCCCATTTCCAACAACGCATAAGGTATTCAATAGCTTAACACATATCTCTTTGCCACGTTCCCCCACAATTGAAGATAACTCATAAACTTCGTCATAATGAAGCTTTCCGACAGTGTGTCCACTCTGCATTTCACGCTTTATCTTTTCGTCGCTCATAGCACTTTCTGAATCAATCATATAAATTGAGCACTCAATTGGTAGAGCCATACCTTCTTTGCCAACTAAAGCATGACCAGTCCTCAATCTAGCCATATATAACGAATCATCATCTTGTAAGTTTAATGATCCAGCTAACAACATCTGATCATCCCTTGAAACGAGGCGATGAACAATTTTTGTGTTTGAGTTTTTTATAACGTCTGGAGCAATTTTAGTGGGAATTTGCTCAACGACGATTACTCCCTGCCCCAGCGATCTCATTTCCGAAATGGCATTACAAAACGATTCTACAGCCTTTCCTTTAGGATTTCCAATCATTTCACTAGTTCTCTCAGTTTGGATGTTTTTCAGTAACCTATGAGCCTCTTCAAGAACCAATATGTGACGCAAGCCCTTACGTTTAAGTCCTGGGTTGATTGTTGGGTTCTCCCTTTGTCGATACTCACTGATTAGCACTAACATAAGTCCAACAAAAAAAGCCTTGTCATCGTCATCGGATAAGGTTTCTAACTCCAATATAGTCGGCTTACATAATAGTTTATCAACGCTAAAAAACTCACTGGTGTTAAACATAACCCCTTTTGAGCCCACGCAAAGGCTTTCGATTCTTGTGATGATTGCAGTTCTGATATTGTCTCTTAGTTCGCCTCTGTATTCGAGCTCATTTTTGACATATTCGTCTACTTCACTTTTGAGGTCAGAAAGTGTTGGAAAACAGTATAAGTGTTCGATCTCTTGATATTTCTCTTCATCATATCGTCCTTTGTGGTCTGTAAAGAAAGGATGAATGCCTGTTGATAGATTCCATCCCTTTTTCTCATAGATTCTATGCAAGCACTTCTCAAGAATATATGGCATGGGACCGTACAAAGAGAAACTAGCATTAAATATGGATTTGATGTTATCGATATGTGATAATGGCTGTACCCCTTGCTGTATGTAGAAAAGGTTTATTCGCAAAGGATTAACAGTCGAGTCTCCTATCGTAAAAATCTGAAGACTTGATTTCAGTGTTTCACGTGCTAAAAGCTGACGATAGTCTCGTTTGGCAGATTCAATGACTAAAAAAGGTATGTTTCCAAAATGGTATGCCTCGTTGATTATATTCTTTACAGTAGTTGTCTTGCCACTTCCAGTTAAGCCACATACAAACACATGCTTGTTCAAGTCTTTATGAGTCAAACATACATTTGAATCTTTTATTACCGTGCCGAATTCAGTCACCATACCAAGGCGAATGAACTCATTATCATCTGTTTGATTGTTCAAATCCATATCTGTGTATGATAACTCTGGCATTCTTCTTATCTCGAAACCAGGCAAAGACTCACATGGCATGGAAGCTATCTGAGTAAGCTCTTCACTAGTCAGATACGATGACAAAGTTTTAGGGAACACTAAACTAGTATCTGATGCTCTTGGAATAAGTAATTTATGACTAGATACTTGATATGAGCGAAACCCTTGCGAATACATTTTGTCGGATGATTTTGATAACTCCCCAATCAGGCTTCCATTCAGTATCCTACCACCAATCTCATCCTCCGTCATAAACGAAACGGACGTTTCCCAAAAACCAGTATTAAATCCCCTTATGAATCTCTCAATAAATGTGTTTGAGATAGTTTCGAATTCCCTAGCAATACCTGACTGGTCCTCATAAGTTGTTTGCCTTGAGTCCGAAACGCCACTGCTCTCACCAGTTACTTCGCTTTTCTGTCGTGAGTATTGGTATCCAGCAACTATGATACTTGCATTGAAACTATGAGATCTTGTTATTGAATCTGAAATGTTTGTTCCTTTCTGCTCTGAATGTCCGAGCGAAATTGACTTTAATGCCTCTTTATGACAAAAATCCCGAAACTCAAGTAGTTCATTAAAGCTGTCACTTAACGAATTAGCAGAAATTGGCTTTGCTATTGTTACGATTACATAGTTGTGCTGATGCAAGCTTCTTGTGACTGGAGCAATATTGAACAACAAATTCTTATCCTTGTCCCACACAATTGGGATTCCAGACATAAGCCCAGAATGTTTGAACCCAGAAATCAATTGGGTAAAACTGGTATTTTCTGCCAGTATAACGTTACTACCAGGGAATTCTCCTCTAATTATGGATTCAAAGATACTTGGAGAAAAGCTGCTATCCTGTGGAGCCTTGAAACCTAAGTAGTAGTTTATTCTCCCTTTACATCCCTTGATGATTGATATAACGGTGATTCCTAAAGCGTAAGCTGCTGAGATAAGTGACTGCAACCTATGATTGATAGTCGAAGACACATCTTCATCTTTGTTTGAGATTTCTATCACTTCCAATTGAAACAAGTAGAATTGGTCAAGATAGTTATCTGCAGCGAAATCAACATACTCAGCTAATTTCTCATCAGAAAAACTGTTAATCCATACAGAAGGCAGTAAGGTTTGTATTCCCCGTTTTGCGTTAAAGCTTAAATCAATCATAACTATTCACCTCGGGTTGTCAATACTATTCAATACGCAAAAGCCATCGAATTGTGTTACAAAATACTCTAAAGCTCTGTTTAGCCATACATTAGAAATCTTTTCATTCTTATCAAGAACCTTAAAAATATCCTTTCGCAGCGAGTCATGCATCTTGTTTAAAGAAACATTTCGAGTAACTGTATACGTAGCAACAATCGACACTAGAGCTAAAACTGTTTTTAAAGCTAAAAACGAAAGCGACTTAGACTTGATGAGGATAAGGATAACAAGCCAAATAGCAAGCACTGAACCTGTAGCAAAGGTTGTAATCACAATCCTAGGATCTTTTGAACAGATATCTTCTCCCGTTAGTAACGATAGTGCTCCCGACTCTCCTTGTCGCCATTCATCCATGATATTTCTGAAATTATACTCATAAAATGCATTCTTTATTGTAACTGGATGATCTTCAAGAAAATTGATTGACCTCTCTATTACATTGTTTAGGAGTGATTCATAGAGTTGATTAACAACCACCTCTGTCGAGGTAGTGCTTCTACTAAAAAAGAACTCTTTTGACTCTTTGAAAGACGTGGTTTTGGGGGCGTACTCATTAATCTCATCTTTGATGCTCTTAAACATTTTTACGCAAAGGGAACCGATATATTCTGATGTATCCTCGAAATTCATGATAAATTCTCCCATAACTCTGTCGACTGTCTTACTTGATTATTTAGCAATTCAATTTTCTTCTTTATTTCAGCTACTTGCCTAACTATATCGCTATTTGTTTGTTGTTTGAGCCTTTCTTCCTTTATAGTATTTTGTAATGATTGGACGACGTTGTCTATTTGGGTTTTGAATAAACTTAAATAGATTCTAAGTAACTTAGCTTGAGTGCCACCCTTTGCATGTAATTCAGCTACTTGATCGTTGATATTCTTAGTAATATTGAATCGCAGGGAGTTAATATACTCACTCGGCATAAAAACTCTTCGATGCCCTACAACAACCGTATACTTAATCGCTTTATCGGCTTCCCAAAATTTCCATAGATTATACCATTTTCTGTTATCTACTTGTTCAGTTCTGGTTCTTTCTTCTTTTATTTCTTCATCTTTGTAAGATTCAAACTTGGATTTTTCGGCTAATTGATCAATGTCAATGACTGGAATACTGATATATTCGTTAGTGTTAAAATCAGTTCCGATCTTCGTACACTCATCTTTAAGAAAGCTCGTTATCAAATGGGCATAATCTTGATTAATGCGGTCTAACTTGTCAACAAAGTCGGTATAGTGCTTACGTATGTCATCTTCTGTTTCGCTGTCGTTCAGTAGATCAATATAATCACGTCTCAATTCTTTACACAGCTCTATTGTCGTGTTGCTGGTGCCGGAAAACCTCTGGTGAACAGCCTCTATCGCCTTGTTCATTGTGAGTTTATATTTTCCGATAAGCTCTTCTACGTTTGCAATTTCTTTTTCGAACTCTTGTTGAGGTTTTTTTTTTAGTTCAAGCCTTGATATTCTGCTTTGCATGTCACTACCGACATTGACCAATCCACTTTTAATAGTTGATACTACGCTACTCAATTGCAGCAGAGGAGCCTTGCTACCAAAATGATCAATGGCTGATTCCATAAGATCGAACCTTGAGTCCTTACGAATCAGCTCAATCATATCAACCTTCTCATCATCACTTCTTGCTTTATACGAGTACAACAGTTTCTTTTTTTCAGGCGACTCAATCTTGATCTGGTCGATTGTCAATCCTGAAGATAAATCTAATGATATCAGTCTGAGCAGGCTATCTACTACTAATATCCGGTCTTTATCAATGATGTCGCTATATAAATTGATAGCTTCCTGATGTAGTCTCGTCACTTGATCATCATCATAAAGTCCTGCATGTGTTAAAACCAAAAATAAAAAATCTTTGCTCCTATCAGCGATCACTCGATCAACAAACTCACGAAAAGACTGAGATTCAATTGGCTTAATAGGATGAACAAACAGTATAGCATTGGCTTGTTCCATATAACTGAAGGTCAAGTCCTGTAGGCCTCCACGAGCATTTACTCCTGGACTATCAACAATTTGAAGCTCATCAAACTCCCATTTTAAAGGGTATTCATACTGAATCTTGACGGGAATCTGTTCTATCTTTCTCTCATTTATATAATCACGTATTTCACAAACTAGGTGAGATAGCCTCAATCCAGAACTGGCCTCTATAGAGGGAATATCAATATCATCAATAGATTGCACATTAAATCTGACTATTAAATCATCAAGTAAAGAAATCGGTACTGAGCGGTATTTATCTTGAATACTGCATATCTGGCTTAAAAATACTCTTGATTCATCTATAAATGGTGTTGCCGGATCATCTTCGACTGCCTTAATTTGTCCATCAGCGTATTCAACCCTGACGCATGGTTTATCAGCTTTAGCAATCTCAATAATCGCACTTGTAGCTTGGAGAACATCTGAAGGCAATATCTCAGAACCTAATAATGCATTTATGAAGGTAGATTTCCCAGCTTTAACCTCGCCTGCGACCAATAGTGTAAATTTCCCTTTCTTGATTGATTGAATACGGCTTTCAAGAATATCAATATCTACTCCGTCTTCTACTCCGTCTCTGGATTGTAGGTAACTCTCATACAATTCAATGACACTGTCACGATATCTCTTTAGTTTTGAACCAATCATAACCATTTCCTTGTCACTCTTTTATTCATGTTGAGTCCCAAATGTTGGTGTAAATTCCAACTCATTGTTTCTCTGGTTGTTTGAGGGCATCTGATATCCCTCGTTACTCACAATCTATGTAAGGCCAAGCGACCAATTGCATTGTTTTCTTCTCGTAGATCCAAGTCAAGTTCTTTTTCATAAATAATCTACCTTGCTGCGACGGGCTGGAGCCCTGCGGAGGAGGCGTAGCCGACGGAGCAGGGCTCCAGCCCGTCGCGCGTTGCCTCAAACGGTATGGACTTTTTCAGGATTTCCTTGATCCTATCCATTGGTTCCGAAAGATATAGTTTTCCGCTTATCCAGTCTTCGGAATAACCTTGCAGGATCGCACCAAACAGACGCAAACAGCTCTTCTCATCAGGGAAGATCCGGATGCATTTCTCCCTGCGTCTGAGCTCCTCATTTAAGCGCTCCAGCGAGTTTGTGCATTTAATTCTGCTCCAATGTGCCGCTGGGAAATCAAGATAGACAGATATCTCATGATAAGTGCTATCCAGCCAATCCAAAAGATTGTCCTTGCCCTTGGACTGGGCTATTCTGTTAAGCTCTCTCCATGCCAGTTCAAATGACTCCTTTGTCCTGGAGCCCACCAGATCTTTTATCAGCGGCAGCAGCCACAGCAGATCAGTCTTGGACACTTTGCTCTGAGCATTCCGCATCCAGTGGACGATACAGCGTTGTCTTAATTGACCGGGAAAACATTCCTCGATTGACTTAATCAGGCCATCATGTTCATCGCTGATCCAGAGTTCACTACGCTCCAAACCACGGGCTTTCAGATGCTGAAGAAAGTTCTTCCAGTTATAATAACTCTCCTTGTTACCCAAATGAAGACCAAGCACATCACGATGCCCATCCTCTCTGAGTCCGATAGCGATCAAAACAGCAGTGGATACTACTCTCCGTTCAGTCCTAATCTTCGTATAAATAGCATCCAACCAGATATAGGCATAGCGAGTTTCCAGTGCTCTATGTTTCCAAACCTCTACTTCCGCATCAATCTGAGCTGAGCAGCGACTTACAAAACTACGGTCAATGCCGGAAATATTAAGATCATTGAATAACTGATTCATCTTGCGAGTTGATACTCCGGAAATGTAGGCCTCACTGATGATGCTGATCAAAGCCCTGTCCACCCGCTGATATTGCTCCAGAATTGAAGGATAGAAACTGCCGCTGCGGAGCTTCGGGATGCTAACGCTTATTGGCCCCAATCCGGTGTTGAGAGGCTCTTTACGCGCACGGTAGCCATTACGGTAGTTAGTCCTGCTCTCGGTACGCTGGTATGAATCCGCACCTAAATAAGCACTTAGCTCTACTTCAATGAACCTCTGGATGCTGTTTTCAAGCACTTTTACAAAGTCTCCAGGTACCATCGTACGAAATAACTTGACCAATTCCGCTCTTTCATCTTTCTTTCTCTTCGGTTGAGTCATGATCGTCTCCTTGTTCTTTAGTTTTTTGCTTAAAACCATCAAAACAAAGAGTGGGATCCGGCTCAACCTTTTTTTTCATTTGGCTGACTCCAATTTACACCAACCTTTGAGACACTACCTTTATTCATGGCTAAGCACTTACTACTCAGAAGAGGTGTTTATGCAGTACTCTATTATCAGTACATTTGAACAACTTGGGCAAACTAATCTGATGCTGAATTTTGTCAACACCAAAATCTGTCGCATCCTTATACATCCTTATTTGTGAGAATACAGGGGAATGCTTTTCTTGCTCCGGATCGATGATCCAGTAAGTTCAAGGAGCATAAATGGAAGCGAAACTGATGGATAGAATCAAGGAGCAACTTGTCAGGCATGAAGGTCTAAAGCTGAAACCATACCGCTGTACAGCAGGCAAACTGACCATCGGCATCGGCCGCAATCTTGATGATTGTGGGATATCTCAATCCGAAGCCTATATCATGCTGATCAATGACATCATGAACTGCGAGAAGCAACTTCAGGCAAAGATACCGGATATCTACAATGGTCTTGATGAAGTCCGGAAGTCGGTGCTACTCAACATGTGCTTCAATCTCGGCATCAATGGTCTGCTTGGCTTCAAGAACACTCTGGCGTTTGTGAAGGCTGGAGACTGGGAACGAGCCGCCAATGGCATGCTTGTGTCTCGCTGGGCAAAGCAAGTTGGTCGCAGAGCGATTGAGCTCTCCGAGCTGATGAGGAAAGGTAAGTGATACCCATTCCGGTCGAACCTGTTGAAGTACTGGCAGTGCTGAATCTGCCTAAGGAGATGGCTGAGAACGTCATCTTCAAAGAGCATCGAGGACTGGTTCTTGAGACAATCAGAAGTTTTGTTTTGGATAATTTCTACCAAGAAGCAACCCGCAATGACTATCCCGATGAAGATCCTTTCCTGATCTCTTTTCGTTTTGGGTTCTGTTTCCTGATGCTGCAGAGTACCTGCGAGTTTCTCAATTTGAAGACTCTGGGCGAAGGAATTGTCAAGACCGTAGGATTAGACCAGTCTGCTACCGAACTGCTCACAGGGAGCGAAATTGACGCATTTAAAGCCAAGCTTGAGCTTAGGGCACTCACTCTGCTTCGGAACTATCTCAATCAAAGTGGGATGGAGCGGCTGACAGAGTTGAAACCCAGACTCCCTAAAGTGCTTAGAGCGGGGGTGATCTGAAAATGAATAGCACGCAGATGACGCAGATCGAACGGATTGCCGCAGATTTTTTGCATCTCAAGAATTTTCAATCGGAGTAGCAATGCCTGAGCAGAATTCCAGCACCCTGGATGAGATCATGATTGAAGTTTACCGGGCTATCTACAGCGCTCTGGAGAGCAGACTGCATCTGATCGGGAGTGTTATCGATGCTGACTCCCGCAAGGAGATATTGGCACAGCAGATCTATGACAAGGGCGACTTCTACGGCAATACCGCCTATCTGCTCCAGACCACCGATACAGCCATGATCCTGAGAGTAGGTTCCAACGTTAAGCACGAGCCTTTCGTTTTGGGTGGTAAAGTGCCTTCCTGGACTCCCATCGCACCACTCAAGTCATGGGTGGAGCGGAAAGGGCTCTCTTGGACGGATAAGAAGAGTGGGAAACTGCTCACTGTAGAACAGATCGCTTACATGATCCAAGCCAAGATCAAACGGGAAGGCATAGCAGCCAGGAACGTATTTGCTCAGGTTATAGCTAACCGGGAGCAGTGGATATATCAACAACTCAATACCATCGAGGTAAGTCTATGAGCGCTCATGACACGTTTATCGCAGACCGGAACCGGATTGTCGATGCATTGAAGTTTTCCGACATCCCCACCATCCAATTTAACAAGGATGCCATTCCCAAACAGTTGCCTTGCGCTATCGTGATCTTGGACTCAGAGACAGGCAAGAACGGCACTTCCCGTCAGTTTGTGAGTACGGACATAGCCTGGACGGTCTTTCTGATCGTCAATGCCCATAACGTGGATGATCCCGATTCGGATCTGTACCAACTCAAAGAGAAGTTCCGATCTTTCTACCAAAAGCTGATGAACCGGGACCTGCCCAGTGTGGAGTATTACACTTCCAGAGTTGATGGCACTCGTTTGGTACGCATAGCCAAGATTGACCTGCTGAAGGTCGGTACCGGAGCATCTTCGTGAGAGTGATGCGACTGGGTGGGTGCAATCTGGCCATCAGCTCAGTATCTGATCTGATAGAGAGCAAATACAAGCCGGAAGCCATCGACCTCTCAAAGTGCCAGAGATTGGGTAAACAGCTTATCAACAAGGCAGCCGAGAGCAAGAAGACAGTGATGGCACCATACTCCATGAGCAAGCTGCTCAATCTGCTTGATCTTGATGAATACCACTCCGGCTGTATCGATGCGCTCTCTATGGCTACCGTCATGCAATTCGAATGCAAGAACAAGCAAGTTGCTGCCTGGATGGAAGCTGCCGAGTTCCCTGCCTGTGAAGATCAGACCACCATCCTGGCCGAGATGATCAAGTTCTACCTCGCCAGTGGTAACGGCTTCCTGATCAAGATGCGTAACGCCCAGGGAGAGTGGATGGGTCTGGAACGCATGCTGCCCAGTGAAGTTCAGATAGTGGAGAACTATGACGAGTTCGGCTTCTTCAGACCGGACTATATCCAAGTGAAGAACAACCAGAAGAAGGACTTCGCTTATGCGGACATAGTCCATATCAAGAAGTCCACGCACAGATCAAACGCCTGGGGCCTGGCTTGCCTGCCCATTGCGATCAACATCGAGATCTTGGGTGAGATCAAGACCTTTGATTACAACAACTTCAAGAACGGTCTCATGATCGACTACTTCGTGATCGTGGAAGGCGGCACTCTCAGAGATGGTACAGTCACTGACGAGCAGGGTAATGAAGTGCTAACCGATGCCTACACCGAGATCGAAAAGGCACTCACAGAAGTAAAAGGCAACGCCAAAAGCCACTCTACGGTGCTGATTGAGAGTGAAAGCCGGGACGTAAAGATACGCCTCGAACCACTGCGCCAGCAGGATAGAGAAGGTGGTTTCCTGAGCCTTAAGAAAGATCTCAGGGAAGGTATCCTGGCTTATCACCGGGTCCCGGCAAGGATTGTCTCACAGCTTATCCCAGGGCAGCTTGGTGGCGATAACCGCAGTGACATGGCTATGTTCTACCACTTCGTCATAAAACCGCTTCAGGAGCGTCTTGCGCTTACTCTGGCGATAGAGTTCAACTACGAGTTCGACTGGAAGGTATCTCCTTCCGACTTCAATTTCGGCAATCTAACCGAGATTCTGCAATCCGATGATGAGAAGCTGTTTCATGCTAATCGTAACTACTAACAACACCATAGAAAACCATACCCAAGGAGGTATCGTGTATCCATTCAAGAAACGCACCATTCAAAAGGGTGAACTTCGCAATGTGGAAGTCGAGCTGGTCTCGCTCCTCTTTGACGGGATGAACCCTGCCAATCAGAAGGGCTTTGTGGTCAAGAACGCCTCTGGCAGAAGCTTTGAGCACAAGATCAACTCCACCAAGTTCAAGAGTGAAACATCGGGCACTTTAGGGAGGCTTTACGTCACTCTGATGGAGCCCAACATCCACGACTCCCAGGGCGACTATTACACTCGGGAAGAGATTCAAAAAGCCTGTGACCACTTTGCTAAGCACGGCTTAGTCGGTAAATGCGATGTGAACCACAATATGCAGCCAGTCCCGGAGTTCACCGTAGTGGAAAACTACATTCTCAAGAACTCTGACCGAGAGCATTTTCCCGATGCTAAAGTGGGCTCTTGGGTGCAAGTTCTCAAATGCGAAAACCTGCAGAGTGAACTCTGGCAGAAGATCGAAAAGGGCGAGTTCAATGGCGTATCCATCTTTGGTCGGGCCGATGATTATCGCAGTGCCGAAGCCAGCCTGACCGAGATCAAGAATGAGCTCAATTCACTTCGGAAAGTGGCTGAGCACAATAACAACAGTGAACTTCAGAAGGGCATCACAGCCATTAGCGAGAAGATCACCGAGTTGGAAAAGAACAGCAATACCGTAACCGTAACCGATGCAGTGAAAAGCATCGAAAAGAGCCTCAAAGACCTGTCTGTCACCATGAGCAGAGCCATCTCCAAGTCCATACCCGGAGAGCCGGATGGCAGCCAGTCCAATGTGGACAAAGAGCTTACCATCGATGGCAACAAGATCGTGGTCAAGGCTTCGCATCGTGAGATTTACAAAGGCATCGCCAATGTAGACTCCGGCAAGTCGATGAACATCCTTACCGCCAACACTACATCGCTGTTTATAGATGAAGTGATCGGAAGCCAGCCCGGAGATACGCTCTCGGATATCACCATCGTTCCACTGCTCAAAGACGAGTTGCTCGATATCGGTTTGGTGGATGATCTGGTCTTCAAGAACAAGCTCGATGGCGCTCTTACGGCTCAAGATGTGGGCACTGGAGATATATCCATCCCTTCCGGTATTCTCAATGCAGAGTTTACCTTGGGCAGAGATGTAGTCGAGTTCTACAAGGACAAGTATGGTGAAGATGCCTTCGGAGCTTATGTAGAGAACCATATCGCCAAGAAGACCGAGAAAGCCCTACGCTTGCTGCTCTTCCGAGGTGACAGAGTAAGTGTTACGCCCAAGCTGAAAGCACTCGATGGCATTATCAAGATCGCCATTGCCGGAAGCAAGGTAACCAACATCTCCAAGACCACTTATACCGACTGGGCAAAGCGCTTTGAATCGGCTCTTTTGGCTTTCTCCGATGAAATGCTCGAGGAGCAGGAAAGCTTCAAGTTCTATGTCTCTCACAAAGATCTGATCCGCATCAGAGCGGAGCTTGCCAAGCGTGAGACCAATGCCGGAGATCGCCTACTACTCGAAGGCGGCAACGTATCCTTTGCGGGTATTCCCATCAAGCCCCGTCTCATGCCTGATGAGTATATCATCGGCGGTCTGCCCAAGTTCATCATCATCGGCTATCGAACCGATGCAGAGTTGAAAGTTGAGCATCATGGTTCGGACTGGAAGTACCACTGGTACATCCGTATCCGTCCCGGTATCACCTATATCGACGGCTTCGTCAAAGTCTTCAAACTAAGCACTTAAGCAATAAGAGATAAGGAGAATCAATGGACTTCATCATTGCCAATCAAGCCTTTATCCTGGGACTGATAACCACTCTGGTAGTATGGATCATCTATCGGATAACTGGTAAGACCTTGGATAAGACCAAGATCAATGCAGCCCTGGCGATCATCTTGGACATCATCCAGGATATCAAGATCAACCCTGCCACCCGCGAACTCGATGACTATGCCAAGAAGCAGCTGGCAGTGGAGCGAGCCACCAAGAGCCTTCCTGATAAGCAGACCAACCTTATCATGAGGGTATTCGGAACAGTCGGAGGAGCCGTAGAGTACGTATTTCATAACCGTAAGTGGCTCTTCTCTATCGGTAAAGCCATCAAGGGAGTATTCTGATGCCATCCATCTCCCAACCTACATATCCGACTCCCATGACTGAGTCGGATATGCTGTTCAATGCTTTGGTGGACGTGTTCATAGCCGACGATGTCTACTTTGGTTTTGGGTCTTACTCAGATTCCGAAGTAGCCTCGATTTATAACACTCAAAGTTCCATCAAAGATGAACTTAGTAACAGCTTCGATCTGCTTGGCGAATTGGCAGAGAAACCCGGTAAGGCAGACTCTAAGATCACCAAGCTCAAGACTCGTAACTATACTCTACCCGGTAAGAGAACCAGTACGGTGGAACTTACTATTTCGGGTCTATCCAACCGTCAGAAGAACTATCTCGAAAGCTCTGCCTTCATGGGCAAGAACGTGACCATTGTTGCTTGTTCAAAGAGCTATGACCGGGTAGTGATCTTCAATGGTCTGCGCTGGACAGTGGACTGGTCAGGTGAAGCCGATGGTCTCTTCAGCGTAGTAGTATCAACTGAATTTGCTGGAAACACAGCCGAGAAAGTCTTTGTCTTCAAGGACATTCCTCCAGTTGTATAAGCATTAACCTGAAGCCAAACAAAGGACAGAACATGGATTGCCAATGTAAACCGGACGTAAAACAGAAGATCGACAATCTCCAGACTGAGATCTACGGCAACGGAAACAGTAACAACTCATTGGTGACCAGAATGGCGAGAGTGGAGACGAATATGAAGCTGCTTCTAACCGTCTCCACTACCCAATTCTTCATGCTGATGGGCGTTGCCATCAAGATGTTCTGGGGTAACTAAGAAAGGACATAATTCTATGAAGCGAGAAGTAACACTCAGCTATAGCCAACTGCGGCAAATACTCTGCCTCACGATTTCGAACAAGACCTTGAAAGCCAAGCTTGAGGACTTCCTCTCCGGCAGGGTGACCAAGGTCTCTGAGGTGGAACTGCTTGAACTGATCAGTGAATCGGAAGCCGATAAAGAGCTAATCCGTATCATTTCCAATCAGGACCCGGACACTATGGACGCACTTGATGCATTGGAGCATATATCCGCTTTTTTCGTCTATATCAGAGCCAGCAAAGACAGGTTCAAAGGTTGGCTCGGGAGTTTCGGATTAGCGGTGACCACAGAAGTAAATACCCCTTCGAGAGGTTCGAAATGATACTCAGGAAACTCGGTTTCACCAATGAAGACTTCGACAAGCTTACCTTACCTGAACTCTATCTGCGGCTCTGCCTGGTAGACCCTAAAGGAGACATTTGATGGACGCTTTAATCGGCTGGATCGGAGGTAAACGCCTCCTCCGCAAAACCATATCGCAATACGTTCCCAAGGACATCACCGGATACATTGAGCCCTTCGGTGGTGCAGCTTGGATGCTCTTATTCAAAGACAAATGGGGCGATCTGGAGGTCTATAACGATCTGGATAACCGCCTGGTTAATCTCTTCCTGCAAGTGAAGTACCATCCTGATGAGCTGATCAAAGAACTGGACTGGTTAGTAGCCAGCCGTAAGCTCTTTGGCGATATCCTTAAGCAGGAAGGCTTAACCGAGATACAGCGGGCTGCCCGGTTCATGTTCCTGATTACCAGATCATTCGGAAGCAAAGGTGACAGCTTCGGTACCTCGCAGAAGCGTGGCACATCCAGTATGTATAACCGCCTGGAACGCATCAAAGAACTGCACAAGCGTCTTGATATGGTGATCATTGAGAACCTCTCCTACGAGCAGGTAATCGATAAGTACGATACCAAGAGCAACTTCTTCTATTGCGACCCACCTTACATGCTGGGCTATACCTATGAGAACTCCAAGCAGTTCAGCCATGAAGCTCTCTGCAAGAAGCTGAAGAGCATCAATGGACGCTTCATTCTGAGCTATGACGATAACCCGGAAGTGCTCAAGTTATACAAGGGCTACGATATCAAGCATGTCACCAGAACCAAGGGTATCAATCGCAAGGAAGGTAAGAGCGAGTTTGCGGAAGTGATCATCGCCAACTTTGATCTTGTAGATGCCGATCAGGATACACCGAAACAGAAAGCCAAGACCAGAGACCTCAGGGGGATATCGTGAACAGCATTATCTCTTGGGTAGGTGGCAAGCGTCTCCTGAGAAAGAAGATACTGCTCCTCATCCCTAGGCACGACATCTACTGTGAGGTCTTTGGTGGTGCTGCCTGGATACTATTTGGAAAGAGCCCCAACAAGGAAGACTGGCAGTTGTCCAAGAAGAGCCGCTATACTGAAGTCTACAACGATATCAATGGCGACTTGGTGAACTTCTGGAAGTACATAAAACAGCACCCTGAAGCGTTTGTGACGGAGTTGAACCAATGCCTCGTATCCCGAGAGATGTTCGATACCTTCGCCCAACACCCACCCAAAACCGAGCTTGAACGAGCTATCCGCTTCTACTTCCAGCTTGCCTGCAGTTATGGCTCAAGATCTAAGAACTTCTGCATCATGCAGGGCTACAAGTACATGCCACTGCGGAATCTGGAGAAGGTGAAAGCAGCCTCGGAAAGGCTTAAACAGGTGATCATCGAAAAGCAGGACTTTGAGAAGCTCATAGTCCGCTTCGATACACCCAATACCTTCTTCTACCTCGACCCACCCTATTACACAAAGGAGCACTTATACGACAGAGACGACGCAAATGCATTCACCAAGCATGACGAGCTTGCTGCCATCCTAAAGCAGATCAAGGGTAAGTTTCTCTTATCCTACAATAACGATCCTTACATTCGAACGCTCTACCAAGACTTCACCATTGATGAAGTCGAAGCACAGTACACCGTTTCCGGTGCGTTCCAGACTGAGACGGAACTATTGATTAGGAATTATTAAGGTAGATCCGCTGTGAAGTTTTCCGTTACACCTCGATTAAACCTTTCATGATTAGCATAAAAACTTGCATCAAAATCAGTTAGAAAGTCGTTCATCTTCTTCAAATCATAGTCGAGGGGATAGAAACCTTTTAATGTTGGAGACAAATTGATGCTTGCAATTTTTTGGTAGGTGAATGAATTGCGACCTACATCAAGAAAATCCTCACCTCTGATATTGTATGATATAGCACAAGCATTCTCTACTACTACGGTAATGGAGTTTCCTTTACCAAGGTTGATTGAGGGATACCATCTTTTAAGATTGATGTACCCTGGAACAGTGAATGAATGTTTTGCCTGCCAAATGTTCAACACATCTGAAACTGCTTGATGAATCATGGTTTTCACCTCGTTTTTTTAATAATTCAATTCTCTGAATGGGTGGACAAATGTCAATTACGAAATGCCAGACCTAACATTTAAACTCATCCTCACCACTTCCGACGCCAATGTCAAGCTTGCCGAAGTCAAGCAGGAAGCGGAATCCACCCAGTCTGTGGTGGAGAAACCTGTATCCGTCAAGATCTCGGCAGAACAAGCTCTTGGGACTATACGTGACGTAAAGATTGCGGTCGATGGAGTGATCGCTGCCGTGTCCGGACTGGTGAACTTAACTGAAAGCCAGCTTTCGCCACCGACAATGAAAAAGCTTAACAAAATTCCCTCTATAAAATAGAGTGTCTCCTCCTAAATAAAATAAAAAAGGAGACACCCATGTCTAATAAGACACAG
>Ga0265295_1004042_pt1 | contig 20238 bp, 15 predicted proteins | sample Munlansysbiofilm_FD_192503 | JGI IMG/M metagenome (GOLD analysis project Ga0265295, IMG submission 192503) | Leachate microbial communities from a municipal landfill in Southern Ontario, Canada - Methane capture system biofilm | ecosystem: Engineered > Solid waste > Landfill > Unclassified ... | reverse complement strand
GTCCTATAAAGCGGAAAAGAGAGCTTTATCCTGTGCTGGTTTTCATACAATAGCTATTTGTAGAACAGTAACTTGGCGGGGGATGAGTGTCTTTATCCATGAATCCATTAAAACAAGGGTTGAAACTCCTGATGATCATGAGCTTGATCCTGATTGTATCCCGTCTTTATCCATGAATCCATTAAAACAAGGGTTGAAACTCCCAGATTTCATAAAACCCACAGAGTGACTCTGTGTCTTTATCCATGAATCCATTAAAACAAGGGTTGAAACGCGCCACCGCCAAGTTCAAGGCCGAGACCGTGGGCGTCTTTATCCATGAATCCATTAAAACAAGGGTTGAAACACTAAGAGCGACTTTAGCCTCTGCCAGCTTTTGAAGTCTTTATCCATGAATCCATTAAAACAAGGGTTGAAACTATTGAACAACCAACAGATCATGGTCAGCATGCTCTGTCTTTATCCATGAATCCATTAAAACAAGGGTTGAAACACAAAGGAGCTTAAAAATGCCACTTATTTTACCAGGTCTTTATCCATGAATCCATTAAAACAAGGGTTGAAACATTACCTCGCCACAAGATTACTGGAGCTGAGATCTGTCTTTATCCATGAATCCATTAAAACAAGGGTTGAAACTCTTGATATAGTCGCCCAATACCAGTTCGCGCTCGAGGTCTTTATCCATGAATCCATTAAAACAAGGGTTGAAACTAAGTAGCGCGATAAATGGGTTGGATTTGCTCGCTGTCTTTATCCATGAATCCATTAAAACAAGGGTTGAAACAGCATGAGGGGCTCCGCAGTGCCACCAACGAATACAAGTCTTTATCCATGAATCCATTAAAACAAGGGTTGAAACCGCGATCCTTCGCGGTAACGTATTCATCACCCTCTGTCTTTATCCATGAATCCATTAAAACAAGGGTTGAAACCTGGTATCGATGATGCCCGAAAAGATGAGGACATCGTCTTTATCCATGAATCCATTAAAACAAGGGTTGAAACTCGATATAAAACTGAACCTGGCGCGTAGTGGCCTGTGTCTTTATCCATGAATCCATTAAAACAAGGGTTGAAACTTAATTCGATAGTAGTCATTTGATAAGTCCTTTGACTCGTCTTTATCCATGAATCCATTAAAACAAGGGTTGAAACACCTTAGATTCCGCTAAAGCTGATAAGAGGGCGTGTCTTTATCCATGAATCCATTAAAACAAGGGTTGAAACCCGCTCTTATAGGCGGTCACTGAGTCCCTTTGGGCGTTGTCTTTATCCATGAATCCATTAAAACAAGGGTTGAAACGCTCTTATCCTCGATCTTGCCGAGTGCAAGCGGTGAGTCTTTATCCATGAATCCATTAAAACAAGGGTTGAAACCTTGCTTGTCAATTCGAACGGGTTGCGGGTCAAATTGTCTTTATCCATGAATCCATTAAAACAAGGGTTGAAACCTTGCTTGTCAATTCGAACGGGTTGCGGGTCAAATTGTCTTTATCCATGAATCCATTAAAACAAGGGTTGAAACGGATACTCGCGCTTGTCTATACCGTATTCCTTCCAGTCTTTATCCATGAATCCATTAAAACAAGGGTTGAAACTGTAGTTCATGTTAATCTCCTTTTCTAATATATTCGTCTTTATCCATGAATCCATTAAAACAAGGGTTGAAACAGCCTAATCTGTAAGCCATTATGCATCTCCTTCCAGTCTTTATCCATGAATCCATTAAAACAAGGGTTGAAACGTATATATATATATAGATAGATTTCTTATTTCTTTAATGTCTTTATCCATGAATCCATTAAAACAAGGGTTGAAACTGTTGGTAGTCCAACCGGTAAAAGGCGCGTAGGTGGTCTTTATCCATGAATCCATTAAAACAAGGGTTGAAACCTGAGGACGTTGCCTACCAGGCCGCCATCTGCATAGGTCTTTATCCATGAATCCATTAAAACAAGGGTTGAAACATCATTGTCTTCATGGCTTTACCATTCCAGCAATCTGTCTTTATCCATGAATCCATTAAAACAAGGGTTGAAACATCTCCTGTTAATTAAAAGTTCCACCGTCAATCGTTGTCTTTATCCATGAATCCATTAAAGCAAGGGTTGAAACAGCACCAGAGCCTGAATTCCTCTGCCAATGGTCAGCGTCTTTATCCATGAATCCATTAAAACAAGGGTTGAAACGCAACCGTACATTCGGTGGCACCGGCGCAATCGTGGTCTTTATCCATGAATCCATTAAAACAAGGGTTGAAACTCTGTACTGGAAAACCTGGCAGATACAGATAATAACGTCTTTATCCATGAATCCATTAAAACAAGGGTTGAAACTCCACACCGAGCTTTTTTGACCAAACGCCAAAGCCCGTCTTTATCCATGAATCCATTAAAACAAGGGTTGAAACTCAGAGTTTCATTCAGCTCTTTAGCCTTTACGTTTGTCTTTATCCATGAATCCATTAAAATAAGGGTTGAAACATCTATGCCGACCTTGGTATGGGCACCTTCAATCAGAGTCTTTATCCATGAATCCATTAAAACAAGGGTTGAAACGCATTGACGATGTACTCACCATCTGAAATAAGTGCCAGTCTTTATCCATGAATCCATTAAAACAAGGGTTGAAACAACTCACCAACACAAAGCTCCATGCAAAATATGGCGCGTCTTTATCCATGAATCCATTAAAACAAGGGTTGAAACCAATATCGGCAGATATCTTGACAATGCTGTTTTCCATGTCTTTATCCATGAATCCATTAAAACAAGGGTTGAAACACGATCATGATCCTCACACAGATAGCTGGATTGGATGTCTTTATCCATGAATCCATTAAAACAAGGGTTGAAACTGATGTTCAGCGATTTCTTCTATGAGCTTCTTCTTGTCTTTATCCATGAATCCATTAAAACAAGGGTTGAAACTGTTTAGCAATGCGATAAAAGACCCGCTTAAGATGATGTCTTTATCCATGAATCCATTAAAACAAGGGTTGAAACTGCGAAGCGAGGCTCCGTCAAACTCTTCCCATCTCAGTCTTTATCCATGAATCCATTAAAACAAGGGTTGAAACTCCTTCTGCGTTGCGCTCTGTTGAGCGTTATGCCAGCAGTCTTTATCCATGAATCCATTAAAACAAGGGTTGAAACTTGGATTCAGGTGATGGTGATAATCATTGCAAGATAGTCTTTATCCATGAATCCATTAAAACAAGGATTGAAACGACAAATTCAGGCTCGTCGTATATCTCTGCACGATTGTCTTTATCCATGAATCCATTAAAACAAGGATTGAAACCTTGTATAACCGAGTTGTTAAGCGTTCTGCTATCTTGTATTTATCCATGAATCCATTAAAACAAGGATTGAAACATGATGAGGTGATGGCGCCTCTTGTGGCGGCGGCAGCGTCTTTATCCATGAATCCATTAAAACAAGGATTGAAACTGGGGCTTTGGCGGGTGCAAGATACAATGGGGCGGGTCTTTATCCATGAATCCATTAAAACAAGGATTGAAACAAATCGTAGGCCGTCAAGCGCGAATCAGTATCCTGGTCTTTATCCATGAATCCATTAAAACAAGGATTGAAACTCATTATAGCGATGTTGTATCCATTGACGGCATGTGTCTTTATCCATGAATCCATTAAAACAAGGATTGAAACCGCTGCTTCCGCACTCTCTCTCATATTCATCTCGTGTCTTTATCCATGAATCCATTAAAACAAGGATTGAAACTTGCCTGCTTCATGTAGAGGCGACATTCTGATTCAGTCTTTATCCATGAATCCATTAAAACAAGGATTGAAACATACATTAAGGTATGTGGCAACTTGACTGGTGTCCAGTCTTTATCCATGAATCCATTAAAACAAGGATTGAAACACCGCCTTCTAATATATCGCATAATTAAAACCTCTAGTCTTTATCCATGAATCCATTAAAACAAGGATTGAAACTTGTCTTGAAACATAATCTTATGTCAAATTATCGCTGTCTTTATCCATGAATCCATTAAAACAAGGATTGAAACTCGGTCTCGATGCCATAGATTACCAGTGCAGAAAATGTCTTTATCCATGAATCCATTAAAACAAGGATTGAAACAAGTCTGCGAGCCAGAGTACAATCCCTCCCATTCTGTCTTTATCCATGAATCCATTAAAACAAGGGTTGAAACCAGTAATGGAGAAGGTGTGGGAAACCAGCCCTCCTGTCTTTATCCATGAATCCATTAAAACAAGGGTTGAAACAAAGTGGCCGCCATCTTTGCCATCATTACCAGCATGTCTTTATCCATGAATCCATTAAAACAAGGGTTGAAACGATGCGCCGCCCCATTGTATCTTGCACCCGCCGAAGGTCTTTATCCATGAATCCATTAAAACAAGGGTTGAAACGTGAGCCCATTTTCATCTTGTAACTTTCGAGCTTGTGTCTTTATCCATGAATCCATTAAAACAAGGGTTGAAACCAAGGAAGGTGCTTGTGCGTGACCTTCTTCCCGTGCAGTCTTTATCCATGAATCCATTAAAACAAGGGTTGAAACACGGCTATATCTAATCTGCCCAGTTCGCGCACAACCGTCTTTATCCATGAATCCATTAAAACAAGGGTTGAAACAAGAATATTACGACTTCCCACAGCATAATGCCGTAGTCTTTATCCATGAATCCATTAAAACAAGGGTTGAAACTTGATGATTGACTGATTGCCATAGCGATCACGACGCGTCTTTATCCATGAATCCATTAAAACAAGGGTTGAAACATGTATTCTAACGCCAATAACCCGCACAGCGCAAGCGTCTTTATCCATGAATCCATTAAAACAAGGGTTGAAACTCATTTCAGGATCACGGGCACGATTCACATAGTCCGGTCTTTATCCATGAATCCATTAAAACAAGGGTTGAAACCCCATATTCCGGAAGATCACCCCTTTGGCGATGAAGGGTCTTTATCCATGAATCCATTAAAACAAGGGTTGAAACTACTTTGCCATCGCTTCTGATATCTGCTCATCTGTGTCTTTATCCATGAATCCATTAAAACAAGGGTTGAAACGGAGTGAGCAAGCCTCAAGAAGGCTTGACACTTCAGTCTTTATCCATGAATCTATTAAAACAAGGGTTGAAACCATAGCTCCAGAAATTGCAGCCATGGCATGGCTGTCTTTATCCATGAATCCATTAAAACAAGGGTTGAAACTACTTTGCCATCGCTTCTGATATCTGCTCATCTGTGTCTTTATCCATGAATCCATTAAAACAAGGGTTGAAACGGAGTGAGCAAGCCTCAAGAAGGCTTGACACTTCAGTCTTTATCCATGAATCTATTAAAACAAGGGTTGAAACCTATAGGTGCCGGCCGGCAAGTCAAGGAAGCTGGCGTCTTTATCCATGAATCCATTAAAACAAGGGTTGAAACATCTCATTGCTAAAGAGCTTGTAACCGCTCTGTAAAGGTCTTTATCCATGAATCCATTAAAACAAGGGTTGAAACATCTCATTGCTAAAGAGCTTGTAACCGCTCTGTAAAGGTCTTTATCCATGAATCCATTAAAACAAGGGTTGAAACGACTCAGCCAAAGCAGTCAAGAGGGATTCTAATGGGGGTCTTTATCCATGAATCCATTAAAACAAGGGTTGAAACTGCCTTCATTTATGCCTGTTTTTTATCACTTTTTTGGTCTTTATCCATGAATCCATTAAAACAAGGGTTGAAACATAATGCGTCAAGCGGGTTCTCAATTGTTTTAGGTGTCTTTATCCATGAATCCATTAAAACAAGGGTTGAAACGCAGTAATGCCATTGACATTCATTGAGAGGATTTTGGTCTTTATCCATGAATCCATTAAAACAAGGGTTGAAACAAAAAGTGAAAGTGACAAGGCAAGCGATAGCAAGCTTGTCTTTATCCATGAATCCATTAAAACAAGGGTTGAAACCAGGATAGAGTAAAGCTCTTTGAAAAAAGCTTGACCTGTCTTTATCCATGAATCCATTAAAACAAGGGTTGAAACATATGGCTCGCATGGACAACCGGCCGGCCTGCATAGTGTCTTTATCCATGAATCCATTAAAACAAGGATTGAAACCTTAAAATTATATCGTATCTATCACTGAGAATTTTACTCTTTATCCATGAATCCATTAAAACAAGGATTGAAACTTCCCTGAAGTCACCAGTATAGACCAGGCCGTAGATCTCTTTATCCATGAATCCATTAAAACAAGGATTGAAACCTTCTCTTCGCATCAAGATACAATAATGTGCCATCAATCTCTTTATCCATGAATCCATTAAAACAAGGATTGAAACTTCATCTGCTCGACCAGGGCGTCGATAATTTCAGGGCTCTTTATCCATGAATCCATTAAAACAAGGATTGAAACAATAAAGTGAGTAGGGATTGACGGATTAACGATATACTCTTTATCCATGAATCCATTAAAACAAGGATTGAAACCATGCACATAGCGGCATGACATTGAAGTCGCAACCGACTCTTTATCCATGAATCCATTAAAACAAGGATTGAAACAGTATATCTCCAAATTTCCAGATGTAGAAGATATGGTCTTTATCCATGAATCCATTAAAACAAGGGTTGAAACCCGTGCATAATTTCCGGCAGGTGGGCTTCCACCGGGTCTTTATCCATGAATCCATTAAAACAAGGATTGAAACACTCACGCAGTACCCGGCTCATTTCACGCCCCCCTCTCTTTATCCATGAATCCATTAAAACAAGGGTTGAAACAGATTTCAATTGATAGACCAGCTTTTGGCATTCCTTCGTTTTTCTTTGAAGCCTGATTATGCTCTGAATGTTGGTTTATGTCTAATATGCGTCCCTGCAGGACTCAATCCATTGTGTGGGTATGGTTTGCTATCTGAAATTACGTCCCTACAGGACTTGGGTCATTGTGTGGCTGTGGTTTGCTATCTGAAATAACGTCCCTACAGGACTCAAGTCATTGTGTGGATGATAGTTGCTATCTGAAATAACGTCCCTACAGGACTTATTGTGTGTAGGGATCTTAGGAGTGCACTATGTCTCGCTTTAAAGGTGTATCTATAGGACTCAAGCTATTGTGTGGCTATGTTTTGCTATCTGAAATAACCACCCTACAGGACTCAAGCGATTGTGTAGTTATAGTTTGCTATATAAATTACGGCCCTATAGGATTTATTGCGGTGCAAGGCGTAGAGCTGCTCTAATCCTCGCTCTGAAGGTCTGCGGCTTCATACCCTGCAGCTTGGCGGTCTGAACCGTCTATCGCAAGCCTCTTCATGACGAAGGGCATAAGAAAGATTGACAGTTATCCAGAGCTTGAAAAGCTGCACATCTGGTCCCATAAACTTTCAAAGGATACATTTATGAAGCACCGCCTTTTGGTCATTATACTAATGCTCGCTTTGTTTGCAGTTTGTCTGCAGGCAGCTTATCTTACGAATATGCCTCTGACCCTTAGTCAGCCGGATGGCAGCAAGCTGGAATGCTTTGCCAGTGGCGACGAATACCATAATTGGCTGCATGATGCCGAAAATTACACCATCATCCCCGATCCCAAAACCGGATACTACTGTTATGCAGAGCTGAGTGGCGGCAAAGTGCAAGCCTCCAGGCTGATCGTGGGCAAGGATCTGCCGGTGAATCTGGAGCCTGGGGTGAATATCAGCGTGGAGGAATACAAGGCTGCCCGGGCGGAAAAGTTTCCCATGCCCCAGGGCCGCAATGCACCCACCACCGGTACGATCAACAATCTGGTGATCTTCATCCGTTTTGCCGGTGAGGCAGAGTTCAATCAAAATATCAGCCTCTATGAGGGCTGGTTCAATAGCAATGCCAGCTCGCAGAAAAACTACTTTTTGGAAGCCAGCTACAATCAACTTACCGTGAATACGCATTTCTATCCTGTGGCGGCAAATCAATATGTAGTTTCCTGGCAGGATAGCCATCCGCGTTCTTACTTTCAGCCCTACAATGCCAGCAGCAATCCCAACGGCTATAATGGCGAGACCCAGCACAGGACCAGAGAATTTACCCTCTTGCAAAATGCCTGTAATGCCCTGGATGCTGTGATCCCCAGTAGTTTGGTGGTAGATTCTGATGGTGATGGCAAAGTGGATAATGTGGTCTTCATCATCTCCGGTGGCGCGGACGGTTGGGCAGAACTCTTGTGGCCCCATCGCTGGTCTCTTTACGACCGCTATGTATATATCAATGGCAAAAGGGTGTACGACTTCAATTTACAGCTTCGGGATTTCCTCAGTTCGCAAAATGTGGGCGTGATCTGTCACGAATTTTTCCACACGCTGGGCGCTCCGGATTTGTATCATTACACAGGCAATGGCATTGATCCCGCAGGCAGATGGGACCTCATGCAGAGCAATACCAATCCCCCGCAACACATGGGCGCCTATATGAAACAGCGATACGGAGGCTGGCTCACTATCCCCACCATCAGTACAGATCAGCTCTACACTTTGAACCCTCTTACCATGCAGCAAGGCTCTGCTTATCGCATCAATAGCAGCGATCCCAACCAATACTTTGTGCTGGAATACCGGCGCAAAACCGGAACTTTTGAGAGCTCTTTGCCAGGGAGCGGCCTGCTGGCCTATCGTATTGATACGCGTTATAATGGCAATGCGGATGGTCCTCCCGATGGAGTGTATATATATCGTCCCGGAGGCAGTCCTACCGCCAATGGCACTTTGAATAACGCCTGCTTCAGTCTGGAAAGTGGACGCACCTTGCTCAATAGCAGCACCGATCCTTATCCCTTTATGCAGAATGGCAGCATGGGTCCGCTCAGTATATTTGAGGTGGGTTCGGCTGGAGCCACCATCTCCTTCAATAAGGGCATGGTGCCGGTGGTGGAATGGGATCTCACCAGCGCCAGCTACCAGGAAAGCTATGAAACATTCTTCCCGCCCCGGGGCTGGAGCAGTGCAGCCATCAGCGGAACCAAGACTTTTGAACAGGTCAGTTCTGGCAGTTCTCCTTCCTGCAGTCCCTATCAGGGTACGGCAATGCTGCGCTACAACAGCTATACGGCCAGCATTGGGAACTCTGCCATGCTGGTGACGCCCATCCTGCAAGCTCCGGATACCGGGGATCTGAACTACACCGCATCCTTCTTTATGTATCGGGATACGGGATCCAGTACCAAGACAGACCGCATTGAGCTTTATCTGAATAGCAGCCCGAACCTTGGTGGCAGCCCTGTTTTGATCGGCACCGTCAATCGCTGCACTGCCCTGAGTCCACAGGTGATCAGCAACGGTTGGTATTCCTACAGTTTCGATCTGCCCATCAGCGCCAATAGCAGCAAGTATCTGATCTTCAAAGCGGTAAGTGGCTATGGCAACAACATGTATTTTGACGATTTTGCGCTTGCCAGCTCTCTGAAGCTGCCTTTTAGTGAAGGCTTTGATAGCTATGTAACGCCAAACCTGCCGCCTACTTTCTCTGTGGTAAATACATCCAGCTCCAGCTCGGCCTATGTGCGCAGCTACAATTCGCAGAGTTTTAGTGCACCGAACTGCGTTCAATTCAGCAATTCGGGCGATGCTAATGCAGATCTGCGTTTGGTGAGTTCTCCCATCAAAGGTGGTCTCAAGAAATTGCGCTTGAAGTTCCAAGCTCGGGGCGGCACATCCGGCCAAACTCTGATCATTGGCACACAGAGCGGTCCTACTTCGGCCTTCTCGCCGCTACAGACTATCACTCTGGGTATGGACTACCGCCAGATTGATCTCAATCTGAGCTCCTATTCCGGTAGCAACACTTATCTGGCCTTCCAGCATGGCCTGGGTGGAACATATCGCAGCATCTATCTGGATGATATTGAGATTTTGATCCTGCCTGTGCGGGATCTGGAGCTGAAGAAACTCAGCGCCCCGAGCTATGCGGAAAATGCCGAAAATGTCCGTTTTGATATCGAAGTGCTGAATAGCTCGCAAAACTCTATGAGCCTTTACACCCTGAAACTGATCGATGTGGATAGCTCTACCGTGCTCTCACAGAGCAGCTTTGCCTTTGCCCTGGCTCCCGGAGAAACTGCCGTAAATTCTCTCTTCTGCGATTTTCCCGCCTCTGGTTCTTATCGGATCATAGCGCAAGTTCAGCATAATAGCGATAGCGTTCCTGCAAATAATAGCTCCTCTGAGCATACTATCGAAATCTTCTCGCCGGAGGCTGAAATTCATCTGGTGGACAACGCTGAAACCAGCTCTACGGCGAATACCCTGCCCTTCAATTTCTACTGGAAAAACAGTGTGGCAGAAAGCATCTACACTGCGGAGGAACTTTTTTTCCCTAATGGGCAGATCTCCGGCATCATCTATCACTACGATTTTTTGCAGGGGATGCAGGCCAAACCCTTGAAAGTATGGATGAAGAATACTGCTGTGCAGAATCTTGCGGCGGGTTGGCTGGATAGCGCAGATTACACCTTGGTCTTTGATAGCACGGTAAACCTGGAATCTGGTGTGGGCAGCTTGTACCTGCACTTTATCCAGCCTTTTGTGTACAGTGGGGGAGAGCTGGCGATTCGCACAAATCGCCCTCTGGACACGGCGTATTTCAATAGCGCGAATTATTTCCTGCAATATACAGATGCTTCCCGACCGGGCCGTAGCCGCTATGTCCATAGTGATAGCGTGGTTTATGCTCCTTTGTCGCCTTCTGCGGCTGGTACGCTAAGCAATCTGCTGCCTCAGATTAGCTTTGTCTTTGAGGATGTCATTCTGGAGGCGGTATCGGCAGAGATTTCTGTGGATATCAGCGGTAGCAGTCTGAGCTGGGAAGCTGTTCCCGGAGCGCGGTCGTATCAGATCTGGCGTAGTGCTGATCTGCAGAATTGGGAGCTATGGGGTTGGCAGGAGGGCTGTAGTATCGAGCTTGGCACGGCAGATAAAGCCTTCTTCAAGATAGTGGCTACATCGGTAGATCCTGAATAAAAGTGACCACCGAGGATTGATTTATTTTAGTTCTGGAGTTCTTGGTGCGGGAGTATTTAAGTTATAGAGTTCTTGGTGCGGTGGTGCAGGGGTTCTGGAATGGCTGAGCTTCCTCGCGGAGATATATTCCTTGAAAGTTAGATAGATCAGGATGTAGCTCATATCATCTTTGAAAGAATTTAGGTGGGGGTTTTTAACCCCCACGCTACGAGTTGCCTAGCCAAGACGATTTCCGGGCCTTTTAAGGCACGGGTTGGCGGGCTTCGATGGACATGCTTCCCACAGGTTCTGAAGGCGGATTTCTCTATGGAGATTGTATTTCCCGACGCCATGATAAAATAAATCAATAAATATGAGATCCAGCTTCGGTGTGCCCGGCCTTAAAAGACCGGGAAATCGTCTTGGCCGGATAGTAGCCTGTGGCACAAGGGTTAAAACCCTTGCCTATCGTCTTTCAAGGCGGTTATGAAGATGGGGATGCAGGGGTAGAATCATTACTCATTTTATCACAATGAGAGCCTGGTTTGTTCATGTGATGCAATATGTTCAGCGAGGTAAACGGCTGGATTGCTGTAGTTTAAAATTTAGAGATGCTGGAGCGCAGGAGTGCCAGGGTGCCGGAGTGTTGGAGTTGTAAAATAGTTGAACTTCCACACCAAGAACACCCGTACTTATAAACCTCACCAAGGATAATCACGCCAAACATCCGCACTAAGAACGCCTAAGCCATGAACACTCACACCAGGGATGCCCGCATTAAAAACATCTGTACCAAGAACAACCACCCCAAACACATCAGCACTAAACCATCTGCACCAAAGACTCCTACACCCAAAACATCTGCACCAGAACCCCCCCGCTCCAAGATCTCAGAAATCATAAACCCTGAATCCTCTGACTTCTCACATAGTTTTGCAAAAAAGAAATCGGGGCACGATCTTGCGACCGTGCCCCGATATTTATTTTTAGCTTGCTGTTAATTTGAAGCTTTAGTTCGGGGTGCAGTTATTTTTCCACCTCAATTTCTACTCTGCGGTTCTGGGCTCTACCTGCTTCTGTATCGTTTGTCGCTACAGGCTTGCTTTCGCCTTTACCCATGGTCTTAATTCTCTTCGCATCGATACCCTTGCCAACGAGCCAGTTTTTCACTGATTCGGCACGGTTCACGGAAAGAATTTGGTTGTCGGCATCGGTGCCTACGCTATCGGCATGACCGATAATGGTTATCTTCACTTCCGGATTTGCTTTCAGGGTAGTGGCTGTTTGCTCCAGGCCAGAGGCAATTTCAGGAATTATCTCGTATTTTGCTGTATCGAAGAAGACGTTTTCAAGAATGATTGGTTTTGCTTCGCTAAGGTCCAGCATGTCATCTTTGGGATCAAGAGGATTTTTGCTGACTCTGAGCTCTGCGCCATCATCCATACCACCGCCATCGGTATCTTTTACCAAAGGATTGGTCATGTGGACCATTACTTCGTCATAGTCACTCAGGCCATCACCATCGGTGTCCACTTGCAGAGGGTCAGTTCTATATTGGTTGACTTCCTGGCCATCCGTGAGGCCATCACCATCAGTGTCTGCCTTCAAAGGATTAGTCCGGTATATGTGCACTTCATCACCATCGGAAAGTCCATCACCATCTGTGTCTGGATTATTGGGATCGGTGCCATATTTTTGCTCGTCCATATCGGTCAAGCCATCACCATCTGTATCAATGGTTCTGGGATCTATTTCAGGCTTCTTTTCGACTATTACTTTGGGTTCTTCGGCCTTGCGTGGATTGGTAAAAGCTACAGCGGCTGAAATAGTAAAAAATCCATCATGTTTTTTGTTGGTTATCCAGTTAAGATCATCTGTACGTACTCTTCTATCCAGTTCATCAGAAACGGATAATGTGTATCCTCCACTGATTTCAAGGAGCATTTTGGGGGTGATCTTGGTCTGGAAACCTATGCCAAAAGGTACTGCGAGCAGCACTGGTGAGTCGCCATACCCAGTATCTTTGGTGGCACCTACGCCTGCATACAAGTAGGGAGCCATGTATCTAAATTGGAAAGGTCTGTACAATAAACGAGCATCTCCCATAAAGGTTTCGGTAGAATAAATGCCATCAGCACCTATCGGCAGATAGCTCACACCCAAGCGGGTGATCAATTGCTTCGTCATGTCTATTTGCATAAATCCCCGGGCCAAAGGGCTGATGTCTTCATCGGAACCGGCATTATCGCCGATTGCGATACCACCCTCCAGGCCCCAACCGAAAATAGATCCATTTGATTTTGCATTGGCTACACCAAACGTTAACACGAATAGCGTTACCAGTAAAAGAACTTTAGTTATTCTCATGTTTTCTCCTTGTCTTTTTGTGTATTCCAAGACTTTCTGACACTCTTGAAACTCAACTGTTTAAGATTTTATGTTCTTCACTTCTCGTAGGAGCAAAGAACCTGGCCGCAAATGCACATCATCGATGATGTTTCTGTGGCGACCTTCACTTTAGTGTTTGGAAACTAATTTTGCCCTTCTATGTTCTGCCGAAATACTCTCATGATACTGTCAATCGAAAGTATAATGAGGTCTTCCAATAAAGCAAGTATTTATTTTGAAAATGTCAGACCTAGCAGCAAAATCCATTGTGAGAGTACTGCAAGCGTGCAAGCACTGAGAACACTGAGAACTGAGAGGACTGAGAAGGCTGAAACGTCATTATTCATAGCTAAGCAACAACGAACAAGGCAGCATAAGCGTTTGGGGCACATTGGAGTGAAGCTCTTGCAGCAAACTTGGTTCGGAGCGGAACTGCGATTTTTTTGCAGACAGAAAAAGTTCTTGACAAGAAATCTTGAGTTGAGTTAATATGCTGATGGTTGGTTGCGGTTGGTACAGCCAGCCTTGAAGCGTATATCGTGTGAGCTGAAGGTCTATATCAAGAGCCTTCGCAAGATAAGTGGAACATCGCGTTGGCATAAACACCAGCATTGGTAACTCAACCATTTAAAAGAGGATCTTATGAAAAACCATTTGATGACCTTCGTTTTACTATTTTTACTAAGTCTTACAAGCATGTTAATGGCGGCAACAGCCTCCCCCTGGCTCACGAGTTTTAAGCAAGAGGATGGCACTAAACTGGAGTTTTATTTGAAAGGGGATGAAAAAGTATCTTGGGGCGAAACACCTGATGGCTATTCCCTGCTCTACAATGAAGGTGGATCCTATGAATATGCCGTTTTGGACGAATACGATGATATGGTGCCATCCGGCATCATGGCCAGCAACAAATCCACCCGCAGAGCCGATGAATTGGAACTGCTTGCTAAGCTGCAACCACAGCTCCGCTTCAGCAAATCCCAAATCGATATGCTGATCCAAATTTGGGATGTTTATGATACAGAAAGCAGAGCATTTCCCACCACGGGGAATAGGAAGCTTCTTGCCATCCTGGTCGGTTTTGCAGACACACCCATTACCAGAACCCAGCTTGATTTCCAGAATCTCTTCAATCAGATTGGCTATTCCCACAATGGGTCTACCGGCAGTGTAAAGGACTTTTATCTTGAAAACTCTTACGGTCAATTGAATTTAACTACAGATGTAGCAGGGCCCTACCAACTCGCCAATAGCATATCTTACTATGGGACTGATGCAAGGCTGGTGCTTCGGCAAGCGATAAATCTCGCTGATGCAGATGTTGATTTTTCCGATTATGATAACGATAATGACGGAATGGTTGATGGGGTTTACATGCTTTATGCTGGCTATCCAGGGCCTCTTGGAGCACATGCCTGGAACTTGGGTGTCCCTGTATTCAAGGATGGAGTATACGTCTATGATTATTCTTGCTCTGCAGAATTACAACGCGTGGATTGGCCTGGTCAGATCACCACGATTGGCGTTATTTGTCACGAGTTTGGCCACACCTTAGGCGCCGAAGATTTTTACGATACAGATTACGACACGGGTGGGCAGTATTACGGGACAGGTCCATGGGACTTAATGGGGTCTGGGAATTGGAATAATGATGGGAAAACTCCGGCGCATCATAATGGACTGACCAAGACAGTGTATTACCAGTGGGCACCATTGCAACCCTTAGATGCGGGAACTTCGGTCACTCTGGAAAATGCAGCGCAAAACTCATCCAGTTTCTACCGCTACGATACCACTACTCCCAATGAGTACTTTTTGATCGAAAACCGGCAAAAAGTTGGTTTTGACGCAGCTCTGCCTGGGGAGGGGATGCTCATTTACCATGTACATGCAGCTTATCCTCAAGCTGGAAACGGTATCAATGCTACCCACCCCCAAAAGATGTACCCTGTTAGTCAAAATGCCAGTATGGATCCTAATGCTACCCCTTCTTCCTATGGGAGCATCTACGATGCCAATTGTGCCTGGAACGGAACCCAGAAAACCGCTTTTTCAGACTTCACTTTGCCCAGTTCAAAATCCTGGGCAGGAGCATTTACGCACCGCCCCATAACGAACATCACCAGGAATATTGCAAACAAAACTGTGAGCTTTGATTTCCTTGGTGATGCCCCATCTTTCGCCATAGATAGGACTTGGCTGGGGGCGCTTAGTTCAGATTGGCATAGTCCGGCAAATTGGTCGGGCAATAGCGTCCCGAATCAAAGCCAAAACGTCGCAATATATGGCAATGTAACTAGATATCCTTCCATAACTCAGGATGCCTTTTGTAAGAATCTCTTCCTTTCGACCAGAGCCGAGTTAATGATTAGTTCTGCTGGGCTTTATGTGCAGGAGGATATAATCGATTATGGCAGGATTATCATGATAGCGGCGAGCTCGATCCTGGTTTCCGGTAGAGACATCACTTGGCAAGCACTTTCTAATCTGACCATTCAAAATGACGGAGCCCAAATCCGCTGCAAAAGGGGGATGACCTTTGAGGTGGATTCCAGTCTGCAGATGGCACGAGGTACCGTGATTTTTTATTCCGGGGGATTCATTCCTGCTGTAGATTACGATTCCTACATTATCAATAAAAGTGCCGATACTCAGCTAAACAAAGTGAGCTCGCTCAAAGCATCACCCTACAAACTTGAAATATCCAGCCTCTCCACGCGGCCCTTTACCATCAATGGAAATCTGGAATGCTCGCCCAGCAGCGGGATCAATAGCGCATTTATAGGACTTGTGACCCTGAAGGGAGATCTGATCTGCGGGAATACCAGCGCGGCAGGGATTACCTGGAACTCTGGAACCTTAAAAATGAACGGTGCGAATCAAAGCATTTCCATTCCACACGCGGCTGGCTTTCTGAATCATCTTGTGGTGGCGAACACCGGCAATCTGAGCCTGCCTAATAATCTGTGGGTGAAGGGAACTCTGCAAGTATACCCTAATGGACAGATCACCGTGGGAGATAAACACCTCGTCGTGGATGGCACGGTCTCTTTTGCCGGAGAGCTCATTATGACCAGTGCACTGGGTAATTTCTCGGTTCAGGGTGATCTGAACTGGCAGAATCACGCTTCGGCCAGCATCACGGACGATAATGCGAAGATCTTCTGCAAAGGTTCGATGGAATTCAGCTCGGGTTCAGCCTTTGCCGTTGATCGCGGATATTTGGAGTTCTACGGCCCCACATCCAGCATTATTGTCAATCACAGCGCCTACACCGCCTTTTATAACCTCAGAATAAGCAAGACAGAAGGCGCCACACTTTCACTATCTTCAGTATCAACCCATGATCTATTAGTTTCGGGCAACATTCAAAACTATCCGAATAGCACTTTCCACAATTACTATACAGGCACAGTTTATCTGCAGGGCAGCCTCATCAGCCAAAACACCACCACGTCTGGAATCCAATGGAACGTCGGCACCCTCCAAATCACCGGCTCCCAAAGCGCCAAAGTGATCAGCCTTCCTCATGCTGGAGATTACCTGAACAATCTGGACCTGCAACGAACCAGTGGGACTACTCTGAGTAGCAATTTAACCGTGAAGGGAAATATAAATGTCGCAAGTGGAGCGTTTAACGCCGGCAATAATACCCTTAAGATTGGCGGCAACTGGATGGTGCACGATTCTGGCACCTTTAATAAGGATAGCTCCACCGTGGTATTCAACGGAACCGGCCCTCAGACTGTCGCCAGTACCTGGTTCAATATTTTGCGCCTGGACAAAAGCGCGGATAAATTGCTCATCAATAGTGCTGTTTATGTGGATAGTTACCAGTACGCAAACGGAACCATCGAGATTGTTGATGCCAATTTAACGCTGTTCGATCTTGCAGCGGATGGTATTTATGGCCATTTTATCCTGCAAAGTGGCAGCCTGGACATCACTCAGGATGCCGCTCAGAGTGTGGATCTGAACGGTTGGCTGGAGATCTATGGCGGCTTTGCGAGCATTACGGGCGGCAACGATGATAGCTATTGGGCCTACGCCGCTGACGCCAGGCTCGATATGAGCGGTGGTGTGTTGGATTTTAACACCGGGATCCGGATCCTTGACGACGATGACTTTTCGTTTGTCTCAAACATTACGGGCGGTACCCTCAGGACCTCAGGCTCTTTCCTTTGCTACCGCACTGATTTTCAGCCGGGTGGAGGAATATTGGAAATGTACGGTTCCAGCGATGCGGTGCTACATTTCAGCAACAACCAGAGCTATCTGCATGGCCTGAAGATCAATAAGGGCAGATCCGGAACTCAGTTGGCCCTAAACGAGGCCTCATCACATCAAGGAAATAGCTCACTTTCACGCAAGAACTTAGTTCGCAGAGATGAGTCAAGCACAGCCACAGATTATGCCGCACTGAGAGCAAATAGCGTGCGAATGAATAGCAATATCTATGCCTTTGGTGATATCAATCTGGTTTCGGGTACCCTGATTTTGGACGGACATACCCTGAGCACCGAGAGCAATATGCACGTCTCCGGCATCGTGAATATGACCAATGAAGACGACAAGCTGGTGGTCTATGCCAGCCTCTATTGGGATGCCGGAGCTTTCGCTGACATCGAATGGGGCGATATAGATATCTACAATAATCTCTACATTGCGGCCAATTCCAGTTTCGTGCTCGGTGATGAGAGCCATCTGAACTTTCAGGGGGCAGGAGCGAATAACCTGATTAACCTCTCCAATAATTGCAGCATCGCCAGCCTCGATGTGCAAAAGGTAAATGGCAGTGTGCACACGCAGAATTCGCTGCCCTTCGTGATCCGGTACAATCTGGGAGTCGCCGGAGGCAGCACCTTTTCTGCCAATAGCCCAATCTCCACCGGATTGATATCTGTCACAAACGCAGGCACTCTGCTGATCACCGCCAATATGACGGTCAACGGCAACATCATGATCAATGGCAATGCCACGGTGGACAATTGCACCCTCCTGGGACACAGCGGGTTAATCTTTAATAGTGGTCAATTCGCGCTGAACAACGCCACCTTTTTGGTGGATAGGCCCTATGCGGGGGTGTACATGCATATCGGAGGAGCGCTCAGCCTCACCAACAGCACCTTCAATGTGCTATCAAACGGCATCAATTTTGCTACCGGATCGAGCTTCAGCTCAAACGGGGGAACCTTGAAAGTAGGCTGGAACCTGACCGCAAACACGCCCAATACTTTCCAACCCGCAGGTGGCAAAGTGCAAATGACCGGCACAAACAATGCGATGATCCAGTGCCACGCGAGCAACTATTTCTATGACCTTTTCATCAGTAAAACCAGTGTCGGAAGCACGGTCTCCACCGCCGACCCACTCACCATCAACGGCGAACTCTGCCTCGCCGGTGGGGTGTTTATGCCAGCTTCTACGCTAAACATTTACGGCTCCCTTTCGGCCACCGAACTTGGCACCATCAATGCCTCGGGAGCAGCGGTAAGTATGCGCGGCAGCTCCGCTGCCATCTTGGAAGCCTATTCGCCGCTTACGATCCCCACCTTCACCATCAACAAGACCGGAACCGGATATGTGGGACTGGCTCAAGACCTCATCCTTAGCGGCACTACGCAGATGAATATTGTCGCCGGAGAATTCAGGTTAATAGATTATTCTTGTACTATGGGCGGCACCATCAATGTAACAGCAGGGGGAAAGCTGGTCCTGGCCTCAGCGGCGATTTTGGATCTGGCAGACCAGAGTTCGCTGGTCTTCAGTGGCAGCTCACATAGCCTGCGGGGAAGCCTTGTAGTGGACTGCGACCCGGGCCATACTGCCCTGATCACCAGTTCTACAGGATACTATGGGATCAGATTCAATGCCTATGGCGAATTGAAAGCCAACCGCTGCATCTTTGAAAAGCTAAACACAGCAGGGCTTTACCTCGCCTCCGGATCGATCGTGGCTGATGCATATAGCTTTAATGATTGCACCTTCCGCAATGGCCAGGCGGGCGGAACTTTGCTGCAAAAACACAGCATACAGATTGTGACGGTAAATAACGTAGTCTTCCCCACCAATACCTGGGGCGGAGCTTACAATGTGCATCATGACAATGCTGCCGGCAAGATCACCTTTGTGAACGCCAGCGGAAGCTTTGCCGGAGCAGCCTTCGAAAATGACCCCTACAACCGGGTATTCTGGGAAAGTAGCGGATCTGATATTCCCCAAAATGTTCAAATAAGCTGGCAGGGCGGGCGGCCTCGCCTCAGCTGGGATATCGTTCCGGGAACTATAAACTATTATATCTACCGCAGCCAGGATCCTTATGCAGCGAACTGGGGAACATTTGTGGCAGGCACCGCCAGCCTCAACTGGACGGATACCAGCGCCGGCGCAAGCATCAAGTACTTCTACCGGGTGACCGCCTCGCACTGAGCTCTCACCAAGTTTGCCGATAGCTCTGTGTCAGAGATATGAGCAGATAAATAGCTGAATAGACAGCTTATCGGGTATCGAAGGCTGTCTCTTGAATCGGGCAGATTTACACGATCTGCCCGATTTGAGTTTTATCAGGCTTTCTTTAGGCTCTCTTGCAAACCGAGTGGGCAGGTCATTTCTTGCACGTCCCATGGCGCATGACATGTGCTCAAGATGCCCTGGAGATAAGAGCATTTTTTCCTGCTATCTCCACGTCATCTCGACGGCAATGCTTGCTGCAAGAACCTGGAATACTAAAAGCACTGAAAGCACTAATAACCGCAACTGGAAAGATTTTTGTTGACCACTATCAGCCATAGATAAATATGGAAATCTAAGAGAAAATCATAGGAGTATAAGGCGATGAAAATGCTGAAAACTTATCCGGATAGATGTATATCCTGTCACGTGTGC
>Ga0265295_1004040_pt1 | contig 20253 bp, 22 predicted proteins | sample Munlansysbiofilm_FD_192503 | JGI IMG/M metagenome (GOLD analysis project Ga0265295, IMG submission 192503) | Leachate microbial communities from a municipal landfill in Southern Ontario, Canada - Methane capture system biofilm | ecosystem: Engineered > Solid waste > Landfill > Unclassified ... | reverse complement strand
TTGGTAAACATGATGTAAAAGCGAAAAATATGAATATGGGAACAAATAATAAGCAAATACATGAAGTAGAGAAGAAAGTAACACCAACAAAAAAAGATACAAAAGTAGTATCATCTAAAACTAATGATAATGAATGGGAAAGCTTTTAGGCTTTCTCTTTTATTTGAACAAGTTTATTCAAAATCCATTCTAGCTTGAGTTTGTCCTGTCGTTCCAAATTCGTTATCTATTAAATTTGCAATAGTTTTAAAATCAACTCCTTGAACTTCTTTTAGGCTTTTTAAAATCTCTTTTTTACCACTTATTAATTCTTTTGATTTTATTCCATGAGAGATAGATAAACTAGCTTCTACAAAAGCAGAAAGTTTATCACACTGTTTTAATGCAAGACCATCAATCGCTTCATATTTATCAATATTATATTTTGAAATATCATCAACTATTTCTATTTTCCCATCAATTTTTATTTTATTTGCAAATTCTTCTTTTATTCCATCATAAATACCTAGAACATATGAAAATTCATCTCTTATATTTTCAGGGATATTTGGCAAAATAGCATCTTCTATTTTTTCAACTTCATATTCGGCAATAATCTCAGATAATTCATCAACGCTGTATTTTACAGGACTTATTATATCTCTTGTTAAAGCTTCAGGTAAATCGTGAAATAAAGCTGTAAAGAAGTTGTTTTGTAGTCTTTTATCACAAGCTTTTACTTCAAGACTAAAAAAATATGAAAAAATAGCAACTGTTAACATATGTCCTAAAACTGAAGTTTCTGGAATTCTTGGAGTTTGCGCCCATCTTTTTTGAAATCTTAATCTTCCACTTAAATCTACAATTTTCGATAGTTTTTTATTTAATGCTATTTTTCTAACAGCAATTAATTCATAATAATCTTCAAGTTCTTCATCTACACTTTTTTTTACATCTTCAATATCACTTAAAAATTGACTTGTTTGATAAACTATTGAGAATTCCCATTTTGTAGCAAGATATGAAGCTGCTTTTAAAATAAATCTCTCTTTTTTATAAATTTCAGGATTGTTTAAAAACTCTTCAAATTTTTGTAAAAATACACCATTGTCAATAGTTTCAATTGATGGTTTTAATTTTGAAATAACCCACGAATTTATCTCTTTTGATTTTTTTTGTAAAGCTTTTCTAAAAACATCTGGTCTTATATCAGTTACAACTACTCGTCTTAAAAACTCGAAAATACCAGCTTCTATTAAGTGTGTAAAATTTATATCATTTTCAAATTTTGCTATAAAATAAGCGATTATAAATTTATGCGCTTGTTTATCAAGCTCTACTAAATCTACCATTCTTGGATAGTCATTCCATCTTTGAATAGAAGCACTTGAAAAGATATAATCTATAATCTTTGGATTTATCAATTTTTATCCTTTTTATTATCATCAAAAAACATCATTTTTTTACCAAGTAGCATTAATCCTACAATAACTAACATCATTAAATATACTTGCCAATCACTCATAAATATGCCTTTTAAATTTGTTTTGATTATCTCATAATATTGATAAATAGGCACTTATAAAAAATTATTTGCTAATTTGATACAAAAGAAAAAATTAGGAGTATAATTCTCAAATTTTTTTTAAGGACAAAAGAAAATGTCAACTTTGACAATAAATAATTATACTTTGGAAATTTTTGATTTAGGTGCAAAAGATAAAATGAATAAATATTTAAAATTAATAAATGTTGATTTAAGCGATTATACTTTTGCTGGCAATTATATTTGGTTATCAACTGCAACTGGATTTTATACGATTGTAAATGATACTTTTTGTTTATTCATTTTAAACTCGGGAACTTTAACTATGTTACTTCCTCCAATTGGTAAAAAAGAGAATACTTATGAAGCTATGATTAAATGTTTTGAAATAATGAATGAACACAATAGCAATAGAAACTATTCAAAAATTGAGTATGTTCATGAAGAGTTACTTGAAGGTTTTGTTGATTATTTGGAAGAGGGTACTTTAGTTTATGAAATGTTAAAAGATTTTATTGTTGAAAAAAAGCTTGTAGATTATATTTATAAAGTTGAAGATTTAATAGATTTAAAAGGTGATTCATATAAATCAAAAAGAAATGAAATAAATAGATTTAGAAAAGTTTATCCAAATCATAGATTAGAAATCTTTGATAAAGAAAAACATGGAAAAGAAGTTTTAGCACTTTTTAATAAATGGGTAAAAGATAGAACAACTTATATGCCAAAAGAAGAAATTGAGACTTTTATGGATGGAATTTATTATGAAAGATTTGCAGTAAAAAGATTGATAAACAATTATGATAGCTTAGATGTTATTGGTTTAGTAATTTATATTGATGATGAAATAAAAGGTTTTACAGTTGGTGAAAAAATAAATGAAACAACGGCAAGCGTGATTATAGAAAAAACAGATTTTGAGGTTTTAGGTTGTGCACAGTTTATTTTTAGAGAATTTACAAAAATATTAAAAGATAAATATAGTGTCGAATATATAAATGTTGGTGATGATATGGGCTTTGAAAATCTTAAAAAAGTAAAAATGTCATATCGACCTAAAAAAATTGTTCCTAAATATGTAATTTACCAAAAATGATAAAAAAAGCAAAAAAAGAAAATCTAAAAGATTTATATGATTTAGAAAAAGAAGTTTTTCAAGATGATTCATTTGCATTAACAAAAAGTGCTTTTAGATATCATATTTTAAAAAACAATTTATATATATTTGAAAAAGATGAAAAAATTGTTGGTTATATTTTATGGTTGGAAAGAAAAAACTATTTTAGACTTTACTCTTTAGCAATTGATATAAATTTTCAAGGTTTAGGAATTGCATCAAAATTACTTGAATATAGTTTTGAAAAGTTAAGAAATAAAAATTTTTCTTTAGAGGTAAAAACAAAAAATATAAAAGCAATAAAACTATATGAAAAATATGGATTTAAAATAAAAAAAGTTTTAAAAGATTATTATGAAGATAGTGATGGATATTTGATGATAAAGTAGAGCATAAATTTATGCTCTACAACTTCCCATTTTTCCTAAAGCATTTATTTTAGCAACTCGACCTTCGTGTCTTCCACCTTCAAATTCTGCTTTATCCCAAGCTTTTATAATAGCTTCAATCATACCTTCACCACTTACTCTTTCACCTAAGCAAATTACATTTGCATCATTATGTTTTCTAGCCATTCTTGCACTATATTCATTATGACAAAGAGCTGCTCTTATTCCATCAAATTTATTTGCGGCCATACTCATACCAATACCTGAACCACAAATCAAAATTCCCATAGTTCCTTCATTTTCAAGAACTTTTTTACAAACTTTTGATGCATAATCTGGATAATCAACTCTATCTTTATTAAATGGTCCTAAATCTTCTACTTGATGTCCTCTTTGCTCAAATAAATCTTTTACAAAAGCTTTAATCTCTATTCCTGCATGATCCGCACCTATAAAATATTTCATTAGTAGATTCCTTCTTCATGATTAATTTGAGTGTTTGCATCAATATTTTTTTCTAAACTATCAACAGATTTGAATACTCTATCCCATCTGATTTTAAAATCATCATCCCATGAAAAATAGATGAACCAAGGTTTTCCAACTATATATTTATATGGAACTGTTCCCCAAAATCTTGAATCATTTGAGTGATCTCTATTATCACCCATCATAAATGTTTCATCTTCTGGAATAACAATTGGATGCATGTTAAATAACTCTTTTGGATTATATCCATTGTTTGTAACGCTTGGATCTGTGTGAATTCCTGGATGCTCTTTTTTATATGGATCAACAACCCAAAGTTTATCATCGATTTCTACAATATTTTCAGCAGGATAATTTGCTTTTACAAACTCATTTCCTTCTTTAGGATGTAAATATAAGTGTTTATCTTTAAGTGCAACAATATCTCCACCCGTTGCAACTGCTCTTTTTACATAGTGAATTGACTCATTGTGAGGATATCTAAATACTACGATGTCTCCACGTTTAGGTCTTTCTCCTTCTATTAAATGTCCATTATCATTAAAATCTGGAAGAACTTTAACTTCTAACCAAGGAATTCTTGGCGTTGGTATTCCATAAGAAAACTTTTTCACAAAAAGCATATCTCCAACTAAAAGCGTATTTTTCATACTTCCACTAGGAATTACAAAAGCTTGTGCGATAAAGAAGATAATTGCAAGAACAATTACTATTGTACCAGTCCAAGAAGATGACCAGTTATAAACTTTTTTTAACATCTATTTTCTCTTTTTTCTCTTAATTTAGAAGCTTTTATTGTATTTTTTAAAAGCATTGCTATTGTCATTGGACCAACACCACCTGGAACTGGAGTTAAAAAAGAACATTTATTTTTTAATCCTTCAAAATCAGCATCACCAACAAGTTTTCCTGTATCAAGTCTATTTATACCAACATCAATTACAATCGCACCATCTTTTACCATATCTTCTTTTAAAAGGAATGGAACACCAACAGCAATTACAACTATATCAGCTGCTAATGTATGAGCTTTTAAATCTTTTGTTCTACTATTACATACTGTAACTGTTGCTTTTGCGTTTATTAAAAGTGAAGCCATTGGTTTTCCAACAATATCGCTACTTCCAATAACAACTACATTTTTTCCACTAAGTTCTATACCATACTCTTCGAACATTCTCATAACACCAAATGGAGTTGCAGGTAAAAATGCATCAAGGTTTGAAACCATTCTTCCTACATTATATGGATGAAATCCATCAACATCTTTTAATGGATCAATAGCTTCTAAAACAACAGTTGTGTCAATTTGTTTTGGAAGAGGTAATTGAACTAAAATACCATCAAGTTTTGGATTTTTATTCATCATTGCTATTGTTTGAAGTAGTTCTTCTTGAGTAATAGTTTCTGGCATTTTATGAACTACTGAATAAATTCCAGCATTTTCACATGATTTTGCTTTGCTTGCTACATAAGTTGCACTTGCTGGGTCATTTCCAACTAAAATAACTGCAAGTCCTGGAGTTATCTCTTTTTCTTTTACTATTTCTTCAACTTCTAGTTTTACTTCTGCTTTGATTTTTTCAGATAATGCTTTTCCATCTAATAATATCATTGGATTTACCTTATATTTTTGATTAATTAAGGTTAATATAATAGCTAAATTTGAATTAATCAAGAGTTAAATAAAAACTTCAACAAATATTTAGTTAAATTAAAATATAATCCCGACTCAATTTAAAATTAAAACAAAGGAATCGTTATGTTAGAGGGTATCATCAGAGATAGTATGACAAAACAAGCTACTAAAACTTTAAGAAGAGAAGGATATTTAATCGCAAATATCTATGGTAAAGGTTTAGAAAACGTTGCTGCAGCATTCAAAAAAAATGAGTTTATCAAATTTTTAAGAAACAAAGAAACTTTAGCATTTGATGTTAAATTAGGTGGAAATGTATTAAAAGTTGTAGTAAAAGAGTATCAAAAATGTCCATTAACTTCAGAGTTATTACACGTTGATTTAATGGTTGCACAAGCTGGAGTTAAAACTTCTTATGCTATTCCAGTTAAAGCTGTTGGAACTGCAAAAGGTCTTAAAAATAAAGGTCTTTTAATGGTTCATACAAGAAGAATTCCTGTAAAATCAACTATTGAAAATTTACCAAATGAAATAGTTTTAGATGTTACAAATTTAGATACAGGTGATAATATTTTAATTAGAGATATTCAATTCCCTGCAAATGTAGATTGTTATTTAGACCCAAGAGTACCAGTTGTTGGTGTTATTAAAGCTAAATAATTAAAACTATGTATTTAATTGTTGGTCTTGGAAATATTGGTGAAAAATATCAATATACAAGACATAATGTAGGTTTTTTAGTTGTCGATGAGATGACTAAGAACTTACAAACTTCAAACGTAAATAATTCAAACTTTCAATCAACATTACTTAAATCTGGTTATAACCTTTTTGCAAAACCAACGACATATATGAATAATTCTGGTGTTGCAATTCATAGTATAAAAGAGTATTATAAAATTGATTTAGAAAATATTATTGTAATTCATGATGATTTAGATTTACCATTTGGAACAGTTAAGTTTAAAATTGGTGGTGGTCATGGTGGACATAATGGTTTAAAATCTTTAGATTCTCACATCGGAAAAGATTACATTCGTGTAAGAATCGGTATTGGAAAGCCACAAAATAAAGATGATGTTGCAAATTTTGTATTAAGTGATTTTTCAAAAGAAGAGTTAAATAAATTAGAAGATATAATAAAACATACTATAAATGCAATTGAAGCACTTAAAACTGCTGACATTGATGAAGTAAAATCTAAATTCACATTGAAGTAATCATGAGTATATTAAGCAAGTACATTTTAAAAAAATATTTAATTAACTTTATAATAGTTTTAATTTCATTAGAACTTTTTTTTGTTGGAATAGATTATTTACAAAATTTTAAAAATATTCCCGCTTCTGCAAACTTACAGTTACTTTATATTTTATATAATAGCTTTTTTACTTTAACTTTAGCCCTACCTTTATCGATAGTTTTTGGCTGGATTGTTACTTTAGTTTTATTTATTAAAAATAATGAATTTGTAGCTTTTAATGCACTTGGCGCAACAAGAAAAAATATTTTTATGCCAGTTGTTATTGTCTCAATATCTTTATTAATTACTTTGATTTTTTTACAAATGACACCGTTAGCTTACTCTTACGAACAAAAAAGAAAAATATTAAATGATGAATATTTCTCAAATACAAAAAGTGATATTTTTTTAAAATATAATGAATATTATGTATATTTTCAAAAATTATTACCTTTGGAAAAAAAGGCTGAGAACATTCATATTTATAAAGTTAAGGGTGATAATTTAGTTGAAACAATTATTGGTGAAAAAGCATACTTTCAAAATGATAAATGGTATGTTGTTGATGTAAAAGTTATAAATAAACCTGAAAATATAGATATTAATAACTCAAAACTTGATGTTAGATATGAAAAATTTTTACATACATTAGAAGGTTTTAAACCAAAAATTTTAGATAATGTATATGAAAGTAAATCAGATTTTTCTATTATGGATGCAGTATCAGCTTTAATTTTATTAAAAGATCAAGGCATGAATACTCAAAAAATAAGAACTATTTTATATAATCAATTAATTATTCCATTTTTTGTAATTCCTATTCTTATTTTAGTCTATTCATTTGCTTCATTAAATAGTAGATTTTTTAATATGGCAAAATTTGTATCTTTTTCAATTTTTGGAACATTGATTGTATGGGGATTCTTCTTTTTAGTATTTAGACTTACAAGTTCTGGTACTATTATTCCTGAGATATCTATGCTTTTAACTATGTTTATCTGGATGGTTTTTTCTATTTACTTTTATAATAAAAAGATAAATTCTTAAAAGGCTAAAAAATATGGCATCTTTGGTTAAAGCTTATGGAATCGTTCCTTATTATGTAAAAGGGGATGATATAAAGATATTATTGTGCAAATCTGTAGCAAGTAAAGATAGATGGGGCTGTTTAAAAGGTACAAAAACTAGAAATGAAACTGCGTATGAGTGTGCAAAAAGAGAATTCTTTGAAGAGAGTTCAATAAGTGTTGATGTCGCACTATTTGAAGAGTATTTTGAACAATTAAATGATGATAAAGATGTTGGAGTTTGGTTAATAAATTTTAAAAATATAGAGAATATAGAAAAATATTTTACAAATGATACTTTAAAAGAACAATATTTATCTTGGGAAAATTCAAAAGTAAAATTCTTTTCTTTAAATAATCTTCCTAAAATAAAAAAGAAACAACAAGATTTAATAAATGAAATTAAGGATTTTTTGAAAAGTAAGAATCTACACCATTAGCAATACCATTTGCTAAAAGTTGTTGATAATCTTTTTCATAAAGTCTTCTACTCTCTTCAGGATGAGAAATAAATCCAACTTCTATTAAAATTGATGGCATTTGAGCTCCAACTAAAACCCAAAAAGGCCCTTCTTTTACTCCTGAATCATTTACATCTTTATATTTTGTTCTAGCTGCTTGTAATAAACCAGATTGAACATCTATTGCAAATTTATGAGAAGCTGTTATTCTTGGACGATTAAGACTTTCTAAAAATGCACTTTTTGATGATTCATTCATCTCTCTAATATCATCTTTATTTTCTAACGCAGCAACTTTTTTCGCTCTTTCACTTCTAGCAGGACTTAGGAAAAATGTTTCAATACCACTTGTGCCATTTGCTTTTTCTTTTGGCATAGAATTTGTATGAATAGAGATGAAAAGGTCTGCATTTTTTTCATTTGCTAAAACTGTTCTATCCATAACTTTAATAAAAACATCAGTACTTCTTGTAAGATATACTTTATAACCTCTTTGTTTTAAAATTGATTCTAAATATTTTGCTACATTTAAATTTATAACTTTTTCATATCTTTTATTTGGTCCTACAGCACCAACATCATCACCACCATGACCAGCATCTATAACAATAGTTTTATTTATACTGTTTTTTGGAGTTACAACTTTTGTTGGAGTTGTTGCTTTAGTAGTTACTTCAGAATTTTGTTTTGAATTTGTTTTATTCTGAGATGAAGTTTGTTGTTTAGGTTCATTTTTTATTTCTTGTTTAGAAACTTTTTTATTTGAACTATTTCCATTTATTGTTATTACAATTTGTCTTTTACTTATTGTATATGTTATATTTGGGCTTGTTTTATTAGAAAAAACGATTCTTAAAACATTTGGTTGGTTTTGCCCCACAACAATGTTTTCGACTTCACCTAAGGATAATTTTGTATTAACAGCATCCTTAAAATAGCCATTTATATCAAAAACATCTCTATAAGTTGGGTTAGGATTTAGTTTAAAGTATTTCACATCGTTTTGACTAATATCAACATTAAAATCAATTATAACTGTGTTATTTGAAGTATAAACAGATTTTATAGAATGTAAAACATTTTGTGGGTTTTTTTTCTCTTCAGATTTTGTTTGTGATTGTACATTTTGAGTTTGATTTGATTTTGTACTATTTTTTGTAATAGGTTTCCCTAAATTTTTAGATCTTAAAACTTCAAGTTTTTTTTCATCAGGACGAGTATCTTTTTTTAGTTTTTTACCTAAATCTATGATTTTTTGTAGTTCTGTTATTTTTTCATCATCATTATCTTTTAGTGATGCTTTTAGAAAATCTATTTTTGCATCACGATACTGCTGCTCAAGACTAGTATTAGTTGCCGAGAAGAGTAAATTAAAAGAAAAGATAAGGAGAAAAAAAAATCTCAAAATTTTTACTCTCCCTTAACTAATTTTTCCATTAGTTCTTTTACAGAAATTATTTTATCTATTTTATAACCATTTGAACCAGAAAAGAATAAACCAGTTTCAACATCACCTTGATATGCTGCACCCAATCTATCTGCTATACAGTAACCAACGATTTTTGCTTCATGTCCTCTGTTACAAGGTGCAACACAATTAGAAACACATTGAACTTTTGGTGCTGTGTGGTTTTCTATTGAAAATTGTAGATTTGTTCTAACTCCTCGTGCTGGAAGACCAACAGGAGATTTCATTAGTTGAATATCATCTTTTTTTGCATTTAATAGAACTTGTTTAAATTTTGCATCTGCATCACATTCAAATGTTCCTATAAATCTAGTTGCCATTTGAACACCAACACAACCAAGAGCTAAAAATTTATCAATATCTTTTTTGTCCCAAATTCCACCAGCTGCAATAACTGGAATATCCCCCCAATTTTTAGCTTCTTCAATAACAGGAGGAACGATATTTTCTAATTGAAACTCTTCTTTATAACAATCTTCATATTTAAATCCTTGATGCCCACCACTTAAAGGTCCTTCAACTATTACTGCATCAGGAATTTTGTTGTATCTTTGCCATTTTTTACAAATTAGTTTTAAAGCTCTTGCGCTTGAAACAATTGGAACAAGCGCAACATCTGGAAAATCTTTTGTAAATTCAGGCATATTTGTAGGAATTCCAGCTCCTGTAATTATAATATTTGCTCCTGCTTCACAAGCATCTTTTACTACTCTTCCATAATCATTTATTGCATATAATATATTACATGCTAGAGGAAGTTTTCCACAAATTTTTCTTGCATTATCAAAAATCTCTTTTAATGCATCTTTACTATAAAAGTTTATTACATCTTTTGGTTTATCTCTTTTTGTAATTATGTGAACTTTTTCACTTAAATTCTTATAATAACCAGTACCAACAGCAGAGATTACACCAAGACCACCTTCTAAACTAACAGTTCCAGCTAATTGATCCCAACTTATTCCTACACCCATTCCACCTTGAATAATTGGATGCCTTATTTCATATTTTCCTATTTTCACAATTAGCCCTTCTTATTTTATTAATATCTTAGCGAAACTTTTTTTACCTTTTTGTAAAATATATTCACCTTTTTCTAAAATTAGTTTGTCATCATCTATTTTTTCTTGATTTATAGAAACTGCATTTGCTTTAATATCTCGTCTTGCTTGAGAAGTTGAATCAACTAATTTTGAATCAACTAAAGCTTGACAAATCCAAATCTCTTTTTCAAAATGAAACTCTTCTATTTGCGTTGGAATATCTTTTTTTGCAAATACTTTCTCAAATTCATCTTTAGCTTTTTCTCCAAATCCTGCTCCATGAAATCTATCAACAATTTCCATAGCAAGTTCTTCTTTTACTTTTTTAGGATGTTTTGAACCATTTTCTACATTAATTTTTAATTCTTCAATCTCTTTTAAAGATTTTGATGAAAGTAGTTCATAATATCTCCACATAAGTTCATCAGAAATTGATAAAATCTTTCCAAACATATCAAAAGGTTCATCTGTAACACCAATATAGTTACCTAAAGATTTAGACATTTTTTGAACACCATCCAATCCTTCTAAAATTGGCATCATTAAAACAGCTTGTTGTTTTTTAGAGTTATATGCTTTTTGTAAAGTTCTTCCCATTAGTAAGTTGAATTTTTGGTCTGTTCCGCCTAACTCAACGTCTGAATTTAATGCAATTGAATCATACCCTTGAAGTAATGGATATAAAAATTCACTTACTGCTATTGGAGTATTTGAACTATATCTTTTTGAAAAATCATCTCGTTCTAACATTCTAGCAACTGTTAAATTTGAAGCTAAAGCTATAAGTCCAGCAGTTCCTAATTCATTTAACCATGAGCTATTAAATACTACTTGTGTTTTATTTTCATCTAAGATTTTAAATACTTGTTGTTTATAAGTTTCTGCATTATTTAAAACTTGTTCTCTACTTAATACTTTTCTAGTTTCACTTTTTCCTGTTGGATCACCAATAGTTGCAGTAAAGTCACCAATCAAAAACTGTACAATTCCACCAAATTTTTGGAAAAGTGCAAGTTTTTGAATTAAAACTGTATGTCCTAAGTGAATATCTGGTGCAGTTGGATCAAATCCTGCTTTTACATAAAAATTTTCACCAGTTTCAAAATATCTTTTTATTAATTTTTCTATTGCTTCAAAATCGATAATTTCTGCAACTCCTCTTTTTATCTCATTTAATGCTTCTAAAACTCTATTATCCATTGTTTTTTAACCTTTAAATTATTTGTTATAAGCATCTTTTTTTGAAAAAAACTCTATAACTTTTATTCTTTTTTCTACAATCTTTTTTACTTCATCAATATTTGATTTATTTGTTTCAAACTCTATTTCACAGTATTGAATATATGTATGTTTTTGTCTTCCAAATGATACTCCCAAAATATAAAACTCATTTTGAGAAAGATAAGTGAATATTCTTGCTAATTCACCTCTAGTATTTGGGATACTTATTAGCATTTTGTACTGATAAACACTATTTTTAGTCCATGTACAAAAGAGCATTTGTTGATTTGTTTTTATTCTATTGTAAGCTTTATCACACATTTTGTGATGAATAATGGCTTCGTGACCATTTCTAAACGCAACAATATCATCTCCAAATTTTGGATGACAACAATGGTCAAATGATACAGAATTTATACTGAAATTAGAGTATATTAGCATATTATCAAATTTAAATTCTTTTATTTTACTTGTTAAAATTTTAAATCTAGCCATCAAACCTTTATCTTTTGCTATCTTTTTTTCAAGTAATAATTTAGTGTGTTTAAAGAAGCTTAAAACAGTTGGAACTTTAAATAAAGTTCCAACAGGATAAATATCAGTAATGCTTTCATAATATCTTGAGAAAACAGTATTTATAATATTTTTTCCTGATAATTCATCTATCTCTTTTTGTCTTTGAGTACAAAGTATTTTTATTTGTTTTTTTGCTCTTGAAGTTTTTACCATTTCCATCCAAGAACATCTTACAACTACTTCTTCTCCAAGTTCAATTTGCACGATATCTGTACTTTTTAAAACAGTTAATAGAGGTTTTTTAATTTTATTTATATAACAAGAAATAGCTTTTTTACCTATATTTGTATGTACTGCAAAAGCAAAGTCATAAGCAGTTGCACCAACAGGAAGAATGAAAACTTCACCTTTTGGTGAATATACTATTATTTCATCATTAAATAAATTTTCTTTTGCATCAGCGTAAAATTCTTCGATATTTTCATTTGAAAATTCTAGTGATTTTAACCAATTAAGATTTGTTGAGTTTTTCACACCAGATTTATATTGCCAATGAGCAGCAATTCCATATTCTGCAACGCTATTCATCTCAAATGAACGTATTTGTATCTCATAAATTTTAGAGTTATAAAATACTGTTGTATGAATTGTTTGATAACCATTTTCTTTAGGTGTTGCAATATAATCTTTAAATCTTGAAACTAAAGGTTTAAATTCAAGATGCATAAATCCTAAAACTTTATAACAATCTATTGGAGTTTCAACTAAAATTCTAATAGCAAAAAGGTCTAAAACTTCGTCAATAGAAATACCTTTTCTTTGCATTTTTAAGTAGATTGAGTAATGGTGTTTTATTCTTGAGTAAATTTTTATTTTGTCTGCTTCAAATCCATTTTTTTCTAAAAGATTTTTTGTTGTTGCTATAAAATTATTAAAGCTAAGTTGCATAGAGTGTTCATGTTGCTTTAAAAAATCATCAATTTTTTTGTATTCATCAGGGTAAATATAAAAAAATGCTAAATCTTCAAGTTCATTTTTTAAAGTTGAAATACCTAGTCTATTTGCAATAGGAACATAAACTACTAAAGTCTCTTCAGCTATTCTTCTTTGTTTATGGTCTGGTAAAACACTAAGTGTTAGCATATTATGAAGTCTATCACAAAGTTTTACTATTAAAACTCTTGCATCATCAATAGATGCAATTAACATTTTTCTAAAAGTTAAGGCTGAAGAGATAATTTTTGAATTAGTTGCATCTTTGGGAGTTACAAATTCGTGTTCTCGTATTTCAACTATTTTTGTAAGACCATCAACCATATGGGCTATATCGCTACCCCATTTGTCTTTTACAAAATCTAAAGTGTAAGAAGTGTCTTCTACAACATCATGAAGTAGGGCAGTTGCAATAACTGCTTCATCTTTTGAAAAACTAGCAGTTACACAAGCAACCAATATTGGATGAACACAGTAAGGTTCACCGCTTTTTCTAAATTGACCTTCATGTGCTTCTATTATAAAATTTATTATTTCATAAAGTTTTGGTGAAATATCAATCAGAGTTTTTAATTTATTTATAGCATCTTCAACATTATTTATATGCTGAATTTCTTTAAAAAATTGATTCATAAATTTTCAGATAAAAATATTAAATTAGGCAAACTTATTTTTTATCAACTAAACCTTCAATTTTTAAAAGACCAGCAGCAATTTCATCTATTGCGATATCTGTATATTTCATTTTTTGAGTGTTTTGCTCTAAAAGTGGTTTTGCACCTTTGCTTAATTCATCTGCTCTTTGACCTACTGCAATTGCTAAAATATATCTATCATTGTCAACTTGTTTTAAAGCTTTTGAAATTCTTTCTTCTAATCTAATCATAATTTTTCCTTTAATTAAATATCTATTTTACTATAGAACACTTACTATAATCACCTTTTACAATTCGTAAAAGATTGCCTTTTTCATTCATGTTTGTAACAGCTATTGGAAGTTTATTGTCTTTTGCTAAAGCAATTGCCGTATCATCCATAACTTTAATTTGATCTTCTAATGCTCTATCATAAGATAAAGTTTCAAGTTTTTGTGCATCAGGATATTTCATTGGGTCTTTATCATAAACACCATTTACTTTTGTAGCTTTTATTAACATTGAAGCACCAATTTCTGTTGCTCTTAAAGTTGCACCAGTATCTGTTGTAAAATAAGGGTTTCCTGTTCCTGCACCAAATATTACAACTCTTCCTTTTTCAAAGTGTCTCATAGCTTTTCTAACTATGAATGGTTCTGCAATTTGTTCCATTTTGATGGCAGTTTGTAATCTTGCACTAAGACCTTTATATTCTAAGGCTTCTTGCATAGCAACACCATTTATTACTGTTCCAAGCATTCCCATATAATCTGCACTTGTTCTTTTTATAACACCATCAGCGGCAGCTGTAACACCTCTGATTATGTTTCCCCCACCAATAACAATGGCAACTTCAATACCATTTTCAACTAAACTTTTTATTTCTTCAGCTATATAATCTAATATTTTTGTATCAATACCATAACCCTCTGCACCAGCTAATGCCTCACCAGAAAATTTAACAAGTACTCGTTTGTTCATCTACTTTTTTCCTTCAATAATTTTTGGATTTTATCTAAAAAAGTATTAACAAAAACTTAGCTTAATGCCCATTCATAAAAAGGAGTAGCAATTATTTTGATTTTTGGGTCAGAAATTTTTTCATTATTTGAAATAGTGATTATATTAATTTCTTCAATATCAAATTCAAGTGCATTTTTTATAATTTTTTTGATTAAAGAAGCATTTAAAAATGAGTTAAAAAAAGGAATAGATATAATAGCAAGTTTTTTTGATTTTATATAAAAATCAATATTATCAAGATAATAAATATCTTCATATTTATTGATTAATTCTAAAAAAATCATATTTGAAAATTCATTTTTAAATTTTTTTGTGTGAGTAATCGATTTAAGAAATGAAAAATTGTAACAAAAAATCTTTTTAGCAGATTTTTCTTGATTATATTTTGGTAAAAAATATATTATTTTATTCTCTTCAAAATTTTTGCAAACTTCATAAAATTTATCTTTTGAAACTTTTATTTTAGTTTTCAAAGAGTTAAATAATTGAAAAAGTGACTTCTTTTCATCAATGTTTTCTATTATTATTTTTAAAATTTCATAAATTGTTTCATCTTTACAAGATAATTTTATAATTTCTTGTAATCTATGGATTTTTTTGTATTCATCTAAATGAATAATTTCAGGCAGATTACCAAATTTAAGATAGTTATTAAAGCTTTGAGTGATATTTTGGTATTTATTATCATGAAGTAAATATTCTTCAAAATCTAAAGCTGTTAGATTTATTGTTTCAAAACTTTGAATCTCTTTTGGATACATTGTTGATATTATAATGTTTTCACATTTTGGAATCAAAAATTGGAAGTCAAAATTTTCTAAAACTAGAGTTTTAATTTGGTTATTTTTTATAAATTCTTCTAAGTCATGTGATGTTAAGTTTTCATCATTTCTTAAATCAGAAAAATCAATATATAAATACTCTTCACTTTTAAAATTTGATAAAAAATCATATATTAAGAAACTTTTACCAGTTTTTGGAGCACCATATAGTATAGTTTTTGGATTTGTAATTTTTACTTTTCTTTCAATAAAATTTATTTTAGAAAAGTGTATTTCATAACAAGATTCTAAAATATTCATTTTTTATTTTGTATTAAATTTATTGCTTCTTTTATTGCATTTATATAACTTTGAGTGTTTACATTTTCATTTTTATAAGCTATATTAAATGCTGTCCCATGGTCAACAGAAGTTCTAATAATAGGTAAATTTAGACTTACATTAATGCTTTCTTCAAAATATAAAGCTTTTAAAGGAGCAAGTCCTTGATCGTGATACATAGCAACAAAATATTTAAAATTTTTTCTTGAAAGTGGTGAAAAAACAGTATCTGGAACCATTGGACCTTTGAAAATATCTTTTTGAAAATATTTATTTGCTTTTTTTATTGCTTTAAATATTTCAACTTCTTCATCTCCTAAAACACCATTATCACTTGCATGCGGATTTAATCCAAGTACAGCAATATTTTCAGATTTTACATTTTTATAAAAATCAATTAAAAATTTTGTTAAGTCTCCTTCATTTATCTTTTTTGGAACTTTTTTTAATGCGATATGTTCAGTAAAAAGTGCCACAAACATTTTTTCACATCCTAACATCATAATTGCATGTTTCCCAAAATAATCTCTTAAAACTTCAGTATGACCTTTGTATTTTATATCTGCTTTATTCCAAGATTCTTTGTTTATAGGAAGTGTACAAATAGCATCAACTTCTTTTTTATTAGCTAAATTTATTGCATCCATAAAAGAATTAAATGAGTATTTCCCTGATTTTTTTGAAACTATTCCAGGTTTGATTTCAAAATCACCTTTTGTTTCAAATAATTCAAAATTTTCTGGAATCTTGATTTTTAATAAGTCTGAAGCTTGAGTTAGCATTTTATTATTTATACAATAAATTGGTTGGCAAATTTTAGAAATTTCATTATGACATTTTAGAGCAATTTCTATTCCAATACCATTTAAATCACCAATGCTTATAGCTATTTTTGGTAATTCTTTAATCATTTTTTATTAACTCTTTCATATCAATAATAGCTTGTTTTAAACCTGTAAATACTGAACGAGCGATAATACTTTGACCAATATTTAACTCTTCAATCTCAGGAATTTTTGAAATAAGTGTAACATTTTGATAATTTAGTCCATGACCAGCAGCAACTTTAAGCCCTAACTTTTTTGCAAGTTTTGAAGAAGTTTCTATCTGTTTTATTGATTTAGAAAGTTTTGTTTTCAGTTCACTTTTACTTAATTCTAACTCTTTTATAGAATGGTGAGTTGAAGCTAAATTTGAATAAAGCATTGCATAAATATTAGCAAATGTTCCTGTATGAAGTTCTATCCATTCAACTTCAAGTTCTTTTGAAAGTTCAATTATTTCATCTTTTGGGTCAATAAAAAGTGAAACTTCAATTTCATTTGCATGAAGTTTATCTATTACTTTTTGAAGTTTTTCAAAGTTTCCTTTTATATCAAGACCACCTTCTGTTGTTACTTCATTTCTATTTTCAGGAACTAAAGTTGCTCTTGAAGGTTTTAATTTACAAACAATATCAATAATATCACTATTTATTGAACATTCTAAATTTACTGGAAGGGATGATTGTTCTATAATTGCTTTTGCATCATTATCATGAATATGACGTCTATCTTCTCTTAAGTGAATAGTTATTTGTTCTGCTCCACTTAATTTACAAATACTCAAAGCATCTAATGGATTTGGATCATTTATTTTTCTAGCTTCTCTTAAAACAGCGATATGATCAATATTTACACCAAGTAACAAAGTAATCCTTTATGATAAATCTTTTAATGTCGCAATATTTGCAGCTAATTTATTTTGAACTTCTAAATATTCAAGTTCTGGTATTGAATCAGCAACAACACCCGCTCCTGCTTGGAAAATAACACTATCTTTTTTAATCATAGTTGTTCTAATCGTAATTGCGCTATCCATATTTCCATCAAATCCAAAATAAGCGATACTTCCTGAATAAAAACTTCGTTTAATACCTTCATAATAAGCAATTAATTCCATAGCTCTAATTTTTGGAGCTCCCGTCATAGTTCCAGCAGTAAATGTTGCCATAAATAGATCAAACATATCATATTTATCATCAATAATTGCCTCAACATCTGAAACCATATGCATTACATGAGAGTATCTTTCAACTCTCATTAAATCAGTTACTTTTACACTTCCTGGATGTGCAACTCGACCTACATCATTTCTTCCTAAATCAACAAGCATCAAATGTTCTGCTTTTTCTTTTACATCATTTGATAGCTCATTTTCCATCTGTAAATCTTTTTCTAAAGTTTTTCCTCTTTTTCTTGTACCTGCAATTGGTCTTAAAAGAATATGCCCATCAATAAGTCTTACCATAACTTCTGGTGAACTTCCTGCAATACAGAACTCTTCAAATTCTAATAAATATAAATAAGGACTTGGATTTTTACTTCTTAAAACTCTATAAAAACTAAGATTATCAACAATTGCTTTTTGAATAAATCTATTTGAAATTAGAATTTGAAATATATCACCAGCTTTTATCATCTCTTTAGATTTTGCTACTTTTTCAAAAAACTCTTCTTTTGTAAAGTTAAATTTTCCTTCATCTAAAATAGTAGCTTTTTTAATTGGTAAATAGTTGTAAGAGCCAATTAATAACTCTTCAATTGTTTTTAATTCATCTTTTTTTGATTCAACAGATGTTAGTAAAACAAGTTTTGATGTTTTATGTGAAAATGCTAAAATAATATTTGGACGAATCAAATCTAAATCAGGAATTTCAATTTGATCTTTTAGATTTTTCATATAGGCATTTAATTTAGGTTCAAACTCTTTAGCCATATCATAACCAACATTACCAATGAATCCATCAATTAATCCAATACCTAACTCTAAAGCTTTTTCTTTATATATTTTTTTATCAAAATTTTTATAATATTTTTGTAGAAATCTCAAAGGATTAGACTCTACAACTTCAACTTTTCCTAGTTCATTTTTAAAATAGCAAGTCTCATTTTCATACCAAACTCTTTCTCTTGCACCAATAATTATATAAGAATAATTTCCATCACTTGCACTCGAATTTATTGTACTTTCAAATAAAAAAGTAATCTCATCTTTATAAATAGATTTTATTCTTTCATAAATTGAAACTGGAGTAAATTGGTCTAAAAAAAGCTCTTTACTATAAAAATTCATAATTTCTCTTTTAATATTTAACTACAAAAGCACTTGTTACATTTAGTTTCTCTTTTATAGAAGAAACACTAGAAGCTGCTGTTGAACTTGACGAATAAGGACCAATTAGAAGTTTATTGTACATTGTACCTTTTACTTCTTCTTGAATAACTTTATACTTAAATCCTTCTTTTGTAATGCTATTTAAATAACTTTCACTTGGTCTTTTAGAAAAAGCACCAATTTGTACAAAATAACCATTTGCTCCTGATGAAAAGTTTTGAGCAGTTGATGATGAAGTCGAATTGCCTTCAACTAAATCTTTTATAGATTTTTTTGATTCAGTTTTTTCAGTAGGAGTTTTTTGAACAGTTTCCTCTTTTTTATTTGCTTTTTTTTCTTCGATTTTTTTGATAGTATTATCCATTTCTTGATTTGAAATAGAGTTCTTCGCTTCAGCTTGATAAGTTTCATTTACTGAAGGAGTATTTGCTTGATTTGTTTCAGCAATTGCATTTAATTTACTATCAGTTGAAGTAGCATTTGGTAATGGAACCATAGTTTCGTTTGACTCTTTTCTAGCTCTATCTGTATCAACTATTTTTTGATAATTTGCATCAATTGCATTACTATTTTCAGATAATGTTCTCATTTCTGAAGAGTTATTATTTGATGTAAATTGATCTTCTTTTTTTGAATCGCTTGTTAAAAGACGAATTATAATAATAGTTAATAAAAATAATACAACAAGTAAAATACCTAAAATTAGGTATTTTTTCTTATTATCTTCGCCTGTTGTTCCAAAAGTTGGGTTTTCTAGCATAATATTATCAAATTCATGAGGTTCATCTTCAAATTGATTATTCATAGAATTTCTATTTAGGTTAATTGAAGGAGTCTCTTCTTCAATATTTCTATACGCGTTATTAAGATTATTTCCCAAATTAATGCTATTAATCGATATTCTTGATTCATCAAGTTCTGTTAATTTTCGTTCTAATTCTTCTTTTTCTTGTTGAAGTTGAACTTTCTTTAAAAAATCTTCACCTTTTATTTGCATAATATATCCTTATTTGTTAAAGCCTTTAATATGAAGCTTGATTGTAAATAACAAAATTGCTAGATAATTCTTCTAACTCTTTGCTAATTTTAGCTTGTAAACTAGTGTTATTTATGTCATCTAATACATCACATATTTTGTTTGCTATTAATTCAAACTCTTTTTCTT
>Ga0265295_1004038_pt1 | contig 20258 bp, 20 predicted proteins | sample Munlansysbiofilm_FD_192503 | JGI IMG/M metagenome (GOLD analysis project Ga0265295, IMG submission 192503) | Leachate microbial communities from a municipal landfill in Southern Ontario, Canada - Methane capture system biofilm | ecosystem: Engineered > Solid waste > Landfill > Unclassified ... | reverse complement strand
TTCATGATCACACTAACAGCAGAGAACGCAAGACTGCCCTTCGACAATCCAACATCTCATCTCGAACTGACCATGATCCATGAAGGAATGCTTCTCGAATATTCCGGAAGAAGCCTTGCATTGATGGAACTGTCATCGATGATGAGACTCACGATAATGTTCACCATGCTCGGAACATTATTCCTTCCATGGGGTATATCTCAAACAACAGAACCTTTAGACCTTCTTATCGGTCTTATCACTATTATCATCAAACTGATCATATTCTCATTCGCACTTGCAATTGCAGAGAGCAGTTCAACCAAAATAAGATTATTCAAGATACAGAACCTGCTGACCGCATCGTTCGTCTTGGCCATTCTGGCCATTATGACATTATACATACTATGAGGTAAAAGAATGGACCCAGTGATATACCAAAATCTTGTCGACATTTGCGCTGTTTCAATGCTATTGCTTTCAGTCATGGCCATAGCAAGCTCACGTATGACGAGACTATCACAGATATTCTCGATACATTCATTGTTACTTGCCATCTTGGCATTCATCGTTGCCATGTACACTGGAAATAATCATATTTTCATTATCTGTGCACTGACATTCATACTGAAGGTCATAACAATACCAAAATTCCTGAACTATATGATGGACAAGATCAATATGGAAAAGGAAGTTGAACCTCTAATCGGCATCCCGGGATCACTATTGCTATCAACTGCACTCGTCCTTATTGCATATTTGATCACAGAGCCTATGCTTGATGCACTATCAACGATGGGAAGAAACTGCCTTGCCATCTCACTTTCGATTGTATTCATCGGATTATTAATGATGATAACCCGCAGAAAGGCACTCACAGAATCTATAGGATTATTGCTGATGGAAAACGGTCTTTTCTTAGGCGCGATCACCATATCGTATGGTATGCCTCTGATAGTTGAATTCGGAGTATTCTTCGATGTTATTATCGCAGTAGTAATCATCGGTATCTTCGCATATAGGATAAATCGGACATTCAACTCTATCGATACTTCATTCCTGAGGAGGCTGAAAGAATGATCTTTGACGTAGAATTAGTACTTCTTATACCGATCATTACTGCATTGATTTGTTTTATAAGTCCGAAAGAAGGGATTGTCACGTGGATAAGCATCATCGGATCCGCGCTAGGATTGGTTGCGGTATTAGCTCTATGCCTGCCTATCTTCCTCAACGGAACTGTAACAGAATACGGTGCGTGGTACGTTGACGGATTATCCGCACTGTTCATGATGATCACATCTGTGGTCGCATTGATGGTATCGCTTTACTCACAAGGATATCTCAGAACAGAAAGGGAAGAAAAGCTCCTCACTCTAAGATCCGAGAAACATTACTATGTATTCCTAAACCTATTCGTGGCGATAATGCTCTCGGTTTTCGTCGTCTCTTCCTTAGGATTGCTATGGATAATTATTGAAGCGACCACTCTTATTTCCACATTTTTAGTAGGATTCTATCGTAACGAAAAATCCACAGAGGCAGCATGGAAATATCTTATCATATGCTCGGTGGGTATCACTTTAGCACTTATCGGCATCTCGATCATCTACGCTTCGACAGTAGGTCTTGTGACAGATGAAAGCTCGGCGTTGAATTGGCCTGTCCTCATGTCTATAGCCTCTCAACTCGACCCTGTTCTGATGAAGACTGCAATGGTTCTCATCATCATAGGTTTCGGCACAAAAGTAGGATTTGCACCAATGCACACGTGGCTTCCAGATGCACACAGCCAAGCACCTACACCCATCAGCGCACTGCTTTCTGCAACACTTCTTAATTGTGCATTATACGGCATCCTGAGATTCACACTCATCTCTGAGATAACGATCCCAGGATTCGCAACCACTCTTTTACTAATATTTGGATTCCTTTCACTTGCTGTCGCGGCGGCATTCATCCTTATATCGAAGGATATCAAACGTATGCTTGCTTACTCCAGCATAGAGAATATGGGTATAATCTCAATAGGTTTCGGACTCGGAACATCTATGTCCATCTTTGCTGCACTCTTCATGGTTTTGGCACATTCCATGACAAAACCTATCTTATTCTTTGTTGCAGGAAATATAATCCAACAATATGGAACCAAGGAAATGGCTTCCATAAGAGGCCTGAAGAAAAAAATGCCTTTCACATCAACAATGCTCATAGTAGGAACAATGGCCATCGTAGGAATGCCTGTGTTTGCAGTGTTCATAGGAGAAATAACAATACTTTATTCCGCAATAGATGCAGGAATGTGGTGGATGACCGTGATAATAGTCATACTGCTTCTGATAGTATTCGCAGGATTCATACTTCATATCTTCCCTATGATCGGCGGAGATACGGAAAAAGACGTTCATGATCCTAAAAGCATTGTACGTGCATTACCACTTGTCGTCCTTGCAGGAATTACATTATTCTTCGGTCTGTTCATGCCAAACGATATCATGAACGGATTCGAAATGATTGTCAACAACATATTCAGAGGAATGTTATGATAAAATCTGTAGATATGCAAATATCAGATCTTCCTAATGAACTCAACAGATTATTCTCCGAAGGATACGGGGTCGTATGTATGTACGCCACAGAAGCAGGATCAATGCCGCGTTCCATTCAAACAGTACTTCGTAAAACCGATTGCATTATTCACATAACAACGCCTCTAAATTCAGATGAATATCCTTCGATGTCCACGTGGATGCCTTCGCTACTTCCGTACGAACGCGAGATGCAGGAAATGAACGGACTGATACCTAAAGGATTAACAAACTATGGACCACAGAAGATCATGTGGAAATACAACGATGGATACCCGTTACAGAAAAATGAACTTCCTAAAGAAAGGATCGAAGTTCCAATACCAGGAAACAATATCATCGGAGAAGGGGTCTTCGAGATCCCTGTCGGACCTGTGCATGCAGGTATCATCGAACCTGGACACTTCAGATTCTCCGTCGCAGGAGAACCGATAATAAAAGTCACAGCACACCTCGGCTTTACATATCGCGGTATAGAGAAACTGCTGGAAACAACAATTCTCAAAGATAATACCCGCATTATCGAGAGGATATCCGGCGATACAGCTGTTGCCAACTCATTAGCTTACGCACATGCCATTGAAGGAGATGTGGAAGTCCCATATCGCGCACAATTGCTAAGGGTAATATTCTCAGAATTAGAAAGAATACAATGCCATTTTGGAGATATCTCTGGAATGGCTAGAGATACTGGATTCACAGTGCCTGCGGCAACTTGTACGGGCCTCAGAGAAAAAATCCTAAGGCTGAATGAAATGATAGGAGGACACAGATTCCTCATGGGAACAATAGTTCCAGGAGGCGTCCGTAAAGATATTTCTGATAACAGTTTAAAAGCAATTGAAAAACGTATGCTGAAAATAGATTTTGATCTTGAAGACCTGATGCGTATGCTTGACAATTCCACACTTTTCACAGACCGTGCAGAAACTACAGGCATAGTCACAAAAGAAGTCGCAGAGGAACTAAGAGCTTTAGGACCGACAGCAAGAGCGAGCGGAATAAAGACAGACATCAGGAAAGAAAGACCCTATGACGCATATAAAAAACTGGGAATGAGACTTTACACCGCAGACAAAGGAGATGTGAGATCAAGACTTACCGTAAAAGCAGGCGAAATCGTAGAATCTGTAAGTCTGATCAATCAGTGTCTTGACAAAATGGAAAAAGGAGAACTCAAAGCTGACGTAAAGATGAAGGACGGATTCAATCTCGGCCTTGTAGAAGCGCCAAGAGGCGAACTCATGCATGCAGTCAACGTAGTGAATGGAAATATCTGGAGATACAAGATCAAAGATCCATCTTTCATCAACTGGTTGGTCCTCGAACGTGCCTTGCCTGGAAATATAGTTCCAGATTTCCCTCTTATCAATAAGAGTTTCAATTTATCTTACAGCGGAAATGATCTTTGAAGGAGGTGTAAAATGTACAAAAAAAGCATAAATAATCTAATATCTGACACCAAACCGTGCGAATCATATGATGTCATGTCGGAGCGTGTCTTGAAAATGCCTATGGCAGACGAAACCTGTGATAAATGCGGAAAATGTGTAAAAGCTTGCTCTGGACACGCCATTTTCATAGATGAATATTGGTCGATAGACCTGGGAAAATGTATCTTCTGTCGCGACTGCTACGATTTATGTAAACACATAACACCCATCACCGCTCCTAATTACGTACTGAAAAGAGAGGATCTCATCTTCTCTGTATCCAAACATCCCGAACTCATAAATCCCAAACTTTCCGAAAAAAAGACAAAGATACTGAAAAGATCGGTCTCCATAAGAGAATTGGATACTGGCTCATGCAATGCATGTGAGACCGAAATCAATGCGATGGACAATAAATACTATGATATGGAACGTTTCGGACTAAAAATCGTTCCCTCCCCGAGACATGCAGATGTTCTATTAGTTACAGGACCGATGACAAAGAATATGCTTGTCGCATCAAAGAAAACATATGCTGCAACACCTGATGATAAATTGATAATAGCCTGCGGAACATGTGCGATATCCGGAGGATTGTTCGTGAAAGGAGATGTTGTAGGTGAAGGCATCAATGACACTTTACCTGTAGACCTCTACATTATTGGATGTCCGCCTTCACCTAACAGAATAATCATCTCCATGATAGATGCATTAGGCCTTCGCCACAAATGATCATAGATTGCGACCGCAGATCACAATATTCCCAGATTCTACTTTATCACATATCTCATTTATGACCACATCCATGTTGAATAACGGATATTTGAAAATAGTACAAAAAACTTCCATAACAGTTTTCAAACCGACTCTATAATCAAGTTCATCATCTGTATTGGCGAACTCTCCGATAATATTGCCGACCACACCCATAACTGCAAGGATGTTTGCATGTGTCGTCTTATCCTTTACTAAATGCCTAGAAACTGTGGTGTGTGTACTAACCCAATCAAAAATTATATCTACAAACCCATCAAGGACAGACCATGAACTGTGCGCCTGATAGAGAAGTTCTGCTATTCTCTTCGATTTACTAGACGTATACAATTCTAAAGCAATCGGAAATGTCAATTCTGTAATAAGATCAGTATCCGTGTCAAAAAGAGATTCGGATTTGATCAACGCATCACTAAACGCGTTAAGCATAATTTCCTTGAAAATCTCTTCTTTGTTGGCAAACGTGTAATAAAGGCTACCATTAAGAATACCTGCACGCTGAACGATCTGACGTGTTGTGGTTTTTTCATAACCTAATTCATAGAAAAGATCGATAGATACATCTAATATCTTCTTTCTAGAAGATTCGTGTCTTTTATCTCCGGTCTTATAGATATGCCCCATAGATCTGATTACCCTCTCTTCGAATTATACTGCTAATGCACATATATAAGAATTTTAATCAAACATGCTCAAATAACGATATGTAATATACCTTATAATAGTAATAAATTATCATATTTATATCATTATCGCAGGTAAATAAAAATAATTGTCAAATTTTCATTTCAAAAATCAAATACTATTTGAGCATGTTCAAAAACTTTATATCTAAGATAATATTGATTGCGCTCAGGAGAAATAATGTTCGACAAACTAGCAAATATTATTGAAAAACATCCAAAGACCATTTTAGCCATTTGGATTGTTGCATTACTGGTAGCATTACCATTCGCAATGAACTATGACAATGTTTTAAACTACGACATGACCGACATGTCAGGAAACAGTTCAGAGTCCACTGCAGGTAATGATATCATTACAGACCAGTTCTATTCTGGTTCTACAACAGGAATAATCGTTGCGGTGACCTATGATACTGCAGAAGAAAAAGCAGAAATATATAGTACTCTGCTTGATCCAACTGATGGTTTACAGTCACATCTGAATACATTCTATGGGCCTATGACCGATGGATCAAATGCAACAACTGTTCTTGATATGGGCTCATATAACAAGAACGGAGACCCATCTCAGAGCGGAGTATTTTTAATCAGTATCGCATTGAATGATAACAAAATCAATGAGGTCGACTGTACACCTGATATCAGGAACATCGTATCTGAAACAAAAGAAGATACGGAATGCATGCTCACCACATACGTTACAGGATCGGGTGCACTTACCTACGACACAAAAATCAGTTCAACAGATGATGTAAGCAAGATAGATCCATTCTCAATCTTACTGATCCTTATACTGATCGGATTGTTCTTCAGCGCAATAGTTACAGCTGTTGTACCTCCTGCGATAGTAGGTATGGCATACGCCCTCGTATTGGCACTTGTATTCTTTATCGGAGGAGTGCTAGATATCTTCTACATTACAACGATCATCGTATTAGTATCGATGCTAGGTGCTGGTTGTGATTACTCCATATTCATAATATCTAGATACAGAGAGGAACGCAAAAACGGAGTTGAAAAAGACGCAGCACTCAAAGAAGCTGTGAACTGGGCAGGAGAATCTGTCGCAACATCCGGACTTGCAGTAGTCATCGGATTCGCAGTATTGTCATTCTGTTCATACTCATTAGTATCAACAATGGGTATTATCCTAGCAATCGGTATCGTCGTTGCAATGCTTGCAGCATTGACGTTCGTTCCAGCATTGATCGCTATAATAGGTGATAAGATCTTCTGGCCAAGGAAGATCGAAGATTACGAACATGGCAGCCACATGCGTAAAGGCATCTTCGGCAAGCTCACAATGATGAGCAGAAGATACTTCAACAGGGTTGCTCACACAGCAATCAAACACGCAAAGGTCATAGTGGTAGCATTCATATTGATATCAATACCCCTAACCTATGTCACATTAACATCAGAAACATCGTACGATATGATAAGTGTCATGCCAGATTCAGAATCTACGCAGGGTGTCCACACCATCGTAGAGAATGCATACGGAGGATACCTCATGCCTACCTACACAGTCATCGAACTCGATGAGTCGATCGCAAATGTAAATAATACTACTCACACTCTTGAATGGACAACTGCGGCCACCACATCACTGCTAGCGATGTCAAATACAATATGTAGCGGATTAACTGAGAATAAAAACGTAGATACAGTTCTCGGTCCCACCGCGTGGTCAGAAATATATGAAGGAGCAGAATACATATTGGTCTCAGAAGGAAAAACCCCTACGGTGGCAGAGATCAATAATGAGGCTGTTTCACTACTTCCGGTAATGATACAACCTACAATAAAAGCTATCTTAACCCAGTTAGGAGAAGATGTACCCGCTACTATCGCATCACCATATATCGATTATGCTGTGAACGTCGGTTCTGGATTAGTGTCCTTAGATGGAATGTACATTAATCTCATGGTCATCCAAATCGATGAACCCCTGTCTCAACTTTCTATGACCACCATTACCGATATCAGAGGAGAGCTTGATACTTACAAAGTTACATATGACGCAGAAATAACAGACACATGGGTAACTGGCAACCCTGCTACCATTTTGGATATTTCTGACATAGTTAACGACGAATTCAAATGGATTGAAGTCACAGTAGTAATACTGATATTCATCCTGCTGTTCTTCGTATTGGGCTCATACCTCACGCCTATACGTTCACTGTTTACGATCATGATGAGCATCTCTTGGACTATCGCTCTGACAACTTTGTTGTTCACTAATGTGATGGGCACACCTGTAACATGGATCATACCTATCGTACTCTTTGTAGTATGTCTAGGTCTGGGAATGGATTATGATATCCTGATGACAACACGTATAAAAGAAGGAAAGAAGAAAGGCATGTCTAATGACGATGCCATCATAAATGCAGTCGAAATGTCTGGCGGTATCATCACACTTTGCGGTATGATCATGGGAGGAACATTCCTTACACTACTTGTCTCGAACTCGGCACTGCTTCAAGAATTCGGCTTCGCACTGGGTTTCGCGATCCTGTTAGACTCATTGATTGTTGTGACATATGTAGTTCCAGCACTCATGCATCTTATGGGAGATTGGAGCTGGAAAGGACCCAAATTCCTTCACAAAAACTGAAAACAATCACAAACCTCTTACCTCCGTCGAGAAAACATGCGTCATCTAATCAACGGGGGCATCATCCCATCTATAAACTATTTATAATACAAACAAGCGGCCTGAACAGACCGCTTATCTTTTCCTATTTTTTAATAAAAGATCACTGAACTACGATAACTACGACTTTTGCATTACGTACTACGTAATCGGAAACAGACCCCAGAACTGCACGATCGAAAAGACTCTTATCGGAACGACCTACAATGATCGTATCTGTATCAAATCTTGCCGCTGCTTCAAGAATACTCTTTCCAGGTGTTCCGGACTCTAAGATCGTCTGTGCATCTGCACCCTCTGATACAGCCTTTTCGCGAGCTTCATTGAGGTATGCATTTACCTTTTCGACCTCGTTCTCTATGTCCAATTTATCCTTCGAAGTTATCACCGAAAAAATATACAACGGCTGCTTATAGACTTTGGAATGCTGGATAGCATATTCCAATGCTTTTTTCGTATGTTCCATTCCATCGTAAGCTATCAATATAGACATTTTATTATCAATGTTCAGATGCATGAACCGTTATAATAATCTTAACTAACAAAATACTAAGGCATTAATTCACTAACGGTAATTATCCCATCAAAAGAATCGAGAATACAATCGGATCCAAAAATCCTAACTAGATATGAAAAGGATTCAAACTTAGATAACCTCAGGAATGAAGAGTTATCTCTTCATATGTCCCATTAATGATCCTAATAACATCTATGGGATTCACTCTGATCGTGCATCCGAGTTTTCCTCCACTGATATATACTTGATCGAATTTCTCTGCAGAACGATCCATTACAGTTCTACAGACCCTTTTCATACCCAACGGACTGCAACCGCCACGAACGTACCCAGTTATCTTATTTATATCATTTACTGGGATCAATTCTACAAACTTCTCATCGACTGCCTTAGCAGCTTTCTTAAGATCCAATTCCTCAGCAACAGGTATTACAAAAACAGAATACTTTTCACTCTTCCCCTGTGCTACCAATGTTTTGAAAGAGCACTCGGCGGGAGTGCCTGTTAACTCCAAAGTATGAACCGCATCGATGAAATCATCGCATTCGTAATAAATGGCCTCGTATGAGACCTTATGCTGATCCAATATGCGCATCGCATTAGTCTTCTGCTCTTTTGACATCGTTTAGATATCACTGAATTTTATCTTCTATCTTACGGTGATTGAATAGACCTACAAATCTCCATGATAAAAATAATCATGTTCATCAATCCATTTATTCTGTTTTTCATCTGAATTCGATATAAATTACATTTCTAAATTTGTTATAATTTCAAAAAATCCTTATTTGGATATATATGCCAATATTATAATACGCGTATTGTATTCACGATTTTACATCTAAACATTCTGAAAAAGCAGTCGATGATATTCATCACACGACTGCACTCGGAGGATACAGAGTCTGAGGTAAAGAAATGACATTTGAAATTGTAAGACCAGAAGAAATAGAGAAAAGAAGCATGGAGATAATAACATCTGAACTCAACGGAAGAACTCTTCCGGAGCCAGATTTCTCCATTCTTAAAAGATGCATACACACATCTGCTGATTTTGAATATTATGATAACCTTGTCTTTTCCGAAAATGCAGCCGAGATCGGTATAAAGGCATTGAGAGAAGGTGCGCACATCGTTACAGATACGAAGATGGCTGCAGCGGGAATAAACAAAACAAAACTCCACCAATTGGGCGGAGATGTCCACTGTTTCATCAGCGATGACGATGTTGTTGCAGAAGCTAAGAACAGAGGATGCACAAGATCTACAATATGCATGGAGAAAGGTGCCGAGATCGACGGTCCTGTAATATTTGCGATCGGTAATGCCCCAACAGCCCTAGTCAGTCTTTATGATTTAATAGAAAAGAAAAAAGTAAGGCCGACTCTCATCATAGGAGTCCCGGTGGGTTTCGTCAACGTCGTAGAATCTAAAGAACTGATAATGAAAGCGGGTATCCCGTATATCGTCGCACGCGGAAGAAAAGGCGGAAGCAACATAGCTGCTACGATATGCAACGCGATGATGTATTACAAAGGTGAATGAGCACATGTATACCGCTTATCGATCAGAAATCTGCCGGAGGCATCTTCTTGAATGAAATAATAAGGATCGAGGACCTGGTCAAGAGATACGGGGACAAGCCCGCCCTGAACGGTCTCAACCTTTCGGTCCACGAGGGCGAGATATTCGGATACCTCGGACCCAACGGAGCAGGCAAGACCACAACGGTGCGCGTGATATCCACGCTCACCAATTACGATTCCGGCAAGGTGATCGTGGACGGCCATGATATCGATAAAGAGCCGTACGAGGCCAAGGAGTGCATGGGAGTTATACAGCAGCAGATCTCCCTCGACAAGGACCTGACGATACGGGAGAACATGATAGTCCACTGCATGTATCACATGATGGGCAAGAAGGAGAGAGAAGAACGTATCGCGGAGCTGTCCAAATACGTCGGCCTGGAGGATTATCTAGACCGCACCGTCGATTCATTATCGGGCGGATGGAAGAAGAGAGCGGCTATAATATGCTCCGTGCTCCACAGCCCCAAGGTGCTGTTCCTTGACGAACCCACCGCGGGATTGGACATACAGGCGAGACGTCTTCTATGGGATCTCGTCAGGGCCCTGAACAAACGCGGAACCACCATCTTCGTTACAACGCATTACATCGAAGAGGCAGAGATACTCTGCGACAGAGTGGGGATAATAGATCACGGGAAACTCATCGCTGTGGGAAGACCGCAGGAACTCTGCGAGACCGTGGGATCCACCGTTGTCGAATACACCAGAGAGGACGAGACCACGGAATACAAATGCTTCAAGAACAGGAACGAGGCCGACGAATTCGCGAAAGGTCTCGGAAGCTACGAGAACCTGCTGGTAAGGAAGACCAATCTGGAGGATGTCTTCGTGGAACTCACGGGAAAGGCCGCGGGGGCGTTCCAATGAGCAACTTCTTCAAAGAGGTCTATTACGTCGCATGGGGTGACATACGCTTCCTCAGACATACATGGATAAACGTGCTGATAATGAGCCTCGTGACGCCTCTGCTGTATCTGGTGGCTTTCGGATACGGACTCAGAACGGGAGAGACGGATTCCGGATTCTCGTACATAGCGTTCGTCATCCCCGGTATCGTCGCGCTTACCGCCTTGTCTGCGCCGTTCTCGGCCACATCGACCAGGTTGAACGTGCAGAGACTCTATTACAAATGCTTCGACGAGATGATGATGTGCCCTCTGAGCATGTCCTCGATAATGGTAGGAAAATCAATAGTGGGCGTGGTGCGTGGACTATTCAGCTGTCTTACGCTGTTCCTGCTGGGACTGTTCCTGGCGCCGGACCTCACGTTCACACCGCTGTTCCTGGTGTGCCTGGTAATATCGTGCTTCGTGTTCTCGTTCCTCGGAGTGGTCGCGGCGCTGATGGCGAAATCCCATCAGAGCATGGCGACATTCAGCAGCGTGGTCATACTCCCGATGACGTTCCTATGCGGCACGTTCTTCTCGGTATCGTCGCTGCCGGCGTTCTTCCAGGTCTTGCTGTACTGCCTTCCGCTGACGCATGCCAGCGAATGCATAAGGGCGGCAAGTCTCGGAACGGCGTTCCCGTGGTGGTCGCTTGCAGTATTGATAATGTTCGGTATCGCATTCTATCTGATAGGATGGAGACTTCTGAAGACCAAGAAGATCTGAATATCTGAAAACCACAAAAAAACAGAGGGCGTATGCCCTCTTCTTTAATTTATCAATAAACAATATCCACCTTACCAATGCCATCGGAACTAGGTAATGATGTTTCCTTAATAAGAAGATGAATAATCGCCCCCAACAATATCAAATGCAAGATATTTCTGATGAATATTACCAAGACCGCCCCGGTGTCCAACTGTGTGAGATGATTATACGTGAAATCTCCGTTGATCATTGAGAATATACCATAAATGACCGTGAGAATAAGTATCATGTTCCTGGACCTTTTATCAAAACAATCGAACTGCGTGAATATCAACAGCATCATCACCCAGATCACATACTGAGCAGAGAACACCTTACAGCATGATATGAATATCAAAAGCATAGCCACCCCGGCTACCGCAGACAATCTAAAAACGGATTCAGGATCATACATTCCATGCATTTTACGGATCCTGAGAAATATCCATATGAAGAACAATAACAAAACTGCAACTATGAGATAATCCATCAACGGAGCTATCATATCTGGGATGGGGCCCGCTATGTTATCAGATCCGTGCCCGAAGAATACAGTGACAAGGCCAGGATCGAATATGTTGAAAAACAATATGAATGAACTCGCAACAGATTCGATCTGCAATCCGCGGCCTGCGTGATATGTAAGATAACTGAATGCTGTCGATGAATCAGATATTATGAAAGGGAGAGATATCAGCACACATGTCGCAATGCATACGATCACTCCTTTCAACAAATTCTTATAATCTTTGTTGAGCAAAAACGGCATGAACAACACAGGAGCAATGAATATGGGATACATCTTCGTCATAACCGCAAAAGATATCAGTATCCATGAAGCGGTGTATCTCTTATCGAAAAAGTAATAAAATGACATTATGCAAAATACAGTAGGATAGATATCATTTCTAGAGATTACAAATATATTTGCCAATAACAATGTTACAAGCAATAAGAAGAACATGCGACCGTTATGCGACTTATTTCTTTCAGCTATTTTGTAAACATAATATATTCCGATAGCAAAAAAGACGAAAGAAAATAACGCCTGCAGAACAGAATAAACAGACTGATCCGATGAGAATAATCTGGGTATGGTCATGAACACTATCGACAGAGGCGGATACTCGAATCCGAAATCCCGATAAGGCATCATGCCGTTGACAACGTCACTTGCATATCCGAAGTAATTATCGATGTCTCCCCATTTGTTGTAATATGCCGTTATTGGAATCAGAACAACAAATATCACAAATGAAAACAGTGCGAATCTCTTGACATTCCATTCCGGAAATACTTCTTTTTGTTTTAAAGTATCTAGGTAATTTTTGAACATCTGACCCCCTGCGGCATTCATACGGCATCACCTTAATTATAGTTAAAAATTTGTTATTGATTACTTAAAAATTAACTATATGTGGGTTAAAATGCTGCCCGAAGATATCTTTGTTAACTTTTCAAACAATTTCAGATGTAAGACAATCCTGTGTGTCTTTACTTTCTTGATGAATTTTCTGTATTATTTCCACATCCCTGTGCATAACTTCAACCCCGATAAGTTATAACGAACATCACAAACAGCTGTAATTTCATATCATATTTTTCATATTTTACATCAATCGTATAATGTATCCAATCTCAAGATGTAATATATCTGCTGTTTATATTCCGAAATTATGGACATTGGCCTCATCGTCGAAAAATTGAAAAGAATAGACGGTGTCGTACAAGTCGAAATACTTGACCAGGAGAATATGCTGGACCTCAGAAAAGAAGAGAACGATATCATACTCTCGTCTGGAATGAGATATGAAGATCGCGCCCTGCTAGAATGTTGTAAAAAAGATGTCATCTTGTGTCTGTTCTGCGATGGATTTCTTGAAGAAAGTGATGATATAACCATGATCATGTCAGACAACTTGGGAAACATATCAGGCAATGATGTTCCTGCATGCAGGATGAAAGAATATTCCGAGAGAAAAGATGTTATATGGATCTCTGATAATTTTGTCGTATATCCTCAGGTGCAGTCCTGGTCGGATCCTGTCATTGTCATACTTCCCCGCAAATTCAGATCTCTGGATTCTGAAAAAGATGTTAAAGATGCAATATCGTTCTATCCTTCGGTGTCTTCCGATATCATGCTCAAAGAACACTTCACTGTTAATACTTCACCAAAAATGACAACACTTATCGTTGGATTCGATATCTGCAATTAAAAAGAAATCAGATGAACGTTCTTGATTTTCATAAATTATGAATAAAAATAAAATTAATATAATCTTCTTATCAACAAAAATCTATTATTGGACATATAAAATAATACTTTTTTATAATTAGTATGCATACAGATGCAAGATGAATGAATCTATCCGCAACTTTTGGGACCAAGATTCGAGAAGTTATGATATGTTCGTCGAAAAAGGATTTTCTATCAAGAAAGAAAGAAGATCCTGGCAGGCCTTATTTACAGAATCATTTGGTGACAAAAAAATGAATATTCTGGATACAGGTTGCGGACCCGGGATCGTATCGATGCAACTTGCAGATTTAGGACATGATATGACCTCTGTTGATTTTTCAGAAAAAATGTTAGAGGCCGCAAAGAAAAATGCCGAACAAAACAATCTCAAAATAAATTTTCAATATGCCGATGCAGAATGTCTGCCTTTCGAAGATGCCTCGTTTGACGGCGTAGTAAGTGACTACATGCTCTGGACTGTACCAGATCCTCAACTTGTCATGAAGGAGTGGTTCCGTGTACTCAGACCTGGTGGAACCATTGCCTATGTAGATGGAAATTGGACATCCGACCCTAAGAGAACCCCATTTAATTGTACAATGTCCAAGTTAGGCATTTTTTTAGATTCTCCGAAGAAATATTTGATGAATAAAAAGAATAAGCATACCAATACGAACATGAACGATCTATGGTCTTTTAAAGCAATGAGACCTTCAGATGACATCACAATGATGGAAAATGCCGGTTTTACAAACATAACCGTGATACACAACATACAAGACCGTGTACTCCACGGAATCAGACATTTAGCATATGGTAGCACAGAAGATCATTTCATGATAGTGGCACACAAACAACCGTACACTCAAAATATTTCAGAAAATATCAATGATACTCTTGTTTCGACCGCATCAAAAATTGTTTTCAAAACTGAATAATCAAAAGAGGATTACATATGAGCGAATTATTAGGCGACATAAGAGACTATTGGACCATGAGAGCAGAAGGATATTCATGTTCCGTTAACAACAGTATAGAAACTGGACAATCAGAATTCTGGTTAAAAATGATATCAAAATATATTGATCTCGATAGACCGTTACGGATTCTTGATGTGGGTACTGGCCCTGGTTTCTTTCCAATGCTTCTTGGACATATGAATCACAGCATAACCGCTGTGGATTACACAGAATCCATGCTAAATGCCGCCAGAGATAACTGCAAAAAATCAAATGTCTGTGCGACATTGTTACAAATGGATGCACAGAATCTAGAATTCGATGATGAATCATTCGACCTTGTGATCTCCAGGAATTTAGTATGGGATTTAGAACATCCTGTAAAAGCGTACAAAGAATGGATGAGAGTGCTCACACATGATGGAAAAATGATAATATTTGATGGAAACCACTATCTGCATCTGTTTGATGAAAAATATGAGAATACAGGTGACGACAAATCGTATAAATCTGAATACATGATGGGAGTAGATACTAACATCATGCAAAATATAGCTAAAGAACTTCCTCTCAGTAAAGAGAGAAGACCTCAATGGGATGCAGTAAAACTAATGGAAATGGGAACATCAAATGTATCTATCTATACCGATCCAGCAAAATCTATCCATATTTCAGAATACGGAGAAGATCTTATCTTACCAGTATCATTCATGATATGCGCAACAAAAATATAATGAGGCCTTATGAACGATCGTAATCCCCTTATCATATTATCTGTTCTTATTATCATTATAGCGGCAGTAGGAACGATATCCGGATGGGCAATGATACAATATCTGGAAAATACGAATTCGAATGACGACTCATTTTCCATTTCCGGTACATATCTATCAGATGATACAGAAATTCCATGTTCAGGAAGTGCTACATATTCCGACCTTCAGGAATCTCAAATAAGTTATGTCTATCAATTCATATATGCAGTATCATATGAAGATGAATATGGAATTACACATGATATCTCGGAAAAATCTACACTTGTTGTGTCGTGTGAAACCCATGAACCCGATAGAACATTATATGTTTTTTTAGGAGATGATATAATTGACGGAATAACCGTTAGCATGTGGTCACTATCTGAATCAAACAACGAATTCATTTACTATATGAAAGACGGAAATATATTGAGAGTTGATATTGACGATGGACCGCTAACAGCTGTTGCTACAATCAATGATAATTGAAACGAAAAACCACCTAATACTTAACAAAAATAATCCTTGAAATTATTCAAAGATCTGATGGTTTCTGAGTTATCGTCAAAATAATATATGATATTTTACACGATAGAATGTAATAAAAAAGACGAAGAAATAAGCATCTCTCTTTATAGATCAGAGAAGCCAAAGACACTCATCTCTGACCTCAATCATATGTGGGATACTATTTCAACGTCTTATGATAGGTTTTATGCTTCTCCGTAATCCCAGAAAAAGTTCTCTATATCCGACACATATTCTGAATAATCTTCAGATGCGAAGTTGTCGAAATAATACTCGAACAATTCCTTATAATCTATTCCTGTATCTAGATTCGGATACATGACATTCTGATAGAATGCCAACTCTACAACATACAACGGACTGTTACCTGCTTCTCTAGACATACCAAGATAGTGGATATTCACTGACGATGATGACAGCATTTCGATATCTGCAGGTATACAATCTTCCAAAAGACGTTGCTGCCTGATACCATCGTGTTCGTTATCCATGTAATATATGGTATTATCCTTGGCCTCGCTGGCAATTACAGTCAGGATCTGCTCTGCAGTCAAATTGTTGTAATTGGACGGAAGATACGAACTGTACTGACCCACTGCGTACACCCCTACCCATTCTGCGTGTATGTTATTCGTATTATTCTTACCAGTGATACTTATCTTACCATCGGTATCATATGAGGGGGATGATCTGGCCATCATGAATGTGGCCTTATCTTCATCTGCTATAGTATCGGCTGCAGCTTCTAATGTGCTTAGAACCTCGTCGTGCCAATCTAGATATTCATATGTCTTCTCCGTATCGCCCTGCAATAGATATGCAAACATCAATATGGAACGATCGATGTACTCATTTGGATAATCAACACCGCTGTTATCACATGTGGTTATGAACATGACATCGATACCTGCAGGATTGAGTTTCGACGGGGATAATGCATCAGCAGTAGCATCACAGTACCCTACAACATAGACGTCTATATCTGCGGCTATCATTGCCTCATAATCAGGTGTTTCTGTATCACCGAAAGATGAGGCAGATGCAAAATTACTATTCATTACATACCAATAACTGTCTATTGTGGAGTCCACCATAGTAACCTTATCACATACGCCTGTCAGGTCTGCACAATATGCTCCGCTGCAATATCCGATTGCAATCGTATTGACGGGCCATGAAACTTTAGCTACGCAGTAATAATTGTCCACGTAGTAAACATCCATATCTTCGCTGGCTATAATTCTTTCAAGATAGTCGATATCCTTTGAATCTATAAATCCGTCCGCATTTGCATCTGAGAGAACCGTAGCTGAATTGTTTCCATCTATAACTCCCTGAAGATAGGTTATATCTGAAGCATCTATTTCATCATCCTCATTGGAATTTCCATAAACCCACAATCTTGAATCATTAGATGGTATTCCGTCGCCGGTCAATGTGTTTCCAACAAGAGATCCTTCGTTATGATCCGTGTTACTTCCGTTAAAAACTCCAGTTACAAAACACGCTGCGATCACAGCCACTAGAATTACTGCGACCGTTGCCGCCATTATTATATTTTTATTCAAGTTTTTTCCTCCTTTATGCCAGGCAATAAAATTACATGTGGCCTGCCTTCTACATCTATGACTTTGACATCTACGTCATAGACTTGCTTGATACAATCTTCAGTGAGAACATCTTCGGCTTTTCCGTCAGCAAAGATGCCTCCATTAGACATTATTATGATCCTGTCTGCAAAAGCCGCTGTTATGTTCAAATCATGACACACCATCAAAATCGTAGTATCAGATTCCACGGCATATCTTTTCAAAAATCTCATAACTTCCATCTGATGTTTCACATCCAAATTGGATGTGGGCTCATCCAAGATCAGAATTTCAGGTTCCTGTGCCAACCCTCTTGCGATCATCACTCTTTGCAGCTGTCCTGCACTGAGTTCTCTTATATCTCTTTCAGAAAGATCCTGAAGATCCATCGTATCAATCGCTTTATCTACAACATCCATATCATTTTCTGATGTTGTCCATCCTGCATGAGGATGTCTTCCCATCAATATGGCTTCTGCCACTGTCATTGAGAATACACTGAATGCAGAATTCGGTACATATGCCATGATTTGGGCAAGATCCAAAAGATGCATATCCTGAACATCGTTATCATTGATGTATATGTGACCTGAAGTCGGTTTCAAAAGTTTATTTATGCATTTTACTAAAGTCGTTTTACCGACACCATTTGGTCCCAAGATACAAACGAGATTGGATCCTTCGATCTTAAGCGATATGTTAGAGAATACATTACAATTACCATAACTGAATGACATATTCTCCATTCTGATCTCCGTCATGACCAGATCTCCTTGTTATTACGAAGTATGAGGAACATGAACAACGGACCTCCGATGCATGCGGTTATCACACCGACAGGCAACATCAACGGAGCTGTTATCGTCCTTGCAATAATATCAGATACCAACAGAAGTAATGCACCGAAAACAGCTGATCCAGGTAACAGATACTTGTTATCTGCTCCTATTATGGCTCTCGCGATGTGCGGTGCAACAAGCCCTACGAATCCAATTATTCCTGTAAAACTTACCACTGCCGCTGCCATCAATGTTATTACCATCAGAACTACCAATCTCTTACGATCAACGTTGACACCAAGTGTTTTAGCACTCTCGTCACCGATGCCCATTATGTTCAATTGATTGGCCATGTATTGAACATAAATAGAACCTAATACAGTTATTATCAGAACGATCAGAAGTTCATTGAAATCTATACCATCCAATGATCCAACCATCCAGGAATAGACAGCAGAAAGATCTTCCGGATCTGCGATCAACATAAAAAGCTGAGTCAATGCGTTGAACAGATACATAAGAGATATGCCGCACAGGATCATCATCGTTGGTGTGGCTTTCCTGAACTTACTCAAAAACAATATCACCAGTGCAGGTATGGTTGCAAAAATGAATGCGTTCACCACAACGCCTCCGCCAGATACCAATTCAAATCCTAAAATTATAGCCAATGCCGCACCGAATCCGGCTCCGGACGAAATACCCATGGTATATGGATCCGCCAACGGATTCTTCATCATACTCTGCATCGCAGTACCACACACTGCAAGTGCAAATCCACAAACAAGAGCCCCCAATATTCTTGGCAACCTCAAATTAATGACTATATGTGCAGCCGTTGGATCAGACTGTGCCTGACCTGTGATAGCATTCCAAATAATCTGATATACTTCACCTGCTGAGATATCATATGAACCCAGTGTCGCAGAATATATCATTACCAAAAAGCATGCTATAATACAGATTATTATGAAAGATACGCGCTTGACAACTGTCTTTCTATACGTCTGCTTGAATGTGGATGCGCTCCCCGCTTCACCAGACGTCTTCGTTTTCAAAATCATTAATCTATTCCTGTGTCTCGGTATTGTATTATATTATTAATGTATTACTATTTATAAAAAAAGTATGCATTAAAATCATACCTTTTTAAAATAATCAGATAATGCATGTATTAGGTGTAACAACTGGCATAAAAAATAAATGAAAATCAAAAAATACAGATTAAATACCATTGCCTCTTATTCGTTCCCATTACCAAAATAACGAATTAAGGTCTCGTGAACAATTTAATACTGAATTTTGTCGCTATGTGTTGATCTTGCACTGCGTTCCAGTTTGTAGAATGTTTATTATCTCGTTGATATCTGCACATTCTTACAATACGCAATAGAACACCGGCCTTATCATATCCTTGCAATGACTCAAAATAAACCGCAGAATATATTACAGGATTCGTCTGATGGAGACCTAACAAGAAATAAGATTTGAGTCTTATACTTGAACTCGAAAAAAAATTACTATCGATGCGAGATTCCCGAATA
>Ga0265295_1004037_pt1 | contig 20260 bp, 15 predicted proteins | sample Munlansysbiofilm_FD_192503 | JGI IMG/M metagenome (GOLD analysis project Ga0265295, IMG submission 192503) | Leachate microbial communities from a municipal landfill in Southern Ontario, Canada - Methane capture system biofilm | ecosystem: Engineered > Solid waste > Landfill > Unclassified ... | reverse complement strand
ATACTTCTACAACTCAAACATATTTCATAGAAGATAATGAAGTAGTTATTGGCACCACCTATTACTACTGGCTGGAAGCCGTGGATATGACCCACAGCACATTCTTTGGTCCTCAGTATGTTGAAGTTACCGGTACAGAAATACCAGAACTTCCTACTCAGAACGTGATGAGAAGCGCATATCCCAATCCGCTTAATAAAGGTGACTATTTTAATTTGTATATCGATGTAAAAGCCGGAGTTCAGGCTAATGTAGTAATGATAAACAGCCAATTTGAACTACTTGAAGATAAGCATTACTTTTTATGCGAAGGCAGCCACCTTATTACTGTACCTACCGAAGACTTAGATTACGGTTTATATAGGGTATATATAGATTTTGGTGGTATTCAATATGCCTATGGAGATGTTCTGATAGTAGAGTGAGATACTTGGTTCAACCTTTCATTGCTAAGACAACTAATAAAGCCTTGTGGTGGAATGGTTTAAACTTAAACAATTTGTTTACTATGAATCATTAAGGTGATGCAAGTCTACTTCTGCAACTATAGGATTACGGCACCTCATCACATAGAGCAGAACTTATCGGGCTTGGCAGATGACAGTAAGGCTTGTTTAAAATAGGGTGGATGCCGGGAGAAGATTTACATTGACAAAATTTCTTTACCAAGGCCTCAGTAATGTTAGAAGAAAATGCTATCAGAGGTTGATGCAACATAAAGAGGCAATTGACCGAATCAGGAAATTCAGGTTTGATGCCACAGCTGGATATGGCTGTTACAGTCTGTATCGGATTGTCCCTGATAAACAAAAGAGAAATATTCATTAGAGGATATCTTGATCTATCAAAGGCAAAAAGAATTATTGTATATCATTGGGAAGATTGGAAATACCGGAAGAACCCAGATCCAAAAACTGGAGTTCCTGTCTTGTATAACATCAAATGTGCCAAGTTATGATTTTATACCCTATAATTTCGGACCATATTCAAAAACGCTTCAAAATGACCTTGATTACTTGGTGAAACAAGGTCTGTTGACTATCATCAATGACCAATATCAAATGCCTGATAAGCGTTCTCTCATTGTAAATGTAAAAAGACAGAAAGAAATCGATGCTATGCTTTACCAGTTCAACGATTGGACTGCAACTGACCTTATGCGCTTCGTCTATAAAGAGTACCCCTTTTTTGCTTTGAATAGCACTAGGGCTGAAGAACTGCTGACGCCATCAGAACTTAAAAGAGTTCAAGTTTGCCAACCCTCGGATGAGGATCCCGTGATCTTTACGATCGGATACGAGGGTAAAAGCCTGGAAAAGTATCTCTTGCAGCTATATCAAAAGAATGTGCACCTGCTTGTCGATGTGCGAGCTAGCAGCTACAGCATGAAAAAAGAATTCATAGGTTCCCGACTGGCGAGTGGATGCAAGCTGCTTAATATCGATTATAAGCATATTCCTGAATTAGGAATTCCAAATACCTATCGCAAAGCTATTCCTAATAAAGGTCAGCTGTTTCGTGTATATAAGAACAAGCTATTATCACAGAGGGCTATTGAGATTAAAAATATTGCAGATTTGGTTATCAAAGAAAAAAGAGTTGCCCTCACCTGCTTTGAAGCCAGCCATACAGATTGCCACAGGCATCACCTGGCAGAGGAATTATTCAAGTATCTAGATAAAAGTATTCCAGTGGAGCATCTATGAAGAAAAAGATTCTGATTACGGTCAAAACGTATCCCAATCCCTCAAAAAACTACAACGAAACTGTCTGTACAGCTGGACTTGATGAGGATTCCAACTGGATCAGATTGTATCCCATCCCTTTCAGAGCCAAACCATTGAACCAGCAATATAGAAAATTTCAATGGATTGAAGTTGACCTGGTAAAAACTGAAAAACAAAAAGACTTCAGACCCGAAAGCCACAGACTGGCAGATATTGAGGATGAGATATTGACTGGAGAAGAAATCTCATCTTGGGATGTCCGTAAGCAGTTAATTCTTCATAAAGTATATTATAACCTCGACCAATTGATCAAGGATAGTCAAGACCCCACTAATACATCAATTGCCGTTTTTAAACCTACGGGCATGGGGAAAAGCTCCTGTGTGAAAACAGGAAGTGAATGGACACAGAAGCAAAAGGAAAACATGCTGCAAATGAATATATTTGACACAGCACCAAGTAATCCTTTGCGCAAGTTGCCATATGAGTTCAAATTTAGTTTCACAGATGCTACAGGGCGGAAATGCACTATGCAGATACTGGATTGGGAGATAGGACAACTTTTTTGGAATTGTCTTGATAAAGCTCAGGATGAGGGATATGCATGCAAACAAGTCCTGGATAAAATGGATCAGCTTGCTAATGACAGAGATTTATACCTGATCTTGGGAACTACTTTTGAGCATCACCAACGCAGACTTCCCAATCCCTTCACGATAATTGGGTTATTCTATCCGCCCAAAGACGACCAATTATCAATATTCTAATGATAAACATGTATCTGCTCCAGAGGAGAGTTCTCAGTGCTAAATATCAAGAAACTGGAAAACGATATGTGGAAAGCGGCAGAAGACAAAAATTCAGTAGGAAACCGTACAGTAACAAGTGTAAGCTGTCAGTATTGTGGTAGTTATGAGATTTCAGATGAATTAGATAACAATCAAGGCCTTCTAGATGAGACTCAAAGGTGGAAACTCTGTTGCGCTACAAGAATAATAAGTAATAAAGGTAAATCTGTCCATCTTAATTCCGGTAATTACCTGGAGTACATTAACAACACGAATTTTCCCAATAACCCGATAGAATTAGTTGACGAGTTGCTGAAAGAGATAAGTAAGAGGAATCCCGATATTGGTGGAATAGTTGAATTTAACGATACAGACTACCCGTCTATCCCAGTAAAAAGTGCAGAGCAGTTTAAAAAAATAATACAATACGCTGTGGAATTAGGCTATATCAAGCGCTTTGACAATCAAAAGATGGAGATTACTCTGGATGGTTGGAGAAGGTTAGATAAAATTAAACGAACAGGAATAGATTCAAACAAAGCGTTTGTTGCGATGTGGTTTGATAACAGCATGGCAGATGCATGGGAAAACGGTTTTGAGAAATGTATTAAAGAGTGTGGCTATGAGCCTATACGAATAGATCAAACAAACTACAATGAAGGTGTCTGTGATGAGATTATAGCACAAATCAGAAATGCGAGATTCATCATTGCAGATCTTACGGGTAATAACCTAGGGGTATACTATGAATCTGGTTTTGCACATGGCCTTGGTAAACAAGTGATATTTACATGTAAGAAGAGCTATTTTGATGCACCTCAAGTACATTTTGATGTTCGCCATTACAATTTTATCCTGTGGGAGAACATTGATGATTTGAAAACTAGGTTACAGAATCGGATACATGCAACCATTGAATAGATCTCTTATTCACTTAGGGAGCTAACGATTGAATTGTTGAATTTGATATCAATTTGGGTAGGCACGATGCTAAGATAAATCCGCCTGCAGAAACCCTGTCAGAATTTGAAGTTTTCGGTGATCCTATTTGCAGAAAGGCTGTCAGAAACTACCTAAAGGGGTCTTAGAAAGGATGAGCAACGATGCGACAGTTTGCAGATTTCGCTGCACAATTTGCAGATTTCGTTGTCACTTTGCAGTAGATTATCATCTCAAACGTAGATTCTATGTAGCCTAAACAGATTTTACTTGACATTATACGAGCTTTTGCAGGAATCTGCCAAGAAATTCGTATATATGGTATGTCAAAAATATTAAAGGAGTAGAGTTTAAGATATGCAAATTTCCCCTCAAGTAATTAAATCTGCCGCTCTGCTTCTAATGAGCCTATTAATAATTAGCAGTGTATCTGCCGAGCTTCTGATTCCTATGGATCGCACACAAACTAATCATCTCAAAGCTTATGGAGTAGCCTTTGATGCGCTTAAAGAGCAGATAACGGTAAAATGGCTATTGAACTATCGTGGGGGCAGTTTTTTGATGCCATCAGCAGCAGAGATAATAGCTATATGCAATATTCGGGGAGTTAGATATGAAAGTATCGGATCGGCAGAAGTAGCAGCAATTTTGCAGGAGATTCAGGAAGCGAATATGGAGGCGGTAACTTTGGAGAAAGAGCCTAAGATTGCCGTTTACATTCCTCCCAATACTCTGCCTTGGGACGATGCGGTCAGTATGGCTTTGGAGTATGCTGAAATAGATTACGATAGGCTTTGGGACGACGAGGTTCTTTCGGGTAAACTGAGTGATTACGATTGGTTGCATTTGCATCATGAGGATTTTACCGGGCAGTATGGCAAGTTTTATGGCTCCTATCGTCACACAGAATGGTATCAAACGGACGTAAGAGTAAATGAGACAATGGCAGCAAAGCATGGATATGCCAAAGTTTGGCAATTGAAGCACGATATAGCATGGAAGATACGTGAATTTGTAGTATCAGGTGGATTCTTATTTGCTATGTGCGGAGCAACCGATACGATAGATATTGCGCTTGCCGCCAGAGGTTTGGATGTAGTAGATGCAGCGATAGATTCGGATGGGATAGATGCTGATTTTCAGAACAAGTTGAACTATGATAATACTTTTGCCTTCGAGAATTTCAAATTGAAAACAAGTCCTTTTGAATATGAATTTTCGGATATTGATGCCAGTGACTACAGCAAAATACGTGGTGCCGAGGGCGATTATTTTCAGCTCTTTGATTTTTCGGCAAAGTACGATCCTGTGCCCACTATGCTAACTCAGTGTCACACTAATATTATAAATGGATTTATGGGTCAAACTACCTCATTTTATAGGGATAAAGTGAAGAAAAGTGTAATAATATTGGCAGAAGTGCCAAAGCAGAGTGATGTAAAATACATTCATGGAAACTTGGGAAAGGGAACTTTCACTTTTTATGGTGGGCATGATCCTGAAGATTATCAGCACATGGTGGGAGATCCGGAAACGGTATTGGATTTGCATAAAAATTCACCCGGATACCGGTTGATATTAAACAACATCTTGTTTCCAGCAGCAGAGAAGAAGAAGCTAAAAACATAAAAGGCGGCTATGTGGCACAGTTTTATCAGCATCTACGCAGTACACGCATAAAAACCGGAATCTGGACAGTGGTTATACTTCTAATTCTATTAATAGGCTATTTGTGGCTTTCAAATAGGCTTACGATGAAGAAACAGCAAGTATTACAAGTAGTTTTTACCGATGTTATGGGCTTGGCAACCGGAGATAAAATTATGTATCGGGGCATGGAAGCCGGGCGTGTGAAGAAAGTGCAACTCCACAAAGACGGCATCTTGGTTGTGGGCAAAATATCCAAGGATATAAAGGTTCCAGCAGGAAGCAGATTCTATATTGAGGATAGTCTAATGGGCAGTAAAAGCCTCAACATATTACCGATTAACGGAAATGAATATCTGGATTTAACGCAAGAACAGCGAGGTGAAAAACCTCTTAGCATGATGGCGATGATAGCGCAGGCAGGGGAGATGTTGAATAAACTGGAAAAGATTTTGCACGATATTGATGCAGAGGGTGGTATGTTGGATGTTGGCGAAAATCTATTACGGCATACAGATAACGTAATAGTAAATGCGGGGAATAGCATTACTGAACTTAAAACCGAAATTATTGGCATAATCAACAAAGTGGATTCACTTACGATGGTGGCAAATTCATTAATAGAGGAGAGTAAGGAGCCTTTGCAAAATGCTTTATCGATGGCGCCGGAAACTTTTACTAAAGTAAATGTTACTTTAGATAGCCTACAAGTTCTTTCAACAAATCTAAACCGACAGGCAAAAAATCTTGCCGAGGGTGGAGGTAGTGCTGGAAAGCTGTTAAATGAAGATGAGTTGTATGAACGTTTGTTAGAATCCATCACAAATTTGGACGAGTTGATTGCCGATATTAAGAAAAATCCTCGCAAATATATTAAGTTCTCTGTATTTTAATATTATATGAAAAAAATACTATTCGTAATCCTGTTAATGGGGATAAGCCTATTGATGGCTCAAAGCTTTGGGCAAAACAAGGTAAATGCCGTTGTGCAAGATTGGTCGGTATTAAAAACCATGCACTTCGATATCTATTTTCTCAAAGGCGAGGATGAATTTGGCAAAACCGCAGCATTGATGGCTGAAGAAATATACTACTATCTGAAAGCAGATCTTAAATATCCGGTATTGAGCAGAATACCGCTGATTTTCTATAGCACAAAAAGCGAATTTCAAGTAACAAATATTATCTATCCGCTCTTATCGGAGGGGGTTGGAGGCTTTACTGAAAGCTTAAGAAATCGAGTGGTGGTACCATTTGATGGCAGCTACAGCAATTTGGAAGAGTTATTGGCACATGAACTTACGCATGCCTATATAAATGCGCTGGATGAAAGAGTAACCAACGCCATCGAGTCTTTGCGTCCCAGTGCTTTCCCTTTCTGGTTTTCGGAGGGATTGCCAGAATTTCTTTCAATAGGTGGGGAAGATGAATATAACAATATGTTCATTTTGGATATGGTGGTAAACGACAACCTGCCCGGATTGGACTATATAGATGGTTATTTAGCATATCGCTTGGGGGAGAGTTTCCTTACGTATATAGCCAATACATACGGCAGAGATAAGGTAAGTGAATACTTTTACTCGTTGCGAACGATGACAAACTTGGAAGAGGCGACAAAACGCGTATTTGGCATCAAATTTAGCGAGTTGGAATCCCGCTGGAAATATCAACTAAAGCGAGATTACTATCCAACTGTTAATAGCCATAAGATACCTCAGGAAGAGTATGAAAGGCGTACCAATAATAAAGAAGATGGCTCGTATTTCAATTTTTCGCCGCGATTCTCTCCCGATGGCAGTCGCTATGCATATTTTTCTGATGCCGGAGCGCGGTATAGCATTTGGTTGGCTGGCACTCATGGTATAGCAAAACCGCGCAAGATCTTAACCGGAGAAACTACTGGAAAATTGGAAGAGTTCTATTTTATGCGGAGCAATCTGAGCTGGTTTCCCGATGGCAAGCGTCTGGCGTTTGCTGCCAAAACCACTGAGGGGGATCGTATCCACATCCTAAACGTGGATAAAGGAAAAATTGAGGATACTATTACTATACCGAATTTGCGTGCCATATTTGAATTGGATGTAGCTTCAGATGGGCAAAGAATTGTAATGAGTGCTCAACAGAACATGCAAACCGATATTTATATCTACAATATCGAAAACCAGGACTTACAACAACTAACCAACGATAGTTTTTACGATGCTCAACCTCGTTTTTCTCCAGATGGTACACGCATTGTATTTAGTTCGGAGCGTAATGAAGATCCTCAGTCTCACCGGTATGGATACTTTGCCAACTATAGCATGGATATCTTTGAGTATCGATTGCCGAGTAGCAGTTTGTGGCAGATTACAAATGAAACGTATAACTGCACTCAACCCATGTATTTAGATAGCGGCAATAAGATAGCTTTTGTATCTGCTCGCAATGAGATTACGAATCTGGAACTAATAGATTCGGAAAGCAATCAGATTGCCACTATTAGCAACGTGCTTGCCGGCATCTATAATGGAGATTTTTCTCAAGACGGCAATTACATGGTGGTTTCGAACTATTTCAACGGAGCTTGGAACATCTATTTTGAAACAAATCCAATTCCCAACCCGCAGTATCAAGAGTTTTATGCCGCAACGCCCTATAACAAAGAATACGATCTTTTAGATAGAATTGACTTTACGGAATTGGATAAATATGGCAAGAGCGATAAATCAAAACCTGTACGGAGTAGAAATCCTAATGCCAGTAGAGAGAGCAGACGCCCCTTTATAAGCGGGTTTGAACCCGTTGTTCCGGATACAGCTCAGATTGCTGTAAATTTCTCTTGGGATGACCGTCCTCAAGAGGCATCAGATAATCCCCCCGTTATTCAAAAATACCGTCCACGCTTTGCTTTAGATACCCTTTGGGGAGGATTGGCATACAGCTCCAGTTATGGGGCTATCGGCAGTGTGGAAGTGGGACTTAGCGATTTGATGGGGGATCATGGCATAGGCATCAGCGTGGGTATTGCAGATCAGATTAAAAAGAGTAATCTGGTATTTTCATATCTGTATCTTAAGCGCAGGACAGATTTGGGATTTGGGGTCTATAATCTATATAATGAAGCGTATTATCTCTATTATTATCAAGGAGAATCCGATTATTACCGTCTGCGTCAACGACAAAGCGGATTTTACGCATTGGCGAGGTATCCCTTCAACCGTTTTGCCCGGGTGGAAGTTGAGAATATGCTTTTTGATTACGAGATGCATTGGGATTATTTGTTGGATGGCAATATAGAAACAGATAACTGGGATGAGGATATTGATCATGTTAAAACGGTAGCCTACGCCCCACGCATAAATCTGGTGTACGACAATGCGCTTTATGGCTCAACCGGACCGCTTTTGGGCTTTAAGGGGATATTGAGCACAAGTAAGAGTTTTGCCAAGCAAGATTTGGATTATTTTACTAATTATATAGATCTGCGTAGTTACACTTTGTTTAGCAAACGCTATTCGTTGGCGCTAAGGGCAAATGCGGGCATTAGTACGGGATCCGATCCAGATTATTTTTCTTTGGGCGGATATTATGGCGTGCGCGCATTGGATTATAACCTTGCCGGCAAAAAGAAAGTATTGACCACAGTGGAATTGCGCTTTCCTCTTTTGGATTATATTGCTATGGCTTTTCCTCTGCCGCTCAGTTTGGGTAATATTAGAGGATCGGCTTATGTGGACGCAGGCGCAGTATGGAACGATAATAGCAAGTTTCGCGGCGCAATAGATGGAAAACTGGAAGATATCAAGCTGGGCTACGGATTTGGACCCAGATTGAATATTGGTTATTTTGTTCTCAAGCTCGATGTAGCATGGCTTACAGATTTTTCTAAGATCAGTAAACCGCAAGTTTACCTCAGCTTATCCGAAGATTTTTAATATACCAGATAAATTAAGGAGTAACCATGAAAATCGATGTTAGCCGGAAAATACCGGAGCATATCGAAACCCTTGTGATAATCAATGAAGAAGATGCCAAGATATCGGAAATGGAACTCTTGGACGAAAAGACACGCGAATCTATAGAGTTATTTTCCGAAACAGAAGAGTATAATTATGAATTGGCGAAAGTAAAAAGCTTTAGCCAAATGGTTGGCAAAAAACCGCAAAACATATTACTGGCTGGCGCTGGAGATACAGACAAGCTTGGGCTGGACGGATTACGTAAGGTCTTTGCTGCATCCTGGCGAGAAGCCATGCGTTTGAAGGCCAAACATGTACACGTAATATTCGGTTTCGAATTAAAAGTTTCGGAAGTGAATTTGGGGCATATTCTTGCTGAAACAGCCATCTTAACTTCATATAAATTTAATAAATATGTAAGCTTGGATAAAAACCACGATATTGAGAGCATCCATCTTATCTATTTTACCAAAACAAATCGCCACATAAACCGGGGCATCCTTGAAGGCAGAATATACGCCGAAGCCACGAATATGGCGCGGGATTTGGTTAATGAACCACCAAACGTGATGAATCCTGAAAACCTTGCCGATCATGCCAAAAAAGCTGCCCTACAATACGGTTTCTCGATAGACATATACTCTGTGGATAAGCTCAGACGCCTCAAGATGGAAGCTCTGCTGAGTGTGGGTAAGGGATCTAAAAGCGAGCCCAAACTCATTTTAATGCGCTATAATGGCAATCCGGATAAGAAACATCAACTCTGTGCATTAGTAGGTAAGGGACTTACCTTCGATTCCGGCGGATACAGCCTAAAACCAGGTCCAAGCATGGTAAACATGAAAAGTGATATGGGTGGCGCAGCGGCTGTTATTGGGGCTATGGCAGCTATCTCGACTTTGAAGCTGAAAGTTAACGTATTAGGCGTAATCGCTGCTGCCGAAAACATGATCGGATCTAATGCCTATCGTCCGGGCGATATTATCACTGCGATGTCTGGCAAAACCATTGAAGTTTTAAATACCGATGCCGAAGGCAGATTGACTCTTGTAGACGCCATTCACTACGCCATAGAAAAAGAAAAAGCAGATAGAGTGTTAGATATCGCAACGCTTACCGGAGCGGCTGTAGCTGCGCTTGGAAAAGATTTTTCGGCAGTATTAAGTAACGATGATGGATGGTATAACAAACTCGCTACTGCATCCGAAACAAGCGGTGAAAGAATATGGCGTATGCCCTTGCATCAAGACTATAAAGAACTAATCAAATCTGAAATTGCAGATCTGAAGAATGTAGGCGGACCCTTAGCGGGTTGCATTACGGCTGCGCTATTTATTGAAGAATTTGTCCAAAACAAAGCTTGGATACATATTGATATTGCTGGCACAGCTATGAACGATAAAGCACATGGGACCGATAATTATGGCGCAACCGGTGTGGGAGTGCGCTTGCTAACCAACCTTATTCGCAATATGGAATAAGGCTTATTGCTTCTGTTGGGATTATTTTCTATCCTACAAGCAAGCTTGGGAGTAGTAATGAAAACCCTTGGTAGCATCATTTTGATAATGCTTATTGCCCTATCCGGTTGCAAGGCTCCGGCAGAAAAGAAAAATGAGGAAAAAGTACTTATCCTTGCTTCAATATATCCGTATGAATTGCTCTTAAAACAAATGGTGGGCGATGCCATCGAAGTGCGGAGTATTATTCCGCCTAATGCTTCGGTGCACTCTTTCAGCCCCCAACCATCTGATCTGAAGAATCTGCATAAAGCAGAATTGATACTGATAAATGGAATGGGTCTGGAAGATGTGTTTATGCAACACCTCAGCACTATGAAAGAAAAGCTAATGATTAGTGCCGATCTACTAAACGATTTGATTGCACTGGATTCACTTAATCAAATACGCCACATGCAGATGCATCAGCTCGAAAAAGAACATGAAGAGCATAATCATCAGCATGCGGGCGGGGATCCGCATCTTTGGACATCTCCCAAGATGATGCTGAAATTGGCAACCAAGCTCAAAACTGAGCTGGTATCCCGCTTTCCCAGCTTTGCTCCGCTTATTACCCACAACTATGAAAACATCATTGCCGAGCTGAATGATGCGCATGAAAAAATAGAACAGGAACGAACGGCATTTCGTGAGCCGGCTTTGGTAACTTATCACAATAGCTTCCATTACTTTGCTGCGGAATACGATATAAACTATCTGGGCTGGGTTCAAAGCTCTCCTGGGCGCGAACCTTCTCCGCGTGAACTTGCTCGCCTGGGTGCTAAGATTAGAGATCATGGTGTGCGCCGGATCTTTATTGAGCCGCAGCAAAACCCTAAATCTGCCGAAGTACTTGCACGAGAATACAAATTGGATTTGGGTACTTTAGATCCCATTGGAAGCACTTTAGAAGCGAAGACAATTGCGCAATTGATCCTGCTTAACTGGGAATCTATGAAGCAGGCTTTTTGAAACAAGTATTCTATAAGAGGCAGAAATGATCCAGATTAAGGATCTGCAATATCGAGTTGCAGGGAAAAGCATTCTTGAGGATATCAATCTGGAAATTCCCGATAATGTTTTTGCTGCGATAATTGGACCCAATGGTGCCGGAAAATCTACCCTCATTAAGCTGTTGATGGGCATTATCGAACTGCAGGAAGGAAGCATCTTGATTGATGGTATACCACAAGAGAAATGGTTGAAATCCGATGGGTTTGGTTATCTTCCGCAACGGGAGGAATTTGACCGTGGATTTCCTGCTACTGCTTTGGATATCGTTCTGATGGGCATTGCCGGAAGAATTGGCTGGGGTAAAAGATGTACAAGCGAACATCGCCAAAAAGCATTGATGGCAATGCATGAATGTGGCATTGCAGAAAAAGCTGGCGAACAAATCGGAAATCTATCCGGTGGGGAGCTTCAGCGAGTGATGCTGGCAAGGGCAATCCTGTTCGAAAGTCGTTACCTTATCTTAGATGAACCAGAAGCTGGGATAGATCGCTTGGGTGTAAGCAGCTTCTTTAAATTACTTAAAAAGCTAAATGATGCCGGAAAAACCATAATCACCATTTCTCATGATTTACACACACTTAGCGAGTATTGTAACTTCCTTATCTGCTTAAATCGTCGCTTGCATTGCCATAACCATTCCGAACTAGTTAATGCAGATGTTATTCACAAAACATTTGGTGAAACCTTCCGCCTGATAGAAAAGGATTACTAATGCCGGGATTTCTAGTTAGTGCTTTGATGGGAGCTGTATTAAGCGGCATATCTTTGGCGATCTTTGCGCCGTATGTAACCCTGCGCCGCATAAGTTATATGGGTGAAGCGCTTTCCCATATTGCCTTTGCTGGAATAGCCATAGCCATTATCACCAAAACCAATCTTACCTTGGGAGCTTTGATATTTGTAAGTGCGGTAGCATTGGGCATTTCCTGGCTGGCAAAACGCCATAAAATTCAGGAAGCCAATACTATCACCATATTTCTTTCGCTCTCTATGGCTTTGGGAATAATCCTTATTTCGCTTTCCCGAAACTATACTTTCGATCTTTCCAGCTATCTTTTTGGTAATGTTCTTCTTGTCTCCAATGCCGAGCTTGTGGCATTAGGAGTATTGAATGTATTGAACATAGTCTTTGTGTTATTTTTCTATAAGGAGCTATTTTATCTAAGCTACAATGCGGAAACCGCCAAGGTTTTTAAAATCCGTATAAGTGGAGTAGATAAGATCTTCTATCTGCTTATGGCAGCGAACATTGTCTTTAATCTCAAAAGTGCGGGAATCATTCTGGTGACGGCTCAGTTAATCCTTCCAGCGGTTATTGCCTTCAATATGGTGCAAAAATTGCACATTGCGATAATACTGGCAGTTTTGCTTGCCATCATCTCGGCTCTGGTTGGGTTTGCTGTATCTTTTGCTCTCAATCTGCCCACAGGCGCTACCATTGTGATGTGCCAAGCAATTCTATATGCCATAAGTTTTATTTTTAAAAGGAGCAATCAATAATCGGATGCCCAAAAAGCACTTAATAATTGTTTCCCTAATAGTCTCTCTTCTATTTATCAGTCTGTTGTGGCAGGTAGCTGAGCCGCAAGTATATGCAGTAGCCGAAGTTGTACGTGCAAAAGTGTTCGGAAAACCCTTCAATCAGATTTATATTCAAGATAAAAATGGTATTCCCATGCAATGGTACAGCAACGGAGATAAGGAATATAACCCTTTGTTCATTGCTAGTGAAGCCCAAGAACTAAATATTGAACGCAAGCTTGGGGGCAATCCCCAAAGATTTATCCAGCTTACCGATTGGCTCATCAAAAACACGGTTGTGAACGATTCTGTAGCTTATATGTATTATCATTTTTCCTATCCTAAATACAAGCAGGAAGCCCCATGGATTTCAGCGCTTACACAGTCTGTGGGAATGAATGCATTTGCAGATCGAGCTGCAATGGATCGCAATATAGAGACTCTATCTATTGCCGAAAAGTTACTTTACAGCCTAAAACCCAACGTAACTGGTGTTTCTGTAGCTCTTTCGGACAGCAGTATATGGTTTATGGAATACCCCCATGAAAAGCCATATTTTGCCTTGAGCGGCATGATGAGTACTCTTTTAGAGCTCAATAAATACTATCATTCTACCGGCAATCCATTTGCAAAAGAACTTTTTGATAAGGGATATAGGGCATTGATTGAAAAGCTTCCCGAATACGATTATCATGGTTATTCATATTATGATCTCGCCGGAACTAAAGCAGGAAGAGGCTATCATCAGCGGCACATCAAAAAGTTGAGCAATCTTTTGGAGATAAAACCTCATAATACGCTGTTATACTATCGCAATCGCTGGCAACGTTCCGATAGTTATCCGGTGCTGTGGCAGATGCTATTCAACCCACGCCCCTTACGGATTACCGCTTTTTTCCTTAGTTTTCTGGCATTAGCGGTCTTTGTGTATCTGCTTTTAGCTTGGACGCAAAGAAAAGGGAAAAACGATCTGGAACATAACTCATTTTAGCTTGTTTTAAGCCGTCCAAACCTACGTCTTGTTCGCGGTTGATCCATTTATAGCGACCTTCCAGGTATCTAGCAGTTTCCCATGTTATAACCTGTGCCGAGCCCTTTTTATCGGGATCAAACTTCTCAAAATGCACCGTTACCATATCCGGCGTTTGTTGGCTAAAGATGCTATACGCCACAATCTTTTGTCTTAGGCAAATGATCAAGCCTTCTACGGGAAGTTTATCCCAGTTATCAATAGTGTTTTCTATGGCCTTGAATTCGGACATCAGATATATTCCTTCAGCACTTCGTTCACGACGCCATTTATGAGTGAATTTCATGATGTAAGGCAAGCGGTCATTACTAATCTTCATCACTTTATATTCCGGATAAGCACGCATGAACTGAGAGATCAGGTTTTTCTTTTTTGCCAGTTTCTTGCCTCTTAATTGCACCATACTTTCGGTACTATAGATGTAATCTGCCCAATCTCGATCCTCATAAACGTCAAAATAATCGTATATATTGGGCTTCAACTCCGCATAATCGTGTGGATAGAGGATAAGATTCGATTCGGGATAGTATTTGCGAAACAGAGCAACCAGTTCGGCGAGTTCTTTAGGCTCCAGATATTCACCAATTGGAAAGAGGATATATTGATACTTGGGGTTAAAGATTACCAGCCGTTCCTTGTAGATGAGGTATTTATTGCTATAGATTTTGCCCCAGGCTATCAGATTTGTAATGGTATAATCGCAGTGTTCACGCGGCCAGCGGCTGAGATATTCTCTCAGCATCAGCGTATCAGTCACTTCCAGGTCTTTCAAGCCTGACATTTTTATTGAATCGGACATATTTACTCTTTTTTATAAAGGAATGGAGTGTAGGATTTCATCTGCCCAAAGCCCAGTTTACTATAAAAATCCTCATATCCTGGTTCGCTAATAAGACCTATCCATTGAATTTCATGAGCCTCAAGAAAGCGGATCAGTTCTTTGATGATGCCTTTGCCAATGCCTTTGCCTCGTTCATTTTCCCAAACCGTAACATCCTGAATATAGGCATCGCTAAACCCGTCGGATATGGCTCTGCCCATTCCGATTATTTCTTCTTTCCGCTTGGCTATTACAAAGCAGAAACTATTGGATACTATGCCTTTTACTGTTTCAATATATTGGGGATTTTCATCAGTTTGCCACCATCCGGCAGCTCTATACAGCTCCAAGATTCGCTTATTATCTGTATCTTTCACCACGTGATAAACAATTTCTTCCATTTCCTTTACCTATGTGTTTTAATTGATATAATAAACCTTAGCAAGGCTTTTGCAAGGTTTAAAGATAATAAAAGTTCGTTGAATAATCGGGATACGGGGTAAAGCTCCAAACTACAAGTGTGGGTGGGGTAGGCATAGCTACGATCAGAAAAAGCCCACCATACCGATATTTAGCAAGATAAATCTGCTATATATGGATGTGCAACGGGTCTCATAACAGCCATGTTTATCTGCAGAGCAATTCGTCTAAGATGGCTTTTGCTTGTTCCTTGGCACCCTCACCCATTTCCGCTACTGGTCCCACACATGCAGGGCAACCATTTTCACACTCACATTCAGAAACCAGCTCGAAGGCTGCGGTCAGTACTTTTTCTTGAATATCATACAGCTTTTTACACAAGCCAATACCCTTGGGTACCATATCGTACAAGGCAATAACCGGATTTCCATCTGCCAAAGAAGATTCTATCTCAAAGTATAAACCCAAATCTTTAGGATCGCACATCACAAATAATGGTGCCAGATTGTGAATAAGATATGCCAATCCAGCTATCCCGCTTTGAATTCGCACCCGTTGTTCTGCCAGATGATGACATCGCGGACAAAGGGTAATAAGGTTTTGTGCTTTATTAGCTTCTTCGGTACTTGCGAATTTTTTGAACGGGACTATATGATGAACGTCCCATGCTTTGCCGTCTTCTTTGGCTTTGCAGTTTACACAGCGATATTTATCTCGCTCGCGAATTTGTATACAAATCTTTTTCCATTCTTTCCCGTAGTTATTGGGGTCGCTATTCCACAAACCTTTACTGCGGATGTTCTCTACAGTCGGTTCTGCCAGAGAGATCCACCATGCCACTGTATCCAGTTCTTGCATAGGCAATTGCAGCTCTTCTACACCCAAATTCTCCATATTGCCCAAACGGATTTTTTTAAATCCGGTTACTCTGGATTGTACGATAATTCTACCAAAATGCTTGTTTCCCCACTTGTATTGATGAATTCGCATCAGTTTTTCAAGCAGCAATTCCGTTTCTCTAATCGCTTGAGTATAATAATCTGCCATAAAAGGTTGAATGCGGACTACCTGTTTTTCCAAATCCAATTCTTCCACAATCCAAGTCTCTCCGGCATGAAGATAGATGGCTTTGGGATGCGTCATCCACATTGCACTATCCGAATCCACATAGCCCACACACTCAGCATCTGCTAAAATGGGCAAGCTATTACCTGCATTGCGCAGAGATACATCACCGGCTGGATAACGCTCGGTAATACCTAAATATTTCTGCCCTACCTTACGGATTTTGCCATCGCCTTCCAAAATCTGTAAATATCCTAATAGCTCAGTATATTCTATATTGCCAAAGCTTTCACCTTCTTTTAGGGAAAGCTCGCTTACTGCACAATCTAACTGACTCAAAAAAATCTCGGTGTTATTGGGATCTATTAAAGCTTGCTCGGGATTGTTTTGCCAAAGGTAATCTGGGTGACGGCAGATGTACTGATCTAATGGATTAGAGCTTGCCACCAAAATCGCCAATGCCGGGCGTCCCTTTCTTCCCGCTCTGCCTGCTTCCTGTCTAACGGAAGCGATACTACCGGGGTAGCCGTTGATAAACGCTGCATCCAAACCTCCAATATCGATTCCCAATTCAAGCGCATTGGTGGAAATTATCAGTTTTAGCTTGCCTTCGCGTAAGTTTTTCTCTATTTGTCGCCTATGAGAGGCGAGATAACCGCTGCGGTATGCCGAAATTTCTGCAATAAAGCTTTGTGGCATGTGTAGCAACAATACCTCCACACTGCGTCTGGTAACGCTAAACACTATGCTCTGCAAAGAATATTCCATTGCCAATTTTGCCAAACTGGCTGTTTCCATCAATGAACTGCGCCGTATGCCCAATGTCTCTTCCACTATGGGAGGATTAACTATCATGTAATGGCGCATTCCTTGTTCGGAATAATCTTCAAAGATTTCAAAAACTTCATCGCCAATAAGGTTTTGTGCCAATTCCCGGGCATTGCCCAAAGTGGCAGATGTACAAATGAATATTGGGTTTACGTTGTACACTCTGCAAATTCGCTTTAAGCGTCGCAAAACATTGGCAAAGTGCGAACCCAGTACTCCGCGATAGTAATGCAATTCGTCTATCACCACATATTGCAAGTGCGAGAATAATGAACTCCATAAGCTGTGATGAGGTAATATCCCCATGTGCAACATATCCGGATTGCTTGCCACCACATCTGCTTGGCGGCGGATTTTGGAGCGTAACGAATTTGGTGTATCGCCATCATAAATGGCACTAAATATGCGCCGATTGGTGATACTGGCAAGATTAGTGCAAAGCTGCGCAAGTTTTTTACTCTGATCTTGTGCCAAAGCCTTGGTTGGATAAAGCAACAAAGCCTTGCCCTTTTTGTTTTGGGCTAATTCATTAAGGATGGGCAACCAATATACCAGGCTTTTGCCGCTGGAAACTCCAGTGCTAATCACAACGTTTTTGCCATTTAAAACCATTTTTATAGCATCAACTTGATGCTTATAAAGATAGCGGATGCCTTCTTGAGCCAAAATGCTTTCTATGGCAGGATGCAAAGAACCAGGTAAAGGGGCGTATGATGCTTGCTGAGGCTGTATATTCAAAGTAGAAACAATAGTATCAGAATAACGCTTGGTTTGCCTTAGATATGATATTAACGCTTCCAGAGTACTCATATCAGGGTAATATCACTTGTCTTAAAATAGTGCTTATACCATCTTGCTGAATACGTAGAAAATACACTCCGGCGCTCAACTTTTTACCGGAATATCTATATTCCTTTATTCCGGTTTGACTTAATACTCTTTGTCCACGAATATTATACAGCGTTAGATCAAAGGGCAATTCACTTTTTAACGTAAACCCGCTCCGGCTGGGATTGGGATACAAGGCAAAGGCTGGTGCAAGTGTATCCATGTTTTCCACTCCCGTACCAGTTCCACTTACATTGATATCATCCACATAAAGCATTGCCGCATTAACCGATATACAGTTTAGAGCCAGATATATATCTTCCTGGGCATAGATATCCAGAGAGAACTCATAATATGTCCATTCTGCCGGAACCACCAAAAAGTCTTCGGAGTGAATCTTTGTAAATTGATAGGGCTCGCTTCCGGTGGTGGAAACAAGTACCCGTAACCGCTCCAAACCATAAGCGCCAGTATGGCTTTTTGCCCAAAAACTTAAGCGGGAATCGGAACCGGGATTTAGATTTGGTAATATTAGCCAATCGTTGTTAGGTGCTATAACACTACATTGTGATGCCAGCATTTTAGCCGGTGAATGGGCTTGGATTTGGGTTTGAGGAGGTGTGCATTCGCATGGGGAAAATACCATCCAGGCTTTAGAATCAGTTTCGTTGGGAAAATCGGCAAAATCCATATCCCAAGTATCCGAACCATCCAAATCTAAATTTATAAAACCCGGAATCTGTGTGCTGAACGATTCTAAGGTGTCAAATCTCTCATCTATAATAGTTTGCGCTCCAGATGTGGGAATCTCGATAAAGAATGAATTAGATTCAGGAGAAATTAACCCTCCGGGATACATTGCTTTCACAAAATAGCTGTAAGTCCCTCCCGGTTCTACTAGATTATCTGTATATTCACATTGTGTGTTAGTAGCCAACAATAATCCGTTTCTATACACTCTATAGCTTTCTACAGCAGGGTTTAGTGGTGGATCCCAGTTTAGATGAAGCGCATTGCCAGAATAATATCCGTACAGATTTGAGGGGCTATCATATCCGGCATCGTTGCTAAAGCAAAGCCGTAAATTTGCCAGAGCGGTTAATTGATATATGGTGTCTCCAGGATTTTCCGGATCCGGATTGATAGTAAGACTTTGATAGTTCAACGCCCTTACAGATACAGTCTCACGGCAATAAAAGTCATCATCACTGCTCCCGAATTGACTGCTGTTTTCATCTACTGCTAAAATCAAATTCTGCGTTCCGGAATAGATAAATGGTTCTTGAAGCGGAATACTAAGCCAGCCCGTTCCCGGCAATCCCCCAGAAAACATCTCGATCTCAAGCACCGAATCGAAAACCAAATTTAGCTCTGAGATGGGTATCCAACTTTCCAGTATTTCTTCATTACTTTCACCCAAATATATCTTCCAATCTCGATTGGCGACCAAAAATCCATGATATGCCACATTATATTGAAATCCAATGTGAGTTATTGTGCCATAATGACTTATTTCCGAAGCTAAAAACAACTGCTGGGTATAACTATAACGCGCCGCAGGCTCGATGGGTAGCCGCTTGTGCAATAAAGTGCCATTACCAATGGTAATTGTTTGCGCCGATAAAAAGAAGGCAGAAATAAAAAACATTACAGATATCAATAATTTTATAAAGGCAGGAGTTGTCCTCTGTATGTCCATTTTTGCCATAATAACCATCCATATTGCTTTGATATTTCATCTTTACAGAAATCAAATTTATTGTCTGTAGATTGTCAAGATGTTTTTCGGAAGCTCCATTGAGCTTGACATACAACAACAAAGCCAAAACTATGCAATCATTCGGTTGGACGGAAGGATACTATGAAAATTGGCTCTATAGTTTTTTACGTATTTGAATCTGCAAGATTGCAGAGCGAGATTCTTTGCATACATGCTGCTTTTAACACAAACATCCCGTGTTGCAGAGCTTTGGGGCTGCCTCGTTTGGGCTGCCAAGCTCCGCTTGGCAGTGGCGACGGAGTCGCCAGAAAGAAAAGCCCTTCGGTCTTTGTGGCAAACAGAGCTTGCCACCCCGATTTGCCACAACATCTCCCGCATGTCTACGGAATTTTAACATGCACCACTTACCATTCTCAGTTAAAGTTCTCCGACGGCGCTTGGGTTGCTTCTCACTGGGCTGCCTCATTTGG